>Ga0190315_1000184_pt1 | contig 38706 bp, 24 predicted proteins | sample 48701101_MG_FD_161673 | JGI IMG/M metagenome (GOLD analysis project Ga0190315, IMG submission 161673) | Hydrothermal vent sediment bacterial communities from Southern Trench, Guaymas Basin, Mexico - 4870-11-0-1_MG | ecosystem: Environmental > Aquatic > Marine > Hydrothermal vents > Sediment ...
GCATTAATTTTGTTCGTAGAGACGCGATGTTTCGCGTCTCAGGGCATACGCATTAATTTTGTTCGTAGAGACGCGATGTTTCGCGTCTCAGGGCATACGCATTAATTTTGTTCGTAGAGACGCGATGCTTCGCGTCTCAGGGCATACGCATTAATTTTGTTCGTAGAGACGCGATGCTTCGCGTCTCAGGGCATACGCAAGGATTCGAGACGTGAGGATTCGAGACGTGATAATTCGAGACGCGAGGCATCGCGTCTCTACAGGAGCGCTGAAATGGAAACAGAAAGTTCTTCACATATTTTAGTTGTGGATGATCATCGAGAAATCCGCGAATTATTAGCGCAATATTTGAAACAGCATGGTTTTCGTGTGACTGTTGCTGATGGTGGGGCGGCGATGAAAAAGGTTTTGCGTGAGTCGGCTATTGATCTAGTGGTTTTGGATATTTTGATGCCTGGCGAAGAGGGGCTATCCTTATGTCGTAGTTTGAGGGAAAAAACACCTTTTCAGGCAAAAGTTTTTGCGCGCAAAAACTTTTGCCTGAAAGCCTGTTATTATGTTGACGGCTATGGCGGAAGCGACGGATCGCGTTATTGGACTGGAAATTGGGGCGGATGATTATATTACTAAGCCTTTTGAACCGCGAGAACTTTTGGCACGTATTAAGGCTGTCATGCGTCGCACTCATAGTCTACCCTTTTATAAAACAGCTTTATCCGCAAACCAAATTCGATTTGAACGTTGGATTTTAGATGTTGAACAACGTGAATTAATCGGGGAAGATAAGTTGGCTATTCCGTTAAGCACGGCAGAATTTAATTTGCTAACGGCCTTTATTAACCATCCCCGTATGATTTTGAACCGTGATCAATTATTGGATATCACCAGTGCTAAAGAAGCTGGGGTATTTGATCGCAGTATTGATAATCAAGTTAGCCGTTTGCGTAAAAAAATCGAGAGGGATACGAAAAAACCGACTTTGATTCAAACCGTATGGGGTGGTGGGTATAAGTTTACTGCCGATGTGGAACGTTTATGACTGGTTCTTTCAAATGCTTACGTTTATGGCCCCATAGTTTGGTGGGGCAAACTATCGCTTTGCTCATTTTGGCTCTTTTGGGCTCTCATCTGATCAGTTTTTTGATTTTTACTGATGAACGGCGCTTAGCATTGCGACATGAACAACGTGAAAATAGCTTGGTGCGAATCGTTTCAATAGTCCGTTTGCTGGAAGAAACGCCGCCCACTTTACATGAACGGATTTTGGATGCGACTAATAATGGTTGGATACATTTCCTTTTGGCTAACCAGCCGATGCTTGAGACTGAGCCGCTTGAATTGAGCAATAATCCTTTACAGCGGCGCTTGTTAGATTTGTTGGGGGAGGCTTATAGCGGTAAAGTGTTAGTGGAATTAACACCGGAAACCCAGTGTCGTTTTGAAAAAAAACGTGAATTGACGACACATCGACACTTTTTGGATCGATATCGATATAATTCTTATGAGGGGGATGAACAGGGGGATGAAAAATCTGATAGAGATGAGGCTTATTCTAGGCATCACAGCTTGGCTAGAAGTCACGCTGCTCACCACCTTGAATTTATTGCGATCATCGCGCTCAGTTCTGGGCAATGGCTCCATATCGAAAACCACCGTTTACCGCCACCCAGTCTATTGGTTTGGTCAGCCTTGATCTCAACACTATTTCTAGCCATCGCGCTGGCAACTATCGTGATTTTTATGGTTAGGCGCATTACTCGTCCATTGGTGGCTTTAACACAGGCTTCTGAAAAACGGGGACGGGGTGAAATCACGCCACCACTTCCAGAACGTGGGCCTACGGATATTCGCCAAACTATTCATGCATTCAATCAAATGAATCAACGTCTGCAACGCTTTGTACAAGATCGTACCCGTATGCTCGCTGCGATTTCGCATGATTTACGAACGCCTATTACGACTTTACGCTTACGTGCTGAATTTCTTGAAAACGCTGAAAGTCGTACCAAAATTTTGGCCACTTTGGATGAAATGCAGGCGATGACGGAAGCGACATTAGCGTTTGCACGTGAAGCGGCAACTCAAGAAGATACACGTCGTGTGGATTTAAATGCGCTGGTTGCTAGCTTATGTGAAGATCTCGCGGATATGGGACAAGATGTTGAATGGATTGAAATAGAAGCCTATCCTTATGCTTGTCGCCCTGTTAGCCTGAAACGTGCCTTGCGTAATCTCATTGAGAACGCGGTGCGTTATGGACAACGGGCACGAGTCGTTATATTACCTAGCGATACAGCACTTCAGATCACCATCGACGATAAGGGCCCTGGGATACCGACGACAGATTTTGAACGGGTATTTGATCCTTTTGTACGCTTAGAAAGTTCGCGAAACCGCGAAACAGGTGGTATCGGTTTAGGGATGTCCATTGCTCGTTCTATTGTACATGGACATGGTGGAGAAATCAGGCTAAATAATCAGGTAAGTAGCGGACTTCAAGTGATTGTGACGCTTCCCTTGAATCATTGAAAGGGTGATGTTGTGAATTGATTTATATTTGAGGTTCAATTTTTTTCCTGTTTGTTCTATAACGACAAGGATTGTTTATAAGTACTGAACCATAAATTTTGAGGTATTTTAATAGAAGCAATGTTTATTTGTAATTAGAGACGCTTCGCGATCGCGTCGAAACGAAACCGCGAATTGTAGAGACGCGATCGCGAAGCGTCTCTTTGCGGTTAAATACCTGTTTATTTGTGGTTCAGTACTTAATAAGGAATAAGTATTGGACAAACTATAAATTTATAAATTTATAAATTTCAATCTCATTCATTTCAAGATTAAATTCAATGACATGAAGCTTGACGCGATCTAATCCTTTCTTATAAGTAATCCTTGTAGTTATAAATTGATAAGGGATGAAAGTTGATAAATGGGCAACCTTCGGTATTGCCCCTACATCTCATCAATTGTTTATTGAGTGATGTTTGTTTTTGATGGATTGTTGAGTACAACGGATTTGGGGGAAGAAACGGATTGTTGAATACAAGTACAACAGATATGAAGATAAGATGAAAAAGGATGGAGCCGGTAACAGGAATTGAACCCGTGACCCCCTAATTACAAATTAGGTGCTCTACCAGCTGAGCTATACCGGCAATAGTAAGGATGTGGATATTGATGAGAGGATGATTAGTGGGTGTGTGAGTTTTAAAACTCACACCAAATCTCTAAGTGGGCGCGTATGATAATTGATCTCTAAAAAAAAAGCAAGGCTTTAGACAATAATAAAATAATACTGAGATTTCATCGCGCAATTCAGGTGTTCATAAATTAATGAATGGGCCCTTCGGTAAAGGGGCTTGGGGGAATAGGTTTTGGTATGGCGCTGGATAATCTATGCGACAAAAATAAAGCCCATAAGGGGGCGCTGTCACGCCGCCCTTTCTTCTGTCTTTGGCCTCTAAAACAGTATGCGCCGTTTAGTGAAAGGGATAAACCACCATTGTAAGGCTGCAATATAATATAAGGACAAGGATTGTATATAAAAACGGATTAAACTGTAGTGGTTCGTTAAGATTTTGAAATTATTCGAGTCATCTTAATCTGCTTCAATTCTGAGAAATATCAGCGTTCTATTTCGCCCCATGATAAAAATGCGTATTTTCTATTCTTTATTTTCCATTCTCTACTCTCCATTTTCCATTCTCTACTCTCTATTCTCTATTTATTATTTATTCCCTTCAATCAAAATTCATCCTTTTCAAAATGCTCTCCAAAATCAATTACTTCCAATAAAGAGGCAATACAAGTGTTAAATGTGTTAACGTGAAATGTACTCTATTTGATACTTACCTTGTCATACCCTTTTATAGTATCATGCCCGCCCACTCAAGGAAGAGTTGAGTCGCTATTGTCTAATTAGATAATATTAAACCTGACAGGTTTTGAAAACCTGTCAGGTTTGGTTGACACTAATTAGATAATATTAGAATTTGTGGCTTAATGCGTTTTTTTCACTCACTTTCACCTCGAAGGCATCCCTTTCTCTTATATTATATAGGCCCCCCATTATAGGAGAAAGCGCCTTTAGGGGTGACTTTCGATGAGTGTCACTTCTCGAATTTTGAGGTGTTGTAAATGATCTTCAATTTCAAAAACATTCTCAGTTTGTATGCTGTACTGATTTTGTGTCTCTTTTCCCATTCGCTAACCGCAGATATTTTGCGAAACAACGCGATCTGGGAAGTCTTTACTAATCGTAGCTCTGTTTTAGCCATTGAACCGTCTAAAGAAACTGAAATGCTGTGGGTAGGTACCGTTGGTGGACTTGAACAACGTGATCTTAATACCGGTCAATTAATGCGGGTATGGACTAATTTAGATGGTTTGCCTTCCAATAATATCAGGGCTTTGCTCGCTGATGACGGCGGCCTGTGGATAGGCACGCAGGATGCGGGCCTCGCTTATTTGACTCACGAGGGACAATGGCAAGTTTTTAACACTGATAACTCCGATTTACCCCACGATACGATTCATGTCTTAATCAGCGATGAGCGCGGTGGCTTATGGATTGGGACTGATGAAGGGGGCCTGGCTCACTTGAATGCCAGTGCGAAGTGGCATGTTTTTAATACTGATAACTCCGATTTACCTCATAATTATGTTAAAGCCTTGGTTAGTGATGGCAGTGGTGGGGTATGGGTAGGCGGGGCCGGTATTGCCCATTTGGATAATCGAGGGCGAGGCGAGGTTTTTGACACGGAAAATTCGGGCTTGCCGCTTAACGGCATTTTGGCTCTTGCCAGTGATGGCGAAGGTGGATTATGGGTTAGCACTTATGACATTCAAGATGGGAAACGGGAATACGGCGGCCTGACTCATTTCACGCGCAGTGGTGAATGGCAAGTCTTTAATAGCAGCAATTCCGATTTGCCCGATAACGGCATCTACGCTTTTGTCAACGATGGTAGTGGCGGGGTATGGATTGCCACCATAAAAGCGGGTTTAGTTCATAAAACGAATAGCGATCACTGGACACATTTTGATCCGCATAATTCTAAATTGCCAGATAATACGGTTTATAGCTTGGTTAACGATAATAGCGGTGGCCTGTGGGTTGGAACCGATCTCGGCTTGGCCCGTAAAAATAACCGTGATGAATGGCTGGTTTTTAACGATGATAATTCGGATTTGCCCGATAACATTGTTCAAGCGTTTATCAGCGATGAAGAAGGGGGCCTGTGGATCGGTACCCGATTTGGTGGAGTCACGCATTTTAGCGCGGCCGGTGAATGGATGACTTTTAACCAGGAAAACTCTGCCTTACCGGATAACGATGTGAATGCTTTATTAAGTGATGGGAGTGGCGGTATTTGGATTGGTACTTATGGCGGCGGCCTCGCGCAGCGGCGCAGTACTGGAAAATGGAAAGTTTTTAACACGCTCAACTCCGATTTACCCAAAAACGAGATCAATGCGTTTGTCGATGATGGCAGTGGCGGGGTGTGGATAGCGACTGATGAGGGCGGATTGGCCCATTTAAATGCCGCTGCTCAATGGGCAGTGTTTAATAGCGATAACTCTGAGTTGCCAAACAATGATGTCAATATCGTGATCAGCGATGGTAAAGAGGGATTGTGGATTGGCACGAATGAGGGCTTGGCTCATCTTAATGCGCGTTCACAATGGCAGGTGTTTAATATTGTCAATTCTGATTTGCCCGCCAATCAAATTGTGGCACTTGCGAATGATGATAAAGGGGGCCTCTGGGTAGGCACCTACAAAGGAGGATTAGCGCACTTTAATGGCAGTAGTCAATGGCAGATTTTCAATACCAGCAATTCTGATCTACCCGATGATACCGTTGTTGGGCTAGTAGACGAAAACGAGGGAGTCTGGGTAGGTACTTTACGTGGCGGCCTGACTTATAAAAATAATCTTGGAAAGTGGACGACTTTTAATACTGATAATTCTGGTATCCCGACTAATGTTCTGCTTAGCCTGATGAGTGATGGCTACAATGGTTTATGGATAGGGATGTCTTGGGGCGGCGGATTAGCTCACCTGAGTTTTGGTAATCCATTGAGTGGCGAACATGCGGCTATTTTGATTCATCCAAAATTGCGAAGTCGCAGTGAAATCAAACACTTATCAAACAAAAAGATTGTAGGCCATATTTATCAGGCTTTGTCTGAACGTTATTACACCCATGAGGAAATTTATTTCCTCTCTTATGATGTGCTTGATGTGAATCGAGATGGCATCACTGACAGACAGGTTGTCGATGTGCTGAAAAACCGGGATCAGATGAATTTAGAAGATATTCGTCAGGCCTTCACTTGGGCAAAAGCACAAGGCACATTAAATGAACCGCTGTTAATGACGATTGTGGCAGATAGCCTTTCTGATGGCCAATTGGTACTCAATGCCGATCCGATGGTGTCTTTAAGTGCCACTGATCTGAAAACCGTGTTGGATGATTACCAACAAACCACCTCAAATGAAGTGATTCTCGTGATTGAAAGCAGTCGCGCTGGCCAACTCATTCCTCAATTAGTGACGAAAGCGTATGAGCGTAAACGGATCATCATTACCAGTACGGATGCTGATAAGCCCACACAGCATAGCGATGTGTTAGGAACAGATGCGTTTAGCTGGGGTTATTTTGACGCATTACGTCGTGGTAGTAGTTTTGGTGAAGCGTTCGAGAACAATCGTGAAAATGCACAAACGCCACAATTAGATGATGATGGCGATGGTTCAGCTAATAGTAGCAAAGATAAAGAAGGCCGGTTAGCGAAACGCTTCTGTCTGAATGGCTGTTTTGCGCCTTCTCCAGCTAAATCGGTTTACCGTAATGGCGATACTTTACAGATTACCTTAAAAAAGGAAGTGTTGCGGCCAGATAAGGACGCTTATGTGGCTATCGGTTTACCCAATGGAGGCCCTTTATTTATCTTGACGCGACAAAATGAATTAGTCCCGTTTGAAGGAACAAGCTTATCAGCTTGGGAAGGAGAAGACGTGGTTGTCGAATTGCCAGTGAGTCCAGATTGGCCGCGTGGCGAGTATTCATTGTATTTACTGCGGGTTAAAAAGGGCCTTGAACCGTTGGCGAATCGTGATGATTGGGAACTTAATCTGGGAACGATGGTGATCGAATAAAATATTTTGAAAAAAGTGAATTAAATGTAGGGGGCCGGTAACGTGTTTTTGTTGCCGGCCCCATTCAAATCACATTTAAATTTTAAATCATTGTGTCTAACGATGAGGCTGAAACTTGAGGTCAATTTTTTTATGATGACTTTTTTTATTATGACATTTAACGGAGGAATTAAATGAAGTTAAAAATAAATGCGCTCGCAACGACTCTTGTACTCTCATTAGCGAGCGCCCCCCCCCTTTTGGCGAAAACCAGTACTGTCGAAGGACAACTGATCCTTGATAAGACGAGCATCAAGGAAAATGAGACGATCAATCTTAGCTTACTGGGTTTAAATCAAGATGGTCAAGTCGACCGTTTTGGCGAAGCCAACGGTTCTACCATCATGGCAGTCATCAATAGCATCAAAGGCGAAATTCAAGGGGGCAGTCTGCGTCCAGGTGCGATCCCAAAAGATACTGATCCTTATGATGGCTATTTTGCTTCCCAAGTCAAGTATGTCAAACTGGCACAAGGTGTCGGGCGGGTAAGTATTTTATACCCTTGTGATACCGTGACGACTATCGGTGAGAATACGACAGATACGGTTACAGTGTATCTGCAAGAAAGAGTCCCTACCAGCGAAGGTGGTGTGAACTTTGTACCAATTGGTGAGCCGATTGAGAAAACCATTTCCATTGCGGAAAGCTGTGGAACGACATTGGCCCTTAAAATAGATGAAGTTGAGATCAATGAGGAGGATGAGCAAGCTAAAGTAGAGAAAAGAGAGGATGGTTTTCTAATCGAGATGACAGCGGGTTACGGCGGCACGAAAATTCATATTAAGGATGAGAATTTTGGTAAGCTGCGACGTACTCCACGCGCAGCCGGTATCATCAAAATCGAACTGGATTTGCAATCAGATAAGCTTGATCCTGAAAAGCTTGATGCGGATGAAAAGGGTGATGGCGAAGCTGAATACAGTTATACGGCCAAAATGCAACGAGGCGAAGCGATCATCACCTTAGATGAGAAGATTACCAAGAGAGGTACTTATAATCTGATCATCTCGCCTGAAGATGGCGAAGCAGAAGAAGTAGATGAGGCAAAAGAGCCTCAAAAAAATAAGTTGATTGTACTTCCAAGAAAACAAGCGCGTGGTTTAAAACTCAGTTCTGATAGAGAACGTATCACGATGCCGTCTCCTGACATCTTTGATGCTAACGGCGAATGTCCAGACACTTTTCCAGAGGAGCAAGTGTGCTATGGTGCCGAGATCACGTTGACAGTACTGGATGAATTTGGGAACCGAATTGAGAACACGAAAAATAATGATTTTAACGTGTCGGTTATTGATCTGGAAGGCGTTGCAAGCAACTCTGCTCTTAAATTCAAAGTGGAGAAAGGTAGTAGTTATGGCAAAGCGAATCCCACTATCCTCGAAACAGATACGGGTATCGAAACAGAACGTCTTGATAAGTTCTTGGGTAATCAAAAAGATGAAATTCTCAGATTAGGGACCACCTCATTAGTCGCACAGGCGGATCATTCTGGGATTACTGACTCCGAACCCTTGGCTATTGAAGTGATAAAAGACGCATTGCTGGTGGAAGTGTTGGAGCCAGAACAAGCGCACAGAGTCGGCACCGAGTTTGAGGCCTTTATTCTTAGAGTGGGTAATGGCCTCGGTCAAGTTTACTTGCAGGATAAAGAGGAAGTCGTCGATTATCACAGCATTGGCAATAAACCAACGCATGATCCGGGTTCTGTCGAAGTACTCACTCAGGCAGGAGAGAGCAGAAGCTTTTCTCGTCTCCCTGATGGCACAGATAAGGTGGAAGCCTTCTTTAAACAGGACAGCCAGGGAAGTAGAAGCTATATCGTTTCTGATACTGCGGGTCAATATTCTGAAGTGCGATTATTCAACGCTTGGGAAATCAAGCCGGGAGCCGTGAACCAGATTGCCTTAAATGATTCTGAAGGAAACAAAGTCGAAATCAAGCCGGTTTTGATATCGGCTGAGAAACGCTATAAAACCAGCATCCGAGAAAACGCATTTGAGGTATTTGATGTTTATGGTAATTTGATTACCCATACCAGAACGACCAGTATGGTGTTTGATAGCTTTGGGAATCCGAGTACGAGCTACCATCAGTTAGATTTAGGCCAAGTGAGGGCAAAAACAGAGCAGGGTTATGTCCAGTATTCTGCGGGAGATGATTACGGAAACGTAGGCGGAAGTGGGCTGATTGAAGTGGTTTATGGCAAGGGATTTTTCGGTCAGAACACTATTGAACTGAGTTTTACCCATCCGGGTTTAACTAACAAGAAGATCTATGTCACCTCTGATGTGCCGTCACTTGAGAAACCTGAAGATGAGACAAAAGACAGTATTCAAGCCTACATTGAAACCACAAACATTCCTGTGGATGGTGAAGTGGCGGTGACTTTGGAAACGGAGTTGGATAATGTGACACTTCAGTTGAGCGGAAAGGCTGGCGATGATTTAGTCCCTAATGTGTACGAATTACTTTGGGATGATGCGCCATTCAGTGAGCAACAGTGTGATAAGGCAGGGGGCACGTTTGAGAATGACGAGTGTCAAATCACAGAAACACACTGTCAAGCAAGCGGTTACCTCTTTTTTAAAGACCAATGTTGGGAACAAGAGAATAAACTCCTCGCATCGGGTAGTACCCTGGACTTCACAAATGTTAGTCGTAAAGTATTAGTGGTCAAAGCAGGCCCTCGTGAAGGGCAGTTTAGTATCACCTTCAATGATGCTGATAACAGTGAGATCGAAGAATCTCTGACGTTCAACGTCACAAAAAGCGCACAAGAACCTGTTGGGCCAACAGAGCCAGAGCCAACAGAACCGACTGATCCAACAGAACCGACTGACCCAACAAAACAGGATGACTCAAAACCCGTCCCCGCTACACAAGAAGAATGCCGTGCTGAAGGCTACCTCTGGGATAACGAGGCTTGTGAGGCCTTGCCAACAGTCAATAATCTTATTGCGAACGGTAAGACTCCTATGCTCTTACCAGATGGTCAATATGAGAGTGCAGACGCAAAAATCACAGGCGGATTTGATATTGGCAAGCACTATGAGGTTCCAGCCTCTTTTCGTTTAACAGATAGTGCCGATGTGACATTGGCCAGTGTCATTCAATTTGATCCCAGCCATGTTGGGGAAACGGTTGATATATTGGCGGTATTCAGTTATGCGATCACTAATCCCCTCGCAATTGGTGGGACTGGCGAAACGCTCTGGTTTTCAGTGTCAGAGAGTCAAGGGGTTGCGCCTTTTGAGAGTATTGACAGTTTAGAAGCGTTTATGCCCAAATACGAGATAACTGAGGAAAGTAATCCTCTGGTATTGGGGCCCTATCCTTTTGGAAATTTCAATAGTGAGAATTTCAGCCCAGGCACATTGGGTTTTCAGTTTGGTTATCGTTTAGAAGCCGGTCAGATCATTTATAATGGTCAACCTATTTCTTTGATCATGCTGCCTTGATATTTAATCTTTTCTTGGTATATGTTCCCACTTTATTTTGCAATTATAGCGTATCCCGATTGGATAAGGATAACTTAAAGGCAATGTTGAAAGCCATTTTTCGCATCAGTAGGGCGTAATAAGTACTGAACCCTAAATTTTCAGGTATTTTAATAGAAGCAACCAGAAGAGGGGGGCAATACCTTCGGATTGCCCTTTGCGGTAAAATACCGGTTTATTAGAGACGCACGCAGTGCGTCTCTACTGTAGAGACGCGATGCTTCGCGTCTCAATGGCTCGCGTCTTTGTAAGTACCTTCGTCAAAAATTGACAAAAGCAAAGGAACAATCCCTTTTGGTTGCCCTTTGCGCTAAAATACCTGTTTATTTGTGCTTCAGTACTTACACACACAAGTGGTAAATTTCTTGATTGCATACCTTTATGTGCAAAAAAAGGGCTTATATTAAAGTTTTTACCCAAATCTAGTCCTGAATTAAACATTATTGAAATTTTATGGCGTTTCATAAAGTATTACTGGCTACCGTTTTCTGCCTACCTTTCTTTTGAAGATTTGGCTCGGGAAGTCGAAAATATTTTGGCAAAAATCGGCTCTGAATTTAAAATTAATTTTGCTTCCCTGATAATGTAAAAAAACTTGTGCTTCAGTACTTAAGCATCATAAATTAATAAATGGGCCCTTCGGTAAAGGGGCTTGGGGGAATAGGTTTTGGTATGGCGCTGGATAATCTATGCGACAAAAATAAAGCCCATAAGGGGGCGCTGTCACGCCGCCCTTTCTTCTGTCTTTGGCCTCTAAAACAGTATGCGCCCATTCTGGCGGCTGTTCACCACGGCCTATCGTGATTAAAACGCCGGCAATATTGCGTACCATGTGATGCAAAAAGGCATTGGCTGAAATGTCGATAATCACTTGTTCATCAAAACGAGAGACGGTTAAACGTGAAACGGTGCGTATTGGATTTTTGGCTTGACAGGCTACGGCGCGATAAGAGGTAAAATCGTGTGTGCCGATCAGATAATTGGCTGCTGTTTGCATCTGTTCAACGGCTAATAACTGGTGTTCCCAAGTGACTCTTTTGGCTAACAAACCTGGACGACTTGGGCGATTTAAAATGACATAGCGGTAGTGACGTGCCTGTGCTGAAAATCGGGCATGAAATTCTTCATCAACAAACTGGGCCCATAATATACTGATATCTTGGGGTAAATTGGCATTTGTGCCCAATCTCCATGATCGTCTGGTGCGTTGCACGGTGACATCGGCATGTACGATTTGTTCTAGTGCATGTACACCGCTATCGGTACGTCCAGCACAAACAACGGCGACGGGATGATTGGCGACTTTAGACAATGCGGCTTCTACATACCTTTGCACATTTAGCCCTTTTGGCTGGATTTGCCATCCCCAATAATGCTCTCCTGCGTATTCTATTCCTAATGCTATTCTCATGATTTTGTTTTGTTTGATCGCGCGACGATAATATTATTTTCAATGCAGCAAAATAAATTTTGCTTTGAAAATCGTGCAAAAGCCGATTGATAATGACCTTTTTTTAGAAATGCGCCCCCCTACTACAAACTAAACAACACTAACATGAATATGGGATAACACCATTGTATTATGGGTGGTTTGCTCAGTTGAGGAATGTCTAGTGTGCGTAAAGGTGTTGTTTCGGCGTGATTCATAACTTGTGTGAATAATCCGGCTACTTTTTCACTGATGCTTTTGAGAGGATTTTGGGTTGTACTCGGTGAGAGATCGGTATACAGGTTTTGTACTGCTTGAACGGTATCTAAGACTAAGGCTAGACGTACTGCGAGTCTTTCTGTTGATAATCCGAGTTTATTGAATGGGATAAACCACCATTGTAAGGCTGCAATAATCTCCTGCGTTGTGGTTGTTCTGACGAGTAGATGGGCCGCCATAACGATGATTATGAGTACGACAATCCGTTCTAAGGCTTGGAAGAAGTCGGTTAAATTGGGTATCAAGGTGGGGGCAGCATTTAAAAAGGCTAAATTAAGAATCAAGAGGGATAAAAATAACCAGCGTAGACGTTTTAAGAGGGGCCATACCGATGAGAAAGTGCAGTGGCGTTTAAATAACCAGAGAAAGAAAGGCAGGATGATAAGCAGCAGGGTTTGACTGGTTACCATTAATCCGGTAACCAGTAAGAGAAAACAAACCAAGCGTATTGCGGGATGCAAGTTCAAATGCCCACCCTTTGGAAAAAGGGGGGCTAACATTAAGTTTTTAGGCACCGATTCCGGCCATCAATTCTTCGGCTTTCTGTTTTTGTTCGTCATCACCTTTGTTGATAATTTCCTGAAGAATGCCGCGAGCGGTTTCTTTATCTTCCATGTCAATAAACATCTGCGCTAAATCGAATTGGCCATTGATTTCGTCACTGGGTTCTGCATTCAAATCTAAATCTTCACTAGAGGAAGCCTCTCCATCATCCAGTTGATTTAACAAATCATCCAAATTGTCTCCTGAACCGCCACCTAAATCGGCATCTAAGTCAGCATCGTCTGCATCAAGCGACATTTCCAGGTCTAATTCTCCGCCTTCGATTTCATCATCTAATGACAAGTCATCAGCACCGCCTAGATCATCATCTAAAGATAAGTCATCAGCACTGCCTAGATCATCATCTAAAGATAAGTCATCAGCGCCGCCTAGATCATCATCTAAAGATAAGTCATCAGCGCCGCCTAGATCATCATCTAATGACAAGTCATCAGCACTGCCTAGATCATCATCTAAAGATAAGTCATCAGCGCCGCCTAGATCATCATCTAATGACAAGTCATCATCAGCGCCTAGATCATCATCTAATGACAAGTCATCATCTAATGACAAGTCATCACCTAAAGATAAATCATCAGCACCGCCTAGATCATCGTCTAATGACAAGTCATCGTCTAAAGATAAGTCATCATCACCACTGGCTGCTTCCTCGACACCGCCTAGCTCATCATCTAATGACAAGTCATCATCTAAAGACAAATCATCATCGCCACCTGCGGCTGCTTCCTCGACACCGCCTAGATCATCATCTAATGATAAGTCATCACCTAAAGATAAATCATCATCAGCGGCGGTTTCATCGACACCGCCTAGATCATCGTCTAATGACAAGTCATCACCTAAAGACAAGTCATCATCAGCGCCTAGATCATCATCTAATGACAAGTCATCGTCTAAAGATAAGTCATCATCACCACTGGCCGCTTCCTCGACACCGCCTAGATCATCATCTAATGACAAGTCATCACCTAAAGACAAGTCATCATCATCACCTGCTGCCTCTTCCTCGACACCACCTAGATCATCTAGCGACAAGTCATCGTCTAAAGATAAGTCATCACCGCCGGCCGTTTCATCAGCACCACCTAGATCATCTAGCGACAAGTCATCGTCTAAAGATAAGTCATCACCGCCGGCCGTTTCATTAGCACCGCCTAGATCATCATCTAATGACAAATCATCGTCTAAAGATAAGTCATCGTCTAAAGATAAGTCATCACCGCCGGCCGTTTCATCAGCACCGCCTAGATCATCATCTAATGACAAATCATCGTCTAAAGATAAATCATCATCACCACTGCCAGCTTCATCATCACCACCCAGTTCATCTAATGACAAGTCATCGTCTAAAGATAAGTCATCATCACCACCTGCTGCCTCTTCCTCGACACCGCCGAGATCATCTAAGGATAAGTCGTCACCTAAATCTAGGCTTTCTTCACCACCGTCAGCATTCGCCTGTTCATCACTGTCGCTAAGAGAGAAATCATCATCTAAATCTAAAGAAAGACTGTCATCCTCTACTTCATCCTCGGTGCTATCCACATCAAGTCCCAAATCACCCAAATCATCGCCGCTTTCTAACAAATCTATCTCATCACCCGTATCATTGCCGAGCAATGACAGAAGATCATCATCCGTTCCTTCCTCTGTTAACAGTGATGCATCCATTGATTCGTCTGTTTCGTCACCGCCTAGCGTAGCGGCAGCAATGGCACCTGCTCCCAATGCAGCGGCACCGGCCGCAACAGCAACGCCAACACCTTGACTCGATGGTGTCGTATCCAATTCGCGCCCAGGAGATAAACCTTGCCAGAGTGTTTGAGCTTTATCCCATAAAGGCCCTTGCCCATCGACAGCACTATGTAGTAGCTTGGCTTGTTGTTCAAATTCATAAACTTCCTTGGCTACGGCATGAATTTCTAGCAATTCCAAGCGATATTCAGCGTGATCGGGGTATTTCTCAATCGCTTCAGCCATCAAGTCTTTAGCTTTATCGAAATTCCCAAATTCCTTGTACACACCCACTTCTTCACGTAAATCCTCATCAAAAGTCGGATCAACACCCTCATCCGTTTCGAGCTTGCCCTCATCGCCGAGTTGTTGAATCATGTCATCAATATCTTGAACAGGCGCATTATCACTCTCCCCATCTAGGGGTTTGGCTTCTGCTTCTAAACGATCCAATTCTTCCTCAATTTCTGCCTCGCTCAATTCAGTGCCACCTTTCCATTCTGGCGGTTCAAGTGATTTTGAAGAACGGCCTTTCAAAAAACCAACAAGGAGAAATAACAAGAGTGTGCCCCCTCCGATACCGCCAACAGTCAGCCAACCCCCTGGGAGTTTTTCATCCACAAACATCTGAGCCGTTGCGACAAACGTGGGTTCCTCTTCTGGAGGATGAGTCGAATCCTTTTTGTCATCGTCAGGCTTTTGATCGTCTTTCAGCGGATCGCCTGAATTTTGAGTATCTGTTTCAGCAAGCAGCCCTTTTCCCCCAGCTTGAGCATCGCCAGTGGTACTAAAGCCATCCCCTTTGCCAGGTTCTGTTTCATCTAATCCTGGGGTTAGGGTATCTTGCCCACCAGCAACTTGCGTTTCTCCTTCAGGTTGTTTTTCAGGAACATTAGGCTCTTTTTCCGGGGTTGAAGGGCCTGTCGTTCCGCTTGTTTCAGCTTGTTGTCCCGTCTCAAGGGGTGGTTTACGAGTGGGCTGAACAGCTGCTATTTTGGTTTCGCCGCTTTGTAAGGCTGCAATTTGATTTTGGAGCTGCCGATTGTCGTCCGCTTGTTTCTTCAGTTGCTTTTGTAACTCGGCCAGTTGTCTGTTTTGAAGCGATATCATTTCATTGAACTTCTTAAACTGCTTTTCCATGGTCATAACCATCTTCTTAGTCGCAGTCAAGTCTTCTTTTAAATCCTTGTTTTCGCTTTCAATACTGTAATTTTTTTCCGTAACCTTCTCCAATTGGTTACGAAATTTGTTAATCTCGGCCGTATTATTCCCACTCACTTGCGGCCCTTTAGGGGAACCCGCTCCATTTTCATTTGATTTAGGCCCACCAAGTTTGACATCAGCTTCTGGCTCTGAGATCAGCGGTTTCGTTTTAGAACGAGTTGTACCCGTTTGTGGTGCTGTGTCCGTGTTTTGACGCTTTCCCGTATCACGCCGAATGGGTGGATTTTTAACACCACGAGTCATTTTGCCATTCCAACTCGGTATGCGTAACACCTTTCCGGCCTTAAGCAAATTCATATTCCTTCTGATAAAGGCACCTGGATTGGCACGGTAAATTTTCAACATCTGTTTCCGCATAGACACCCCTTTAGAACGGGTGCGTTGAGCAATTTTCCACAAGGTATCATTTCTAACCACAGTATAAGAGGCACTTCTAGTGGCCTTGGGTGTTACCCGCTTTTTAGGGGGTTTATACTTCTGTTTTTTAGGTTGACTCGTTTTTCGAGTGGTTTTGGTTTTGCGAGATGGGGTTTCCGTAGATTGGCTAGAGATTGGGATTAATTGTTCCGGTTTTGAAATACGACGGCTCAATGTTTGAATAGTCCCCGACTTATATAAAGGGGGATCTAACAATGCGGTATATTCGCGCAAAATTCGCCCCCCTGGCCATCTGACTTCAACTAAAAAGTTGATAAAAGGTTCTTTCACCGGCTGTTGGGTGGTCAGCTTAATAACAGCATTATTCGTTTCAGCAAGCTGTTGAACATTAAAATCTATCTTGGTGAGCAGATAGGGACGATCTAAGCCTGCCCTTTGAAAAGCTCTAGCCGAGGCTAGGCCGACTTCGATATTGCGAGCCTCACCGGAAGGAATAGATAACACATTGATTTTTGCATTGAGGGATTCATTCAGTTTTGAATAAACTTGGATATGGCCGAGCCCAAGTGCTGATACCTCAAGCGCCAAGAATGTGCCTATTAAGGCTAAGGATATCGTCAGTTTACGCTTCATCACGATTTTCCTTCTTTGATGGAATGGGCAATAACGAATGAGTGACTGGCCGTTCAAAATTTGCCATTCGCTATTCGTTATTCACCTATTAAATTAAAATTAACGCATTATCAGTTCCACGCAAAAACTTTTGCGTGGAACCGAAGAGAGGCGAAGCTAAATCAGTTATCAATTATCACATCAGTTATCAAAATATTAGAGTTATCCCGGAAACTAAAGCCTTGATTTTTATTATCAAAGTATCTCTTCTTTTCAATGGGTTATGTTTATTTAGGGACAACTCTATTGATATTCTCAGTGATCTTTAAGGGCAACTGAATTTAAATATATATGATAAACTATAGAATCTACTTTAAGAAGTCTTGGTAAGTATAACTTATATATGATCTTTTACCAAAATTTCGGCAATTTGAATACTGTTCAGGGCGGCCCCTTTGCGGATATTATCGGAGACAACCCACAAGTTAAGGCCGCGTGGATGAGAAATATCTTCGCGTATACGCCCAACAAAAACGGGGTTTTTCCCCGCCCCCTCAGTGACAGCAGTAGGATAGCCACCGTCTTCGCGCTCATCCATCAAGACAATCCCAGGGGCATTTTTGAGCAATTCTCGTGTCTGTTCGGTACTGATTTTATCACGAGTTTCAATATGCAGCGCTTCGGAGTGCCCATAAAAAACGGGAATACGAACAGCCGTCGGATTCACTAAAATAGCGTCATCCTCAAAAATCTTTTGCGTTTCCCAAACCATTTTCATCTCTTCTTTGGTATAGCCATTGTCCATGAAAATATCAATATGTGGCAAGGCATTAAAAGCGATTTGTTTGGGATAGACTTCGGGGGTAATCGCTTTGCCATTGAGCAATGCCGCGGTTTGGCCGGCCAATTCTTCAATAGCGTTTTTACCCGTGCCCGAGACGGATTGATAAGTCGCCACATTAATGCGCTCAATACCCACCGCGTCATAAATCGGCTTAAGGGCAACGAGCATTTGTATTGTAGAACAATTGGGATTAGCAATGATATTGCGCGACTTATATTGTGCGATGGCATGAGGATTCACTTCTGGCACCACAAGGGGAATATCCTCATCTCGGCGAAACTGTGAAGTATTATCCACCACAACACACCCAGCTTGTGCAGCACGCAGGGCATGAACAGCTGACACTGAGGCACCGGCTGAAAATAAACCGATTTGTGCTTTAGAAAAGTCAAATTCTTCCAAATCCTCAATCATTACAGATTGACCCTTAAACTGAATTCGCTTACCCGCCGAACGGCTACTGGCTAAAGGATATAAGTGATTGACAGGAAAATCACGTTCTTGAAGGATAGAGATCATGGTTTCACCGACGGCACCGCTGGCACCGACAACTGCAACATCAAATAAACGACTCATTGATTTAATTATTCTCCTGATATGGGAATTTAATTTGACAAGGATGCTCGGATTTGTGGTTTTGGGTTAATCTTGCAATGTAGATAAATACAATAAAACGCTGATTAAACCCAAAGCAATCAGCGTTCCATTCCCTCTCATAAAATCACCCACATTGCTATTGATTTTTGAGTTTTGATAAAAGATCAAGAAAATGGCTTGCCGTTGTCTATTAATTTTTTGGAGTTACCTCCCTAACGCAGCCACCACTGCATCACCCATTTCACGGGTACCCACTGCTGTTTGCCCTTCTTCTTGAATATCAGGAGTACGCAAACCATCGCGCAAAACTTGAGTCACCGCATTTTCAACGGCCGTAGCCAGTTCCCCTTGATTTAAACTATAGCGCAACATCATAGCCACCGATAAAATTGTCGCTAATGGATTAGCTTGATTTTTGCCCGCAATATCAGGGGCCGAACCATGTATCGGTTCATACATCCCCTTATTATGGGCATCCAAAGAGGCCGAAGGCAACATCCCAATAGAACCTGTCAATTGAGAGGCCAAATCCGACAAAATATCACCAAACATATTCGTTGTCACGATAACATCAAATTGTTTAGGCGCACGTACCAATTGCATCGCCGCATTATCGACATACATGTGAGTCAATTGAACATTAGGATAATCCTGACTCACTCGCGTCACCACTTCTCGCCAAAATTCAGTCGCTTCCAACACATTCGCCTTATCAACAGAACACAAGCGTTTTTGGCGTTTTTCCGCACTGTCAAAGGCAACCCGTGCAATGCGTTCAATTTCACTTTCACTATAGACAAGCGTATTAAAGCCTTGCCGCTCCCCATTCTCCAAAGTGCGCATACCCCGCGGTTGCCCAAAATAAATCCCACCCGTTAATTCGCGCACAATTAAGATATCTAATCCTGCAACCACTTCAGGCTTAAGCGTTGACGCATTAGCCAATTCAGAAAACAATAAAGCCGGCCTTAAATTGGCAAACAGTTCAAGTTCAGAACGCAAACCTAATAAACCCTTTTCAGGGCGACGCGCGATCGGAAGCGGCTCCCACTTAGGCCCCCCAACGGCCCCTAACAACACAGCATCCGCTTTTTTAGCCAATGCCAAAGTCTCAGCCGGCAAAGGATATCCAGTAGCATCAATCGCAGCACCACCAACCAAACCCTGCTCTACTTGCACATTCAAACCAAACGACTTTTGTAAGGTTTCCAATACTTTAAGAGCCTCTGCGATGATTTCAGGGCCGATACCGTCGCCGGGTAAAACTGCGATAGTTTGAGTCATAACATCCCACTTTATAAATTAAGCAATAAATGAAAAATGAACAATAAAAAGCATGGACTCCAAAAAATTGTTTTTAGATCGGAGTGCAAACTTTAGTTTGCAAGGCCCCCAGAAACTAAAGTTTGTACTCCAAATCTGTGAAGCCTTTTTAATGAAAATAATTCTCTGAATAGCCTATTTGAACAAAACCCTTACGAATTTAAAGCCTCTCGTTCTGACAGATTTATATCAAAGAGTTTAGCATTAACCATTAACCATTAACCATTATTCACAGAAAAAGCCAAGGCGTTTCCTGCTTACGCCGATTTTCATAAGCCGTAATCGCATCAGTATGTTGCAAACTGAGCCCAATATCATCTAACCCATTGAGCAAACACTGTTTTCTAAAAGCCTCTACCTTAAAGCTCAAATGCTTTCCTGCCGGAATAGTCACCGTTTCGGTCTCTAAATCAATTATCAAACGATAACCAGGCGTGGCTTCCACCGCTTTAAACAACGTTTCAAGAGTCTCTTCTCTTAACACTATCGGTAAAATGCCATTTTTAAAGCAATTATTATAAAAAATATCGGCAAAACTAGGGGCAATAATGGCCCTAAAACCATAATCAAGCAAAGCCCAGGGCGCATGTTCACGGCTAGAGCCACACCCAAAATTGCGACGTGCCAACAAAATTTGCGCCCCCTGATAACGGGCCTGATTGAGTACAAAATCTTGATTTAAAGGGCGATGAGTACAATCCTGCCCCGGTTCCCCATGATCTAAATAACGCCATTCATCAAATAAATTCTGCCCAAAACCGCTACGAAGAATGGATTTTAAAAATTGTTTAGGAATAATGGCATCAGTATCAACATTAGCGCGATTCAATGGCGCCACTAAACCTGTCAAAATGGTAAAAGCATCCATAATCAGTTATCAGTTATCAGTTATCAGTTCCACATTTAGCTTCGCTGACCAGCGAAGCTAAATACCGTTTTTGTTTGCCTCAACTTTAGCGTGGAAATCAGTTATCAATTATCTATCAATTTGTTCGTACAGAAAAAGGTTGAGAGGGGTAATGCCTCAAAAACCGGCTTATAAGTTTACCAAACATTTTCTCGGTATAGGACAAAAAAGTGTAAATGATTGATTATTCTATTTTATATCTTATATCTTCAATAAAAACAATGGATTACAAAAATATTCATTTTTTGTTCTGTACTTAAAACTCATTGAAAACACAATAGACTTTCATCAATAACTTAGCTTATATTTAAGGGACAAGTCTAATGAATATTATCAAATTTTCCATACCAACGTATCCATTATCGCATCTATAAAATGCCGAAGCATACAACCTTTACCCACCTACTAGGCTAATTCAGACAATTTCATAATGAAATATTGAGAGCTGGGGCAATTCGGATGTTTAGCCGCTCGACAAACATCAAAACCATAATCACGGATAAATTGACGTGCAAAGACTTTTTTGCTACCTGGGCCGCGTTGTTTTGGAGAATTTTGGCCTCATTTTTTAAGATTGCCGTTGTTTTGACTCACACTGTCATCTCCGCTAATTGTTGCCGAAAAGGTTCATCATTTTCACCGATATCTTGCGTCTGCACACACATCAACGTGCTGACATCTAAAAAACAAACAATGCCTGATAGAGATAATCGTGAAAATCATCATCTGAACGCCACTTTAACCCTATTTCTTGTAAACCACGGCGAATATGACGCTGTAATACTTGGCCAAAACGTTTCTCATCTTCAAACAAATTTTCATTATGGAATACGCTTAAGAGGGCACAAATCGCATCCGTAAAATCGCGACAACCTAACTCATCCTGTGTTAGTCCCAAACCTGTGACTTGTTCTAAACGATATTCACTGCCTCGACTGTCCAAACGATCAAAGCTGTCATCTGGTGGGCTTGGCATTTGAAGTGATTTAGCCAGGGCAATACGTAAAACCGTCCATTTAGCCACTTGCTTTTGTGGCGTATTCAAACCGTAAAGACGAATAGCTTGAATCAACTCTTCATCTTGGGCATCCGTATAAATTTCTCCTGCCATGATTTATCTTTCAACATTAAACCTGTTTAAGTTCTTCGACATAAGCCGTTAATTCAGGATCAATATTATTGTTGATTCTGATATGCCTTGCCAACTCTCCACGTCGATCACCAGTTCGAGTCTTAAATAAATCTAAACGCTGTAAAGCGCATTTACCCTCTAGCACTCTATTGAGACGTTCCCATCGCTGTCTAGTCGATTCTATATTATCCTCTGCAAACGCTTCTATTTTATTCTGTACCTCATTTATCAATTGCTGACTCATATCATGGATATGAGTCGATAAGTGAGTCTCTACAGCCTCTTGAAGGACGTCACCTGTCTTTTTTAAACCAAAACCGCTTGGAAAACTTTGTCCAGACTGATGTGAAATAATCAGAGCAGCTGACAGCTTTTTTAAATCTTCTGCCTCTTCCAAAAGCTTTTGAATAACAACCTCAATTTCTTGACGAGAACGAAATGCCTTGTCAGAAAGCACAATTTCTAATTCTTCTGGCGAAAGTAAATAGTTTTCTATCTCCCAACGTCGCAAAACGAAGATGTAATCGCCAAAAGGTTTGGCTTGCTTAAATTGTTGATCATCTCTTTCCCACCATAAATCCCATTTTTCCTCTTTCATCAAAATATCTCGATCCACAATACCAAAGGCACTCATACCCTTATCTCTTTCGCTCTTCACTCTATTAATGACTTGAGTACAACCGCCGCCCTCTCCACTATCGACGGATTTGAATTCGATCTTTTTTCCTTCATCAAAGAACCAACGTTCTTTCATGATTTGTAAATCTTCTTCAGATTCCAAATAAACCACAGCTTTATTCGTGTAAGCATTATCTATGCTGTCGTGTTCCTGTAATTGTTTAAAACTCGCCATCAGTCACTTGTTCCTTTTAGCAAAAGATCAGTTCTAATAATATCTCCCCCTTTGCGTATTCCTGTTTCTGGAATATCAATAGGAAACGCTTCCAATATTTCCCTTGAATGAGTGCTGGCAATCACCGTCATACCCGGATGTTCCCTTACAAGCTGTTTTAATAAGTTCAACAGAGCATGTTGCCAGCTAGAGTGTAAGTGTACATCAAGTTCATCAATAATAATCAAAGTGTTACGTGTCATGTGTGCGCCAATACGCAAAAACATTTGCACTAAGCTTTTCTCGCCACTACTTAACCGATCCAAACGATGTTTCTCAGTGCCATTTACCATAACAATGGCTTCTGGCGGGACACGTCTTATGCCATTGATATATTTATTTTTATCAAAAACCAGGTCATTAACGAGTTTGATTACTTTCTCAAAACGGTCATCGTCTAACCATTTAAGCCAAACTAAAAGATTGTCCAGTGATCGAGTCCAAGTACCGTCTTCTCTGGTAATCTCATGAACCGGATAATAACCCCATTTTTCCGGTTCAGTAATACCCCGTTCCATACTGGCGATTACTTCGATATCCCGATAAGCCGAAAAGTAGAGTAATGTGGGTAAGGAAAGGGTTGATTCTTCAAATCCTGCCGGGGATGAAGACATTTCAGCACGAATACGGCCTAATAAATCAGCTACAAACTTATCACTTTTACCAATACGTTCTAAATGTCCCAAGGCAAGGTAACGAAAACCCAAGCGATGCCAAGCCCTCGCACCGTATTTTTCTAGCTGCTTTTCACTCCAAATTTTCATGGCCGGTTGCTCTTCAGCTAAACTACCCGCCAATAGCGATAACACAACACAGTGTTTTTCGCCGCGCCAGTCTAATTTTACCCGTAAATCCCATTGAACTCGCCCCCTACCCTCATCTAAATCTTCATGCCCAAATCGATCCGGTTTGTCTTCTCCTAACAGAGACATGAGACAATACATTATATCCAGTATGGTGGTTTTGCCGCGGCCATTTTGCGACATCAATAAGAAAATATTACAAGGCTGATTTTCGGCATCAGTAAAATCAATTTCATAAGGCGATTCCCGAAAAGGCCCGATATTTTCGATAGTCAACCAAAGGGGTTCAAAAGCTTCAATAAAAAAATCGTCTTTTATCATCAGTATCCTCATAAAAAATAGCGTTATTGTGTTGAACCGAAGTCACCTATATATATTGCTTGTTCTTTGACTTCAGTCGTATCACCTTGAGCATTATATAAGCAATATTCTTTATAAATATAAGGTTTTAATTGTTCATATTTACGCACATCTAATTCAGAATCTGTTGGCAAAATAATCACTTGTTTACCAACATGCGGATAATATTGGCTGAGTAGATTATTTTGATGTTCTCGATCAATACGTGCTAAAGGGGTATCAATAATCAGAGGAATATTTTTCCCAGAAACTTCTTTCAAAGCCCACAATAGCGTCGTAGCAATCAACTGCCTCATGCCCGAAGAGAAATTATTGATGCCCAGAGCATACCCTTCCGCGTTTTCATAGCGAAGCTCAAAATCAGAAGTCACGCGAATATGGTGAATCATCTTGTGTGCCGTCATTAAGATCGGAAAATAATGGTTAATCGCTTGTTCTATTTCTTTTTTTCGTTTATCTTTCAATCTCTCTTTGAATTGACTGAAAAACTCTCGCAGTGCTTTAGCCAGTTCGACTTTTTGACGAGTCTGTTCGTTCAAGTTGACTTGTTCTTGTTGTTGTCTGATGGCCGCTTTTTGCTTGCTGATTTCTGTTTCTAGGCCCTTCATTTCACTGAGTAGCTTTTTAAATTCGGCTTTTTGATTAATCAATTCATTTTGATATTTTTTTTGTTCTACCTTATGTTGCTGATAGCGAGTCCGTTCATCAGCAGATAAACCACTGATAGTATCTAACTTTTCATCAATTTTGATTAACTGGGTTTTAATTTGCTGCAACCTGGGTAACTCATTTATCCGTTCTTGCAAAACTTCTTCAAGTGTATAACGTTGCAATTGTCCCAAAATTGACTTAATACGTGAAGGTTCTAAACGTAACACCGTATCAAGCGGGATTGAATTAGAAATCAGCTTGTTGTGTAATAAGTGAACCAGACGATCTTGATAAAAATGTCTTTGTTGATCGTCTAACGGGGTTTTAGGATAAGGCGGCTTATCAAACAACTCATCAGGTAAATTGGCTACCAACTCTTTTAACAAGTGATCAGCCTGAGTGTGACTTCGAGTCTCAAGCAATTCGCTTAACTGAGTCAAGGTTCTTTTTACCAAGTTAAGATTAGCTAATAAAGGTATATCTCGTGGCAACGTTTCAGCTATTTTAGATTGAAGTTCTACTCGTTGTACTTCAAGCCGTAGCTGCTCCTGCTTCAGGAGAAGCTCATCACGTTGATAACGAAAAGCTTGCATCCTATCAATAACACGTTCCAATTGCTGAATACGTTCTTCTAACTCCTCAATCTTAGCACCCATATCACGGCTTAAGTGTTCTTTAGTCGTGTATTGTATGTCCAACGATTCTAACTCGCTTTCCAGTTTGCTTAATTCGGTTAGCGTTTTTTCATCTAAAGCCTCACGTTTCCAGTCAATGATCACTTTACTCAAATAATCACGCAAGGTATTGATAGGTGAAATATTGAGTAAGCGTTCTATATGCTGTTGTTGGATGACAGCATTCGCTTCAGCAAGTTCTTGTATTTTCTCACCATCAAAGAAAAAAAACGGCAAATAATCAAGGGGCAAACGTTCATTAAGAAAATCTTGCGCTTTATGACTATCCGTTATCCTTTCTTCGAGAAAGCTGGCTTTTATAATGAGTTCATTATGAACCTTCTCACCCTTGATTACCCAACGACGAGAAACTTGCACCTCTCCTAATTCTTCCTGCCAAATAATCTGAATACCGCACTGGTTTAGGCCCTCAACATACGCCCGGCGATTCATCATACCTAACCACTCCTCGCCCGCCCCTAATACATATTGACGTTCAGACAGCATACGCCCTCGCTGTACCGAGCGACGTAAGGATTCTGTGACACCCCCAAATAATAATTTGACACTGTTCAAGAGGCTGGTTTTGCCAAAGCCATTGCGGCCCGAAATCAGAACAATATTACGGCCTTCTGAAGGTTTGCGTAGATCAAAAACTTGTTCATCGTAATAGGAAAACAGATTATCGATTTTTATTTCATCAAAAATCATGGGTTGAGTTCTTTTTGTGTAATAGCATTTTCTATGATCTGTTTAATGCCTCGTTTTAAATTTTCCTTACTGCCATAGACATCTAAGGAAGGATATTTTTGAATGACTAAATCAAGTAGTTCTGCTATCCAAGCTTCTTGTAAATCAAAACTTGGCAGAAGTTCTTTTATTAATGCTTCTATTTCAGGTGTGTCAAACATCAGTTATCAGTTATCAGTTATCAGTTATCAGTTATCAGTTATCAGCTAAAATTGATAATCATAAGCCGATTAACGGCATTTTCTCTTTAATAGCTTTGCAACAATTCGTAAAGGTATTATTAATTCAAAAATTGTAAGTACTGAACCCTAAATTTTGAGGTATTTTAATAGAAGCAACCAGGGGCTCGCGCGTGGGATTGCCCCTACGAGCCTTATGTCTGGGCAATCCCTTGTGGTTGCCCTTTGTCCTAAAATACCTGTTTATTTGTGCTTCAGTACTTATGATAATCCAATACAATTCAAAATGCTTTAACATTGGCACCATTTGCTAATGAATTATGAATTTTTAGGCCCTCTGATAATTTTAATTTAACTTAAAAACCAATACGTTATAAAATGAATAACCTTTAAACATTACCTAAAAAACCATTCCCCCCAATCGAACCCTGTGGAGGGGCTATGCCATTAGATTCCAAATTTTATATTGAACGGCAAATTAAAATTAACCTCCGAGTATAAAGTCGTTATTTCGGTGGGTTCTTTTCATCTTTCCAGATAGCACAATTCATCACTTCAATAACAAGGGATTAATTATGAATCCAGAAAGAACAATATGCCCTATGTGTGAATCGGCTGATTTAATTCCCCAAAAAATCATCGAACACTACTGCTACAAAGGACATGATTTTTCATTAGAAGACATTGAATATGCCGAATGTCCAAAATGTCATTCAGAAGTTATCACGCCAGAGCAAAGTACACGCAATGAAGCTCGCATCCGTGATGAACATAGAAAAATAGACGGGCTTCTCACCCGTGCTGAGATTAGCGAATTAAGAAAACGGTTAAAGATTACTCAAAACCAAGCGGCGCAAATATTTGGTGAACGTGTCAATGCGTTTTCAAAATATGAAAGCGGAGAAGCCACTCAAAATCCGGCAATGGATAAACTGATGAAACTGGCTTTGAATGTGCCTCAGTGTTTTGAAGAACTGCGTAAAATGGCGAATATTCAAGTCAGTGCCTAGTTTTTGAACAGGATTTAACTGACTGAGGGATTGACAGGATTAAATATTAAGTTGACCAATTTTACATCACGCCAAATCGCAAAGACGCAAAGTTTTAAGAATCAATTACTTAGCGTTATTAACGGCTTTGCGTGACATATCAGCGTTCTATCATATCACTCACATATTTTATTAAACAAAAAAATCTTAATGAATTATGCACGTTATCTCAAAAAGAGCGTTAAACCGGTTTTGGGAATTGTACCCAGATAGCAAAAACGCGCTTTCTAATTGACAGAAGAATATGATATCGCCATTGAACGGCTCAACAATTTAATTGATGAAGTAGGAACGAGCGACACCCACTTTATGGACTTTTGGATAGGCTGGGCATGGTAATACACGCTTATGAAGAAAAGCATTATCCGATTATCGCCAACGGTGTTTATATAATAGAGCCTTGAACCTTGAGATAAATCTCAAGGCTAAAAGCTAAAGTCTGCTAAAGTAGACTAACAGCTATTGCCTTGCAATAACGAAGGCATTTATTCTGTAACTGATAACTGATAACTGATAACTGATAACTGATAACTGATAACTGATAACTGATAACTGATATGACTTGTGATTTTTTTGAACTGGCGACACCTGGGGTACAAGGTTTACACCCTTATCAACCTGGAAAACCCATCGAAGAATTAGAACGTGAATATGGCATCAAAACGGCCATTAAACTGGCTTCCAATGAAAATCCTCTGGGCCCAAGTCCGAGGGTACTTGAAACGATACAAGCCAGTTTAAAAGATTTAAGCCGTTATCCTGATGCTAATGGTTTCGGACTCAAAAAAGCTTTGGCTCAAAAGCATGGTGTCGATATGGACATGATCACTTTAGGCAATGGCTCTAATGATGTTTTAGAATTGATTGCACGCGCCTTTGTCACTTCTGATCATAGCATCCTGTTTTCGGAACACGCTTTTGTTGTCTATCCCCTCGTCACGCAAGCTATTGGTGCGAAAGCGATTGTCACGCCGGCTCAAAATTGGGGGCATGATTTAACCGCTATGCAGGCTGCAATACGTGAGGATACTCGCTTGATATTTATAGCGAATCCTAATAATCCGACAGGCACTTGGATTGATAAAACCCGCTTAAAGGCTTTTTTAGAAGCCGTTCCAGAACATGTGCTTGTTGTCGTGGATGAAGCTTATTTTGAATATAGCTGTGATAATCCAGATTATCCCAATAGCCTAGAATGGCTATCCAATTTGCCGAACCTGATAGTGACGCGCACCTTTTCCAAAGCTTACGGATTGGCTGGGTTACGAGTCGGTTATTCGATTTCTCATCCCGATGTGGCCAATTTACTCAATCGGGTACGACAACCTTTTAATGTGAACAGTCTTGCGCTTATTGCGGCTACCAAAGCTTTAGAAGAGAGTGATTATCTTTCAAAAAGTGTTGCTTTAAATCGTGCTGGTATGCAGCAATTGACTGAAGCTTTTAAAGAGATGCAATTGGATTTTATTCCTTCGTTAGGGAATTTTATAGCAGTGGAGGTTGGGGAAGGGGCAAAAATTTATGAACGCTTGCTACATGAAGGCGTGATTACGCGCCCGATTGGCGGCGGTTATGGTATGCCACAGCATTTACGGATATCAATTGGAACCGCGGATGAGAATGAACAATTTATTCAGGCCCTGAGAAAAGTAAACGACAAGGATTGAGTATCAAAATAAAATGCTTTTTGGTATTTAGTCACCACCACCTGACTTGGCTTTAGTAGGCTTTTAAAAAAGCGCAATTTATGACAATGCTAAGTATAGCGTTTCCCGATCTCATGACGTACAGTTATATATCGAAAATCAAACCGCAAAATAAATTTGGAACGAAAAAAACCGCAAAATAAATTTGGAACGAAAATGATTTGTACTTAGCGAAGCACACCGAAGGTTCATTCAATCGGGAAACGTTATATACGACAAAAGGGCGAACACATCGGTTCGCCCTAAAATGATTTTCTGAACATCTATAGACAAACTAAAGTTGGAACGTAAACCAAGACAAACTTTGCAAACTAAAGCGAAATTTCAATATCCACCCTCTAGCAACCGAATTTTTTGTCCGGGCTGTAGAAAATGAACGCCGGCCGTTACAATCCGTTCACCCATATTAACGCCCTCAATGATTCGGATACTCTCACCAATTAAATCACCAGCTTTAATCTCACGTTTTTGGACTGTCAGGCTATCTGGTTCAACTACCCAAATATACTGTTTGTCGAGTTCATCAGCAAAGATGGCGCTGACGGGCGCGAGAAAAATTGAATTGGGTGTACGAGTAGCCGTCGTAGCCGTCTTTTTTTCGGTGACGATCACCGTTGTCGTCATACCAGGCAAAATCTTGACATCCTCAGGGGCCGACATGGTGAGAACAGCGCGATAAGTCTGCGTTTTGGGATCGGCCTCCATTGAATATTCTTTAATTTCCAATGGAAATTCCCGACCAGGCACGGCATCAAAAACAGCAAGGGTTTGATAAAATTCAGGTTTTTTCGCATGGACCACAAATTGTTCTGGTACATTGATCACAATATCAAGCTTTGAAATATCTTGAAAAATCAAAATAGGTTCCTTAGCTTGGACATGCTGATAATTATCAACCCGCTTTTTAGCCACGACACCCGCAAAAGGCGCTTTGAGATAAGTATCATTCAGGGCATCTTGTGCCGTTTCCAATTGTGCTTCTAAGCCCTTGATATTCGACATCATGGCTTCAATATCTTCCGGCCTAGCACCGGCTTTACCTTTGTGGAGGTTTTGTTCAGTGGTATTCAGTTGTGCCTTAGCCACATTATAAGCACTTTCTTGCTGATCATATTTGGCTTTAGAAATCACCCGTTTCCGCCACAAATCTTGATAACGTTCATATTGCTGATTAGCCTCTTGAAAACGGGCCTGTGCAGCTAACACTTCTGCCCGTAACACGTTGACATCTTCCAGCCGCGCCCCCGCTTTCATCGCTTTCAATTGAGCGTGTGCTTGATCGATTGTACTGTTGACTTTAGCGACATTGGTTTTATAGTCCCTTGGATCAAGACGCGCCAAAATCGCCCCTTTTTTAACCTCTTTACCTTCTTTGATGGGTAAATCAATCAAAGTACCCGGCACTCGAAAGGCCAATTCTGCCCGTTGAAAGGCATGAACTTTGCCAGGATGACGATGGGGGCGTTTGGTTTCAGGAGACGTGAGTAAGATCGTTTTGACTGGCCTGATGATCTCTTCGATGGGTGCTTTTTGCTCCCCCGTCGGCGGCTCACAGCCAGTTAGAAAAAACACGAACCCAATCGCCCAAAATATTGGGCGGATAATAAAATACAGGCTATTACGCATAATGGTTTATTTTCGCTTGTTATTTAAGTCGGGTGATTGTATAGCAAATCTCTCAAGATTGCCAAACTAACACACACACCAATCTCACGCAAAGACGCAAAGGCGCAAAGATGCAAAGGTGTTAAGTGTTATTGATTAGCGAAGCACACCGAAGTTCTTAGCGACTTTGCGGCTTTGCTTAATTTCCCCCACAAAAATAGCCATTGAATCAGATTTTCTATATTCTATCAATTTTTAACCCTGGAGGATTGTTGACAAGCTTATATTGCTCTGTTTGGTTAAACAGAAAATAATCAATAAATTCAAGCGTGATAATCATTATTGCACTGATGATTCCCACAAAAATAAATGACAGTATCACCCCAAAGCTAACCCAAAAGACATGTATTGTCGTTTTTAGCAATATAATAGAGCATTGTCTTTTCTAATATACACTCAATAGCCGCAAAATAAATTTGGAACGAAAATAATCTTAAAAATGAGTAACTAAAACAGTACGTTAAAAATCGCGCCGAAGCTTGCTTTACGTTCCAACTTTAGTTTGCTTGGGATGAAAACTTTAGCGGGATGGTGGGCAAACGAGTAGAGACGCTGGGCGTTTCTACTCGCTTACCCACCCTACATTGATATAACATTTATCATAAAAATAAAATTTTTATGTTTTTTTTCTGTACTTATGTTTACAATATCCGCACTGTCAACACACCTTTTGTCGCACAAAGGGTATCCACCACGGTTTGCGGTATCTCATTATTGACATCAACCAAAGTACAAGCGAGATCGCCGCGTGAACGGTTTAACATATCTAGAATATTAATATTGGCATTCGCAATCGTGCTGGAAATACGCTCAATCATGTGGGGCACATTGGAATTGACAACCAGTAAGCGATGTCCGTCGTTACGTGGCATTTCCATTTCTGGAAAATTCACTGAATTATGCACGGTACCCTCTTCCAAATAATCTCGTACTTGATCGGCTACCATCACGGCGCAGTTTTCTTCTGCTTCATGAGTAGACGCGCCAAGATGGGGCAAGGTAATCACCTTGTCTTGGTTTTTCAATAGATTATTAGGAAAATCACAGATATAACCATTAAGCCGTCCGGCCTGAATAGCTTCGCAAACCCCAGCATTGTCAACAATCCCATCACGGGAGAAATTAAAAATCATCAAACCTTTACGGACATTTTGTAAACGTTCCGCACTGAGCAGGTTGCGCGTATTATCGACAAGAGGCACATGCACGCTAACAAATTCGACTTGTGACAACATATCTTCAACACTTAAGGCCTGTTTGATGTGTGCCGACAGTTGCCAAGCATTTTTAACGGTGATGTGGGGATCATAGCCGCTCACTTTTATGCCTAATGATTGAGCGGCATTAGCGACTTTGACTCCGATAGCGCCTAAACCAATAATCCCTAAGGTGCGGCCAGACAGTTCAAAACCGACAAATTTCTTTTTGCCCGCTTCAACTTGTTTAGACATTTCGGCATCGTTACCCTGCAAATTGCGGACGTATTCATAAGCTGGAAATAAATTGCGGGCTGCTGAAAACAAGCAGCCTAAGACTAATTCTTTGACGGCATTCGCATTCGCACCGGGGGCATTAAAGACTGGTATGCCGTTGGCCGTCATTTTATCAACTGGAATATTGTTCACACCGGCACCGGCACGTCCAACCGCTTTCAGCGTCTTAGGGATTGCCCAATCGTGCATTTTAAATGAACGCAGTAATACTGCGTCAGGGTGTCCGATTTCAGAAGCCACTTCATAACGATCAGGCGGCAAGCGTTCCAAACCATTTACTGAAATGTTGTTTAAAGTCAATATTTTATACATTAGCCCTTCCGTTTTTCAAAATCACTCATAAAATCAACCAACGCCTGTACGCCTTCTTCTGGCATGGCGTTATAAATACTGGCCCGCATACCGCCGACAGAGCGATGCCCTGCTAGAGTCACTAAACCGGCCTCTTTCGCTTCCGCTAAAAAGGTTTGGGTTAAATCGGGATTGTTTAGCGTAAAGGGTACGTTCATCCAAGAACGATAACTGGGATCGACTGGATTGTTATAAAACGCGGAACCGTCTATGGCGGCATATAAACTCGCCGCTTTGCGCTGGTTGCGTTTACCCATTTCCTCTAAACCGCCCAAAGATTTGAGCCATTTAAACACTAAGCCAGCAAGATACCAAGCATAGGTAGGTGGTGTATTATACATGGAACCAGCATCAAGGTGGTTTTTATAAGTCAACATTGCTGGCGTGTTAGGCAGGGTACTGTCTATCAAATCCTCACGTATAATGACAATAGTCAAGCCAGCTGGGCCTATATTTTTCTGTGCGCCAGCATAAATCACCCCATATTGGGAAACGTCTATGGGGCGCGACAAAATCGTTGATGACATATCTGCTATTAGCGGTTTATCACCCACATCAGGCATGTTATGAAATTCCAAGCCATTAATGGTTTCATTCGGTGTGTAATGAACGTAAGCCGCATTGGGATTCAATTGCCAAGTACTCGGTTCTGAGATTGTGGTAAAGTGATTAGCTTGAGAATCAACGGCCAAATTCACTTGACAAAACTTTTTCGCTTCTGCGATAGCTTTTTTTGACCAGATGCCGGTATTGAAATAATCCGCTTCATTGCCACCACGCAACAGATTCATGGGCACCATCGCAAACTGACTAGAGGCACCGCCTTGCAAAAACAAGACTTTGTCGTTTTCTGGCATGTTTAATAATGCGCGTAAATCGGCTACAGCTTGTTCAGCAATGGACATAAATTCTTTACTGCGATGGCTCATTTCCATCACCGACATGCCGCTGCCTTGCCAATCAAGCAACTCGGCTTGAGCCTGTTCTAACACCGATTCTGGCAACATAGCGGGGCCAGCACTAAAATTAAATGCTCGTGACATAGTTTAGTTTATCCTTAATAGAAAGTATTGGTTTTGAAATGTGGTTTGTGAGTGAGTAATGACTCGTCTTATATCAAATAACGGCAAAGGGCGGATTTCTGTTGTTCCGATTTTAACACGCTGATAATACAAGGATTGTAGATAAAAAAGTATTTAACAACAAGGAGTGTAAATAAAAAAGGATTAAACCTGATCGGTTCAAGTTTTTGCCGGCAAAAACTTGAATATCGAAGAGACATTACCACGATCTACTCTCTTATTAGAGACAATCCTTGTCGTTTGATGTTCGATATGAGGAGACAATCTATGCACGTCTCAATGACAATGTGAGATCACCTAACCTCAGTGTTTGTCCTAAATTCAACTCCATTGGCTTAAAAGGTTCTAAGATCATACCATCTACCTTGGTACCATTTAACGAGTTAAGATCTTCAATATAAAGACTTTCCTCTTTATAGCTTAATCGCGCATGGCGACGAGAAACAGTGTCATCAGTGATAACGATCTCACATAAGCTATTTGATCGACCTATTGTTAAACCTCGTTTCGTTTTTCGTAACGGTATCTCATTGATCACTAAGGAAATAATACGTCCGTCTCGATTAAACCCTGACAAGACGAAACCACCTTCATGAGTTAAGTTTGTGTTCATTGTTTGATAGGAATAATGTTTATTTAAATGTTGCAATCGTTGCGTTTCAGTTTCAAATGCGGGTATGAATGGCTGCCATCGACGGTAGTGAATGGCAATCACAATGATAATAGCGATTATAACCAACACAATAGCAATAATCACAATCCATCTATAAACAGCGGAGGTTTCATTATATAATGGACAGGCTGTTTTGATTTCATCAAAGGCAATCTCTTGCGCTTTTAAAATCTCTATCAGATAAGAAATATGTGACGCATAAAAAACGCCTGTGGCAATATCAAGTGGAGACTTAGGTGTCATAGAACTGATTGTGCCGACAGTATTGACACCAATAACCTGTCCACAGGCATTTATTAAAGGGCCACCATGGTTACCATTATTAATTTCAGCACTATGCTGTATTATACGAAACAAAGTCGTCTTGTTTTCCCAAGTCGTGTACATTAAACCGCTGACTGAACCTTTTGTCACACTGAATTCTAAAATATTCTCTATTCCCCTTAAACTATCCAAACTGTCTTTTACAAAAGGTTCGATAGCTGGAAAACCGAGCGTATAGATTGGAATCCCTTTGTTGGGTTCAACGCTAGACAAGGGTAAGGCAGGACTTTGTAAGTTGGGAACGTGTAAAATAGCTAAATCTTTTTCTTTAGATGACCATTTTACTAGGGCTTGTTTGAAATGTGCTTTGTTTACACCACCATCAGCAATTAATAATTTAAGGCTTTCTGCTATAACCTGATAATGCGTCACCACGTCTTGTGTTTCATTAATAACAAAGCCTGTAGCTACTCTTATGCCAGTTGGGCTGAGACTGACAATTCGCACGAGACTTTGATCAAGTTGCTCAAAATCGGAGGCCTGGCTGAAGCCTGTAAAGGAAATCGTCAAGAAGGCAAATAACATCCATTCAAGCACTTTATTCATGGGTGATTCCTTATAAATGATAACAGGTTGTATTTATTTTTTGAGTGATCAGTCAATATGATTAAAATAGTTATTAACTAGACTGATTTTTAACTTAATGTTCACGTTTTGCGAATATAGCGTTTTGTATCCTGCAAGTGGATGAGATATCCAGAGCATAAAATAGATATTGTCAGAAAAATAATTTCAAAACGAGGGTTAACACGTCGGAAAATCCCTACAACGGAATTTTATAGGGGCTTTCCTGTTCGCCCTGGCTCATCTACATTAGCAAGCCGATATGCAAATTTTTATCCTAAAATAGAATAGCGAATAGCGAATAGCGAACTGCATAATTTTTTTAGTAGGTAAACAAAAGGCAATAACAATTTATTTTTTAATTAAATAATGGATTGATAAGGACATAAATTTTATGAGTGTACATTAAAGGCGCACAACAATCCCTTTTTTCTATCGCAAAATGAATGTCGGCAGCCACTTAAAAGACTAATAGAATAGATTAATCCTTTTGTTATAAGAAATCCCTGTCGTTATTGATATATAATAAACTTGACTTCATTTGACTTTTCAGTTTTTCTTAAGTACCCTTGTGCAAATTATTGGTTATATTTACGATTGTCTCAAAATACTCAAATCACCACATACATGCTCGTTGATTTTAAAAAACGAGCGTACAAATAATAACGAGTGTCTCAAAATTTTTCAAATAAAAATGAACAAAAGTTATAAATGGTACTCTTTAGAAAAATGAAAGTCAAAAGGTACTGTATATATTTAACTTTATCACCTATTATTAAGTACAACGATACATCGGATAAACTAATCAATATTAATTAAGTACAACGACACTTCGGATAAGGAATATCCAAAAAATAAAATAAATTATCCCAGTCTGTCGGGTGGGCTTTGGGTTTTTGTTGCCCACCATTCCCCCTGTTTTGGTAGGCAGGCAAAAATCGCTACCCACCTGACACCCGCGTGAAATACAGTTTTTTAAGCAAATACTTTAGCCTGAAAGCGTGATATGGCAGGCTCGGATAATTATTTTTTGGGACGCCCTAAACTAATCAACATCTTGACTCCCTAACTCATCCCTCATCGTTAGACACAAGAAAAGCATAAAACTCTAAACCTTCATGCGTCATTCCGCAAAACTCTGATTGATCGTAAAAACCCTTAGGGTTTTGCTTTAGTGCAAGGCTTTAGCCTTGCACTTTGTACTAAATCAATCCCGTCATCCTGTCATCCTGTTATCTAATTATAAAAATACCCGATTCTTCAGTTATGAGTGTTGTTACCGAAAATATTAAAAACGCCCTGCCAATAGGTTATCAATTACAAGAGTATTGTATCCAATCTATTCTTGGAGAAGGGGAATTTGCTATTACTTATCTTGCCCAAGATACCAAGCTCAATTCTCAAGTTGCACTCAAAGAGTATTTTCCTAAAGAGTTAGCCACTAGGGAAAATCGTTATAATGTTCAACACAAATCTCAACGATATGAAGACCATTTCGCTTGGGGTTTGGAGCGTTTTCTTGAAGAAGGGCAAAAGCTTGCAAACTTTCAACATCCTAACATTGTACGAGTGTTACGTTGTTTTGAAGCGCATTATACAGCCTATCTTGTCATGGAATATGAATTTGGGCAAAGCCTGTCAAGTATTTTAAAACGCCGAGAAAGGAGCCGAGAAAGGTTAACTGAAGCGGAAATCATGACCTTTTTGCCACCCTTATTAGAAGGCTTACAAGCGGTACACGAGGCCGGTTTTCTACATAAAGATATCAAACCTGATAGCCTCTATTTGCGTGACAAAAACAACACACCCGTTTTACTTGATTTTGGTGCGGCACGCTATGCTTTAGGCTCTTTTCTCGGCCGCATCACAACGATTGCTACTCCTGGTTATGCGCCATTTGAGCAATATCAAAAAGGCCACCAAGGCCCTTGGACAGATATTTATGCCTTAGGGGCAGTATTGTACCGTGCTATTGGTGGCACTTCTCCACCAGAAGTTTTAGAGCGGATTGATACCATCAAACGACGCTATCAACCCGATCCATTAGTGTCTGCCATAGAAATGGGTCACAAACAGTATTCTAAGTCTTTTTTGAAAAGTATTGATTGGGCATTGCAAATTGCAGAAGAAGATCGTCCCCAAACCGTTCAGCAATGGGGCCGATCACTTTGGCTTCAAAAACCGGGTCAAAAATTCAATTTAACTCAATTATATCAATCTATTATGCTAACCATTAAACAATTCAATCGGTGGCTTTTAGGCAGTATAATCCTCACCATTGGATTGAGTGTAAGCTACGTGTTTTATACGGAACAAAGCCTTGCTGAGTTACATAAAAAAACTCAAGAATTACAAAGAGAGCAACAGCAATCCGCGGCCGAGAAAACCACCTTACAAACAGCGTTTGAAACAGTACAGGGGCAACTTGAAGAAGCACGTCAAGTGATAGAAACTAAACAACAGTTTTTAACACAATTACAAAATCAACACAATGTACTGCAACAAACTCTTGAAAAAAAACAGTGGCAACTTAAAAAGACGTTGTTCCTTAAAGAAAAACGGAAAGCCGCGGGTGAAATCATTCATGATAAGGAAGCAAACGGTTATTATGGTCCTGATATGGTGTGGATACCTACAGGCAGATTTCGTATGGGGGATATTCAGGGTCAAGGTGAGAGCAATGAACAGCCGGTGCATTGGATCACTATCAAGGCTTTTGCAATAGGACGCTATGAAGTGACTTTTGCTGAATATGACCGTTTTGCGAACGCCACAGGTAGAAAAAAACCTTCTGATAACGCTTGGGGGCGGGGTAGGCGGCCTGTCATTAATGTGTCGTGGTACGATGCTACTGCTTATGCGGGGTGGTTAAGTCAACAAACGGGCCATCAATATCGTTTGCCAACCGAGGCAGAATGGGAATATGCGGTCCGAGCGGGGACGCTGACTCAATATTGGTGGGGAGATGAGATCGATTTTAAACTCGCTCACTGTTATGATTGTAGCGATCAATGGGCCGGTCAAAAAACAACGCCTGTGGGATATTTCGCAGCCAACCCCTTTGGTTTACATGACACGGCAGGCAATGTTCGGGAGTGGACTTGTTCAGAATACGAGGAAAAATATATTGGCAAAGAACAAGATTGCATGACTCACACTAAGCGTTTTGGCTATCGTGTGGAACGTGGCGGTTCTTGGAGTCATCAAGCAAAAGAGATGCGTGTCTCTTCTCGTCACAAAAGCCTACCCGAAGCTCACTACAGTAATGTCGGTTTTCGACTGGTCAGGGAAGACTGATTGATGATTTTTGTGTCACTTCGTTACGGGATGGCCTTTTCAAGCCGATGATTTTTTGTCATCTTTTTTCAGGTAAACGTTTTTGCGTGCAAAAACGTTTACTTGAAAGCCTATTCACTCACGATAGCTTTCCCCAAATTTCACCCGATTCTATGCACACATTTTTTTAATTAATTGATTTATCAGTCATTTATTAAGCGGCTCATTTGTTTTCGTAGAGACGCGATGCTTCGCGTCTCTGTTTCGAGGCGACCCAGAGCATGAGACGCTTCGCGATCGCGTCTCTACAATGGAAACAATCTCTTATCCTAAGTAATTTTGACAAACTGATATAGTAATCCGGCGTTGTTGCATAAATTAAATAAAAGAAAGACAGAAAGCTAGCAAAGAGAATTTAAATTGGACAAGAATCAGGCATACCAAGGGCTGTCATACGATTTAGAACAACACAACGAACAAAAGATTCA
>Ga0190315_1000186_pt1 | contig 38456 bp, 27 predicted proteins | sample 48701101_MG_FD_161673 | JGI IMG/M metagenome (GOLD analysis project Ga0190315, IMG submission 161673) | Hydrothermal vent sediment bacterial communities from Southern Trench, Guaymas Basin, Mexico - 4870-11-0-1_MG | ecosystem: Environmental > Aquatic > Marine > Hydrothermal vents > Sediment ...
ACAACAGCGTTGCGCGTTTAGAATCTTCCCACAAACCGCCAATAAAATTCGCTACCTTACTGACTCAACTCAAAACAATCAGGGCTGATTTTGCCCAAAATCATGACAACATATTGTATTTTTTAAAAAAATTTGTTATATTTCACGCTTTATTAAATAATGCCTATATTCTATGGCAGCTATGTTATCGTTTCCATTATCAGTTATTAATAACCGTTATCAGTTATAAAGATAGTGATATCTATCATGTCGGCCAGCCTAAAAGATTATCGAACACATTACATCTCTACCCCCCCCCCCTTTTCAATTCAAAGCCCATTCCCGAAATCTATTTATTTTAAGGTAAGTCAAAACCAGAATTGGCATGAAAGTTTTATATTTTATTCAAAGTTCAAGTGTTCAGTATTTATATTATTTGATGGCCTTTTTTTGAGCACGACGGCAAATTAGACTGCGTGTTAAATTGGCACGCATTAAAGCTGCGCCCTGAAAAGAGCAAATACGCTGTTTCACCCTACAAAATTTGTTTGAAATGATTTGTTTGAAATGATTTTCTTTCACAGGGCGAACAGGATATTCTATATATCACAAGATTTTCAAAAGGGCGAACACGCAAGGGCAGCCCCTACGAGCGTAAAATGGCGTTCCCAAGTCATTCTTAGGAACGCTAACACTTTATTTCTTACTCAACAGAGGTACACGACACTTATATGAAAACGATTGTCCAGCGGATTGCGGAAGAACTTTCTGTACAAGAAACTCAGGTAGAAGCGGCCATCAGGTTAATTGATGAAGGCGCAACGGTACCTTTTATCGCTCGTTATCGTAAAGAAGTCACGAACGGTTTAGATGATACCCAATTGCGTACATTGGAAGAACGCTTGCATTATCTGCGTGAGTTAGATGAACGCCGTGAGGTGATTTTAAATAGTATCCGCGAACAGGAGAAACTCACGCCAGAATTGGAAGCGGCTATTCAAGAAGCTGATACCAAAGCGCGTCTCGAAGATTTGTATTTACCTTATAAACCCAAACGCCGTTCTAAAGCCAAAGCGGCTATAGAGGCCGGGTTGGAACCCTTGGCACAAGCGCTATTGCAAGATCCAACATTGGTTCCTGAAGAAGCCACGGCAGCCTATATCAATACTGAAAAGGGTATTGAGGATGCCCAAAAAGCCTTAGATGGCGCACGGCAGATTCTCATGGAACAATTTGCTGAACAAGCTGACTTGCTAGAACAATTGCGTGACTACCTCTGGAAAAATGCGACTTTCAAGTCTAAAGTGGTAGAAGGCAAGGAAGAGAAAGGGGTTAAATTTTCTGATTATTTTGACTATCAAGAACCGCTTAAAGCGGTGCCTTCTCACCGTGCACTCGCCATGTTTCGCGGACGCAAGTCGGGTATTTTACAAGTGACTTTACCCGTTTTGAATAGAGACGATGAGAATCAGGAAGATGTCTCAGCGACCTATTGTGAAAGCAAGATAGCGGCTTATTTTCAGATTGAAGATCAAGATCGGCCATCTGATGCTTGGTTATTGGAAACGGTGAAGGCAGCATGGCGTTTCAAGATTCGCTCCCATTTGAATGCCCAATTGATGACGAGGAAGCGTGAAGCTTCAGAAAATGAAGCGATTGTGGTTTTTGCGGGTAATTTACATGATTTATTATTAGCCGCGCCTGCTGGGCCGCGTGCAACGATGGGCCTTGATCCGGGTTTGCGAACGGGTGTGAAAGTGGCAGTTGTAGACAACACCGGTAAATTGCTAGACACGGCTACGATTTATCCACACGCGCCGAAAAAACGGTGGCAACAGGCTATTGACAAACTGGCTGAATTAGCGAGTCAACATGAGGTTGAATTGATCAGTATCGGTAATGGTACCGGTTCTCGGGAAACGGATCGATTAGTGACGGAGTTCATGAAACTGCATTCCGATTTACGCTTGTATAAACTGGTGGTATCGGAAGCGGGTGCCTCAGTGTATTCTGCATCGAAAATTGCAGCTGAGGAATTTCCTGATGTTGATGTGTCACTGCGTGGTGCGATTTCGATTGCGAGACGTGTACAAGATCCCTTAGCAGAATTGGTCAAAATCGATCCCAAATCCATCGGTGTTGGTCAATATCAACATGATGTCAACAAGAATCACTTGGCACGCTCTCTTGAGGGGGTAGTAGAAGATTGTGTGAATGCAGTCGGTGTTGATGTGAATATGGCCTCGGTTTCGTTGCTGAGCCGTGTTGCGGGACTGAATTCTGGCTTAGCACGTAACATCGTGGCTTTTCGTGATGAACATGGTGTCTTTCCTAATCGTAACAGCTTAAAGGAAGTGCCGCGTTTAGGTGAAAAAAGCTTTGAACAGGCTGTAGGCTTTTTGCGAATCATGAATGGTGACAATCCATTAGATATTTCTGCAGTCCACCCAGAAGCTTATCCTGTCGTGGAACGTATTGTGGCTCAAACCAACAAACCCGTTAATGCCTTAATAGGTGATACGGCATTTTTGCGGAATCTCAAGCCAGAAGACTATATTGATGACACCTTTGGTGTACCGACTGTCACAGACATTCTCAGTGAGTTAGAAAAACCAGGACGCGATCCGCGTCCCGCCTTTAAAATGCCCGCCTTCAAAGAAGGGGTCGAAACGCTTGAAGACCTTGAAGCAGATATGGTTTTAGAAGGTGTGGTGACCAATGTGACCAATTTTGGGGCGTTTGTGGATATTGGTGTGCATCACGATGGCTTAGTTCATATCTCTGCGATGTCAGAGAATTATGTCAAAGATCCGCGTAACGTGGTTAAAGCGGGAGATGTGGTCAAAGTGAGGGTGTTGGAAATTGATCTCAAGCGTCGTCGGGTGGCTTTAAGCATGTCTTTTCAGGAGAAAAAACAAGCGCATGCTCAGCCTATGCAAGCGACTCAGCCTAAGAGGAAGAAAAAGCCATCACAACAACGCAACAAGGGGAAAAAGACAACGACAGATGGGCCCAAAAGGGAGATTAAAATTCCGCAACAACCTGCGTTTGTTGGCAGCATCATGGCTGACGCTTTTGCTAATGCTCGCAAAGGTTAAAATGACTTGACTTACGAGGAGGAATATCAGATGGCAACTCAATCAAGAGTCACCCTTAAAAAGGGAGAGACGGCCACATTAACAAAATCTGCCAAAATCACGACTAAATTGAGTTGGACAAAGCCAGTCGATCTGGATTTACATGCGTTTTATAAAACCAAGGAAGGTGTATTGGGGCATATTTACTATGATAACCAGGGAAGTCTGTATCAACCTCCTTGCATAGAATTGGATGAGGATGCTGGGGTTGATGATACTGGGGGTGATAACGAAGAGAATATCACTATCAAGTCCTTGTCCCATGTGGAATCGGTATTGATTGCGACGAACATCTACCGAAAATTTGCTTTTTTTTCGATGGGTGACAATTTTGCTAAGTATGATGGCAAGGTGGTTGTGGAAACCAATATGGGGGACAGGATTGAAGTCCCTTTGGATTCTGATAAAGTGGGTAAATGGTGCGTCATTGCTAAAATAGACAATTCCAATCCCTCTGAACCTTACGTTATCAATATCAACGAAGTACAAAAAGTGGAACCGAGTCTGAAAGATTTTTAGAAGGGGAAAATGCCGTCACAAACGTCGTTCTTCGCTGCGCTAGGGCGAACACGCAAGGGCAAAGCCCCAGAATCCCCTTCAGTTTGTTATGTTTGGTAGGGGCATACCTGCGCGTCTGCCCTTAACGAAGGTGGCATTGAGGCCTGCTTGCCCACCCTACAAATCTACAAATCTCTCATTTCTTTTACCAATGTTGGGCCACGATAAATTAAACCCGTATAAAGCTGCACTAAACTGGCTCCCGCATTGCGTTTTTCTACTGCATCGTCTGAACTCATTATCCCCCCTGCTGCAATGATAGGAATTTTATTTTGAAGTATTTTACTCAACTGCTGTACGATTTGAGTGCTACGCGCCTTTAATGGCGCGCCGCTTAAGCCGCCACTTTCATTGCTCAATGCAGCGTTATTCTCCACACCCACTCGTGATAGTGTTGTATTAGTCGCAATCACGCCATCTATTTTATATGCCAAGAGTTTGTTGGCCATCACTGTCAATTCTTCTTCACTTAAATCGGGTGCAATTTTGATAACCAGTGGCACGTATTTATTATGTTGATCGGCCAATTGTTGTTGGGCTTGTTTTAGAACACTTAACAGGCGATCTAATTCTTCGCCCTGTTGCAATTGCCGCAATCCAGGGGTGTTAGGTGAAGAAATATTCACAGTCACATAATCGGCATACGCATAGACTTTGCGTAAGCAAACGAGATAATCATCAACTGCGTTTTCTAAAGGCGTGTCAACATTTTTGCCAATATTAATGCCGAGTATGCCGCTAAAACGGGCTTTTTGAACCTGCGCTAACAATTTATCAACACCATCGTTATTAAAACCCATGCGATTAATAAGTGCATTTTCAGCCGGTAAACGAAATAAACGTGGTTTTGGATTACCCGGTTGTGGACGTGGTGTGACAGTACCCACTTCAATAAAGCCAAAACCTAATGCGGCGAGGCTATCAATATATTCAGCATTTTTATCCATCCCAGCAGCCAGCCCGACTGGATTAGGAAAATGTAAACCCATGACAGTGCAAGGTACATGAGGCATTTTGCCAAACACCAGTTGGGTTAATTTAAGACGGTGGAATACCTTGAGAATATGCAAGGTGAAGTGATGAGCGGTTTCAGGTGGTAAGGTGAATAACAAACGGAGAAGTAGTGAGTACATTGTGAGTGTGTGGTATATAATGACAAGATATAACGACAAGGATTGTTTATAATAAAGGATAAGTTTATATAATACTACAAAAATTTGTCGTGATCAGATTGATGTTGAACATGATTAATCAATATCAGCGTAAATCATGACAATCAGTATGTCACGCAAAAACGGTATTTAGCGAAGCTAAATGTGACATATCAGCGTTCTATCAAGTTTTTAATTATAGTTGTCATATCCCTTCTTATAAATAATCCCTGTAGTTATAATATCCTTTCTTATAAACAATCCTTGTAGTTATAAATCAATTCTGTGTAGAAAGAGCAGATATAAAACTATCAATCTCGTCAAGCGACATCGATTCAGACAATTCCTTGACTTTATTTAATAAGTCATTCATAGCGCGAGGCGTTTTTTCAAACCAACCTTTTACACCGAGATTGAGCGCCGTTATTGCATTGTTTCTATCCCCTTCGCCTTTTTCACTTAAGATAACCATATTCGTCATAATGTCTTCTTCCTTAGCCATTTCAATCATCTCAATGCCATTCATTCTAGGTAGATTTAAATTAACTAATGCAACATGAAATTCTCCTTCACGAAGTTTTTTTAATCCTTCAATACTGTTATGAGCCACATCTACTCTCATTTTTTGTTTTTTAAAATAATCTCGGTAAGTGTTCACAACGTCATTGTCATTGTCTACAATTAAAATTGAGTGTTGAGTTTTCATTAGGTTGTTATCCTTTTAGAAACTGTAAAATATTGCTCTACCTGTTTAAAATATTGCTCTACCTGTTTTCGTAGAGACGCGATCGCGAAGCGTCTCATGCTAGAAACAGAGACGCGAAGCATCGCGTCTCTACAGTAGTAAAGGCGCTATTCAGGCTTATGAAGTGGGTGATGTGGCGTATTGATTATATTTGCCAAACTGACACGAATTTAAGCAAGAAATATTCCAATTATGAGCGTTCAGTTATCAGATAATTTTTAGCGGGGTGTAAGAGGCGGGCATTTTGTTATCAGTAGTAGAGACGCACGGCCGTGCGTCTCTACATTGCATTCATTCAACATTCGGCGTAGTCATCGCCAACGCGAAGGGCAATACGGGGCCGCTACCGGCCTGGCGTAATAGGGCCGCTATAATGGTCAATGTCCAGCGCGAATCAACCATATCATCGACTAATAAAACAGCCTCTTTCATCCCTTCCCAATAATCAACAGTAAACGCATTGACTAAATTGTGCGCTTGTTGATAGCTGTTCTGCATTTCTTTTTGGGGAGCCGTGGGGCCTGTTTTACCAATGAGGAGGGCGAAGGGTAACTTCAGTACAGTGGCTAAACGTTGAGCAAAATCAGTCACTAAGGTGGGATGATTTAAAGAAGGCACACAGGTTATCCAACGCGGTTCGGGATTAGGTTGCCAATGTTGTTGTATCAGTTCAGCTGAGGCGATGACTAAGGCATCATCAAAGTGCCCCGTCTGCTGTTTACCATATTTGACCCATTCTCCCCAACCGGCATCTCCCCAGACAGACAAAGTTTGCCCTAGTTCCGCTCGCAAATCGGCAGGGATTTTTTTCCCTTTCCACCCATATTGCGGCAAGCCGTCGCTGGTAGGCCATTGCTTACGAGGCTCAATCATTTGATTGCTATGTTGTCTGAGAAAGTACACCGCAGCCTTCGCTTTTTCCTCTGAAAAGCTTGGCGATATCAAAGGCTTTTGCAAGCAAACCGCACAGCGGCCACAGGGTGTAGGATGCGGATCATCTAATTCTCTTGCCAAAAAAGTCATTAAACAATCTTGGGTATGCAAGTATTCCGTCATGCGTTGCTGTTCTTGATAACGAATCCTTTTTAACGCTTCCACTCTTTCCCAATCTGTCACATAGTTGACAGGTGTGGCATACCAAACACTGCCTTGTTTACTCACCGGTGAAGGCGTTTCGGTGACCAGTATTCTTAAGACTTTATCCAATTGGCTACGGCGCAAATTCACTTGTTTTTCTAACTGAGCAATCGTTAAACCGTCTTCCGCTTCATTGAGTGCTTTGAGTACGTCGTTAACATGCACTTGGGGAGGGAAGGCTGTCTTAATAAAATAATCAGTGATACGTTGATCCTCATCGCCACCTAATAGAATACCATAAGCTTGTTCTACCGCCCGCCCAGCGCGTCCAACTTGTTGATAATAATGGACAACAGAGCCTGGACGTTGATAATGAATCACAAAGCCTAAATCCGGTTTATCAAACCCCATACCCAGCGCCGAAGTCGCCACTAAAGCTTTTAATTGATTATTCAACAAAGCCTGTTCTAAACTTTCCCGACCAGCTTTGACTTCGCTATGATAAGCATAAGCCTGAATACCACAAGCTTGCAACCATGCCGCCAGACGATCCGAATCACGTATCGTGAGCGTATAAATAATCCCACTACCCGGTAATTGGGGCACATGCTCCGCCAACCAAGCCATTCTCGCCGCAGTCGTCGGCAAAGGGATATTTTGTAATTGTAAACTGCTTCTAGCCAACGGCCCCCGTAACACCGTGATATTCTCACCTAACTGGTTTTGAATATCAGCGACAACCCGATTATTCGCCGTAGCCGTAGTCGCTAACATAGGAATATTAGGCGGTAAAGCGCGTACAATCCGTTTGATTCTTCGATAATCAGGCCGAAAATCATGCCCCCAATCCGAAATACAATGCGCCTCATCCACCACAAATAAACCAATACTATCGGCCACAGGTAATAACATGTCTTCCCGAAAGCTTTCATTAGCTAATCTTTCAGGAGAAATGAGTAGAATATCAACCGTATTCTTCAACAACTCATCCTGTATGATTTGCCACTCTTTTTGATTAGTTGAATTAACAGTAGCCGCCTGAACCTGAATACGCCGAGCCGCTTCAATTTGATTACGCATTAAAGCAAGCAACGGCGATATTAATAACGTCGGCCCCAGCCCCTCTTCCCGTAACAGGCGCGTAGCCAGAAAATACACCATACTTTTGCCCCAGCCAGTACGTTGCACAACTAATAAACGCGCCCGTTTAACGACTAAAGTTTCGATAGCCTCCCACTGGCCAGGATGAAAGGCAGCAGCGGGATTATTCAAGGCTTGACGTAATAGCGTTAAGGTTTTGTCTTTGAATTGTTCACTAGTCACTTTTCGTCTCTCTCATTCGTATCAATACCACTATAATTAAAGATCAGCGTCAATCAGTCTTTCACGCAAAAGTTTTTGCGCGCAAAAACTTTTGCGTGGCGTCATGACAATCAGCGTTCTATCCTATGTTCATCAGTTCACCCATTTAATCTATAGCTTTTAATTAATTAATTAAATCATGTTAGAATGCCGCCCTAACAGAATGAGTCTCCCTCTTTTGACAATGAAAATGGGGAAAATTGAATTTAAGTACCTTTGTATTTAACTTGACAATGTCACATTGTAGGGTGGGTATTCGCAGCGCGAAAAGCCACCAGGCCCATGAATTGGGCAATATGACATTGTCGAGTTAAATACCTATTATTTTATTTGTTAATTGTGAAGGAGTTCAAAAAAGGTTTAAAAAACCCGGCCGATCGCCCACCCATTTGAGCGGCCTAACACTACTATTCGTTATATTATCAAGCATAGCCTCACCCACCAACGCCAATACCGGGGTAAATTGGCTCACCGCGCAAGCGCAACCCGACGGGCATTACAGCACGGCCGACGATCTCGTTCTCCCATTCATAGCCACCTTCGATCCCCTGCACACACTCTATGAAATGGGAGAAACGCACTCCAGCATGACGGCCGCGCTTCAAGCCCTCAATACTTTAACCCTTTTACAAAATCAAGTGAAGGAGCTATCCACAGAAACGCTGGCCCAAATCCTCATCATTAGGGCTAAAGCCAGTCAACCCTTAGATGCGCTCACCACCAAATTGCTCACCCGACTCAATTATTATGCTGCATCTTGACTCTTCGCTGGAAATAGCCTAAACATGATAAAGCAGAACTCAGGCGCCCTTTGGAGCCATTTTCTCCGACACCACAACCCTATTTGACCTCTTTGGAATTGGAAAATAAGATATATCGAGCATATAACTTGGAAATTCCACTAGGTTTCGGAGGCACATACTATTTTTATGCCTTTTTTGTTCCTGAAGGTAAAAAGGTTTCTGATATTCTAGCAATTCTAGCAAAAATAGAGGAGGGCACTTTGGAAGCACAGTCGAATATTGCGGTGGCAAAGGTGACTTATTCTAACGAATAAAATTTAATTTTATGGGATAGAACGCTGATGACACTGATTGTCCTGATTGACGCTGATCAAGATATCAGTGTTAATCACTTTGATCATGATAATCAGTGTTCTATTATATAATAGAGTTGTCCGAAAATAAGGCTTTTGTGAAAAATTGTTTTTATTGCGCTAAAAGTTATTTACGGACAAGTCTAATGTAAAGAATGCTGATTTCTTTGATGATCTATTCAACGAGTGCTTGGGTATTGTTCTGTCATGCTGACTATTGGTGTGTAGCGTGAAGTTCTGCGTGTAGGCCAGTATTTTGTCGTCGCATTTATTGTGAATAGCCTACTGCTTAGCCTCGTGAGGTTCAAAAAACAGTTTAAAAATCGGCACAGTTTCTTGGTTAGATTATTTTGCTTTCCAGCCTATGATTACCGCTCACCTCTTTTTATTCGCTTGGCTAATTTGGTGATAAACGAATTAAATACTTGCTCTCCAAAAATAGGGGCTTTTGCCCTGAATTACCCCTACAACTAATAAATGAAAGGAAATATTTTGAAAATTACCGGTTTTATTTGGCTTGAAGAGATTGTAGAAAAGTTGCAAAAAAAACATAGCGTTATTGTAAACGAAGTTCAAGAGGTATTGACTAATAAACCTAAATTTAGATTTGTTGAAAAAGGACATCATTTAGGTGAAAATGTTTACTTGGCACTTGGAAAAACAGCGGCTGGACGCTACCTTATTATTTTCTTTATCTATAAAAAAGACAAACGTGCTTTGATTCTTTCAGCACGAAATATGACGAATACAGAAAGGAGACAATATGAACGAAAATAAAAGTGCTATTTCACAAGCAAACTCTTATCTTGAAATAGGTGAATTTTGGGATAATCATGATGTGACTGACTATTGGGAACAAACCAAACCGGTGAATTTTGAAGTCGATATTCAATCGGAGAGTAGGTATTGTGCCATAGAACCGACACTGGTGACTAAAATAAGCAAAATTGCTTGGCAAAAAGGTGTCTCAATGGAAACATTAGTCAATATTTGGCTTCAAGAAAAATTAGCTCACGAAATTTAAGTACGTTAATTTAATTGAGTACAATGGACGATCTCGCTTCGCTCGTTGTTTAGCGGAATCAACTGAATTCTTTTTAGGTTTATTCTTGTCAAGAATGCTTAAAGTCTCATGCTTACTGACTCTAAAAAATCCGTTGATTCTGTCAAACTTCATAACGAGCGAAGCAAGATAGGCCATTCTAGATTTCAAGATCAGCGTCAATCAGTCTTTCACGCAAAAGTTTTTGCGCGCAAAAACTTTTGCGTGGCGTCATGACAATCAGCGTTCTATCCTATCTTAATTTATCTGAGCCCCTATCCGTTTTCAAATTCAGCTTCAAAAACACACCACTAAAAATCATATATTTATACTCTGTGGCACTCTGAAAACGAAGTGTACTCTATTCCAGGTTCAAGTTTTTGTTTGCCTCAACTTGAAGCCTTGCATGTTGAAAAATGTTTTTTTAGACAAACTCATAAATCCTGTTAAAATGCTCCCCTAACAGAATGAGTCTCCCTCTTTTGACAATGAAAATGGGGTAAATTGAATTTAAATACCGAGCCTCTTGCAAAACTCTGGGCATAAACGAGAAATCAATAACTTACATGCCATTATGTACTCGTAAGTTATTGATTGATGGTTGAGCGTTGGAGTTTTGCAAGTCCCTCTACCTATTATTTTATTTGTTAATTGTATCAGGAGTTCAAAAAAGGTTTAAAAAACCCGGCCGATCGCCCACCCTAATGAGCGGCCTTATACTACTATTTATTATACTCTCAGGCATAGCCCCACCCATCTTAGCCAATACCGGGGTGAACTGGCTCACCGCGCAAGCGCAACCCTTTGGGCATTACAGTACGCCCGATGATCTGGCCACGCCTTTTCAAGCCACTGCTGAAACATGGCGCACATTTTATCAAATGGGCTCCACCACCCAACCCACCATGACAGCGGCCCTTGATGCTATCAATGCCGAATCCTTTCCAAGTACCGAGCATCTCGCACGGATACTGATAACACGCACACTAGCGGGCCAACCGGTTAATGACTTAATCACCACATTGACAGCCCGACTCCAAAACAATGGAGGCCTCGGAGACTTATCTGATTATAACCACACCGTCATAGACACCGCCTTTGCCTTAGAAGCCTTGGCAATGACGAGCTTTGTTGACACCTCAACTCAAGCCCTTTATCCCGCCATAGATTTTCTCCTTCAATCCGCCAACAACGGTGGTTGGGGCATCGACAACGAAATCTTAACCGATGTCACCGCCATTGTCATGCACGCCCTTTGGCACTATCGCCACCACGTCAGCCACATACCTTCGCTAGATATTGAATCCGCCTTAGATCAAGCCCAAGCCTATCTGCTAAATAAATTAGCCCAAGGCGAAAACGAAACCTTTGAAACAGCCCTCGCCCTTATCGCCATACTCCCCCGACTCACCAACCGTGATGAGATTTCTGGCACGATTGATGCGCTGCGAGCGGCGCAATTAGCCAATGGCAGTTGGGATAACGACGTTTACACAACCGCACTGGCTTTGCGCGCACTTCATATGGCCGAAACGCCAATACCCAATCCAGACTTAGGCCAAATTATGGGCACCGTCATTGATGGGCAAACGGGTTTAGCTTTATCTGGGATTAATGTGCAACTCACTGGTACAACAACGAGTATCCAAACCACCAACCCGGCAGGTGAATTTAATTTCAGTGGACTTATTGCGGGCAATTACACAGTGCAAATTGGTGATGACGGTGCCGGTTTAACGACTGATACCCAAGTCAATCAAGGGCAAATGGTCAATTTGGGTAACATACGCTTTTTCAGAGGAACAGACATAACGACAATTCAAGGGACTATAACAGATGCGACTACCAGTGAAGCACTGGTTGGCGCAACAATTCTTGTCACAGGTATCACTGAAACAATAGTCACCAACGAGCAAGGTAGTTACCTTGTCAGCAATATCGAGCCCGGCGACGTGATGCTCCAAGCCAGCCATGAAGGTTATCTCACGGCTTCAACCAATGTGACAGTCACAGCAGGCGCAACTCTACTTTTTTCATTAGCTTTATCCCCTGATGTTGTTGCTATAAAAGGGATTGTGACTGATGGCAATACCAATGCACCCTTATCGGGAGCCCAAATTTTTCTCAATGGTACTTTAGCCGCCCAAACTGAAGCTGATGGCAGTTACCTTATGGAAGGGTTATCAAGCGGTGAAGTCCATCTGCTCATTGAACATGACGGTTATGACCCTATTGTCAATACGGTCACATTACCCACTCACACGATAGTCACTTTCTCACCGCAGTTATATCCCACAGGGAGTAACCCAACGATTGGAGATAATGCGAGTGTCATGGGAACTGTGGTCGATAAAGCCACCGGCCTCCCTCTCCCAAGTGTGACAGTAACAAGTCGTACTCAAACAGTCACCACTAATGATAGCGGGCAATTTAATTTAACCCACTTAGCCGCAGGTGAAACCCTCTTTCAATTGAGTATTGCAAATTACCGTGAAGAAAGCTTAGTGTTTATTTTGTCACCCTTTACTCAGTTAGACTTAGGTGAAATTGCCTTAATCCCAGAAGGCTATCAAATTCCTGTTGGTGTAAAAGGGATTGTAATGGATGCCAGTGCTAATCAACCATTAGCTGATGTTAATATTCTCGCGCAATTTGGTGAAACCACGCAAACCTTAGTGAGTAATGCCGAGGGCCTGTTTGACATCACAAGCTCAGTAGAAGACGATTTGAGCGGTCAACTTTCCTTTACCATTGAAGGCTATGTCTCCTATACCTTGGATATTTTGTTTGTAGAAGATGAAATCCTCGATATCGGGCAGGTGCGTTTGCGCCCTGAAGAAGTCACCGTGTTATTGCCAGATTTAGTGGTAAAAGTTGACAACACTGGCATCCACACTGATCCACAAACCTTAACCCTTTCAGGCAACGTGATGGCTGATGTCAGTAATATCGGTACCGCACCGACATCTAGCAACATTGCCCTTTTATCTTTTTATGATGTTGATTTAAATGGGGTTTATGAAACTGAAGTCGATATTTCACTTGGCGAAGCGGTTATTGAAAATGCTTTGGCGGTAGAAGAAAATGCGACTATCGCTATCAGCTTAACCGGCTCCTTACCCTTTCGGGATGCGCCTATCAAAGTTTGGGTGGATAATCTCCAAGCAGTGGTAGAAAGTGATGAACAAAACAATGTTGGGAGTACTGCAAAAAGGTGTGAAGTTGTACCTGATATTGGAACGTTTGAGCCGGTACTTAAATGGGAATGGACGGGTAGTGATATTCTTCCAGATTATAATCAAGTCATGAGCATCCCAATTGTAGCACCGCTTGAAGACACTAATGGTGATGGCAAAATCAATCAGTTTGATATACCAAATGTCATCTTTTCAACGTATGATTGTGATAACAACATTTCAAAGGGAGGAATTTTACGAGCTGTTAGAGGAACAGATGGTTCAGAATTATGGACAATCTCAGATAATAGGGTAATTGCAACAAACAATATTGCTGTAGCCGATATTGACCATGATGGTATAGTAGAAATTATAGCCACACAATGGACAGGCCGTACAGGTGTTATTGTGTTTGAACATACAGGGGAAGTTAAATGGCAAGTCTTTTCTTCCTATTATTTTTATGCGACCAGTATCGTGATTGCTGATCTCAACGGCGATAGTACTCCTGAAATTATTATTGGAAATACGGTACTAAATGCAACAGACGGCTCATTATTTTGGCCAGAAAAAGGCTACACTCCTGGGGGAGGGATGTCTGCCGTTGCGGATATTGACCTTGATGGTAAACCTGAAGTTATTGTAGGTACCTCCGCTTATTCAAATACCGGTCAACCACTTTGGTCATTTACTGATTTTATATACGCTTTTACAGCGATTGGAAACTTCAATGAGGATAATTACCCTGAAATCGTTGCAGTATCTAGTGGCAAAATCGCTTTATTCGATTACCGTGGAAAAATAATTTGGGGACCCATCTACATTTCTTACGGAGGTGGTGGTGTTGGCAACCCAACAATCGCCGATATGAATGGTGATGGCATACCTGAAATAGGTGTAGTTGGCCGCTATAAATATGTGGTATTTCAAGGAAAAGACGGTAGCGAACTATGGACTTCCTACGATATACGGGACTCTTCAGGTTACAACAGTTCTTCGGCTTTTGATTTTGATGGTGACGGACAAGCTGAACTGATCCACGCCGGAAATTACCACCTACAAATTATTCAGGGAAAAGATGGCTCTATCCTTGCTAAAATTCCTAATACCAGTGGTACTGCATATGAGTATCCTGTGATTGTAGATGTCGATAATGACAACCATGCGGATATCGTGGTAGCAAGTAATTCTAATTTTCAGAGTGGTTCATGCAACCCCCAGATGGAAGTAGGCATCCGTGTCTATCAAGATAAGAACAACAATTGGCCTAATACCCGCAAAATTTGGAACCAACACAGTTACCACATTACGAATATCAATGACGATGGAACAGTGCCGGCTGTTGAACCAAATAGTTGGGAAGTTCACAATACCTATCGTGCTCAACCTGTGCTGAGTGGTGGTAGCACAACTGGCATTCCTGATCTCACTATTGGTCGCCTTCTTATCATCGACAACGGTGTAAATCAACCTGTCACCTTGCAAGTCCGTATCGGCAACGCCGGTTTAGCCCCTTCGACAGCCAATCTGCCATTAACCTTTTATGCCGGCGATCCGGCCAACAATGGCACAGAACTGGGCACAGTAATGCTAGACACACTCGCCCCAAGCACTTATCAAGACGTGCAACTTCCAGCTGTTTTCTTATCTGATCTCAATCAAGACATTTATGCTGTCGTCGATGCACAAAATACCTTGGAAGAGTGCAATGAAAACAACAATAGTGTCTGGACTTCAGTGAAAGAAGCGACACCAACCCGTCACGGCAAAATCAGTCTCACTACCGACGCGCCTAGCTACGGCCCCAATACCCCAGTGTTGATTGACTACACGCTCACCAATTAGGAGCCTTACCCGCCGATTTCAAAGTCGCATTACGCCTTGAAACGAGCAACAATGGCATTTTGAAAACCTTTACCACAAAAACGGCTCCAAGCTTAGCCGGTGGTGACAGCCAAAGCTTCCAAGCGACTTGGCACACCAGCACAACCTTAGCCGGGCCTTATCAAGTCCATGCCCTTGTCGAAACCAAACAAGGCGAACCCGTGACAGAAGCCATACACCCCTTCAGCATCATCGCCGAAACAGAAGGCCCGGTTGTCACATTACGTACCACCATTGATAAACCCACCTATCACACCAACGACGTGGTACTCATCAACCACCTCCTCAATAACGCCAGTCTCAACACCTTGATTGAGGATGCCCTACTCACCCTAACCATTAAAGGCCCAGACGGTCAACTGTTCCACACCGAAAGCCAAGCCTTAAACTCCCTCTCGCCTCAAGGCTTGCAAGAAATCAATACACCGATCAAGCTTCGAGAGGCTGAAAAAGGCACATACACCCTCACCGTTGCCCTCAACGGCCATGATGACACCCTTTTGATAACTCAAACCACCCGCTTTAAAGTCGAAAACGACCTTAAATTATCAATCGGTGGGCAAGTCCAAATCGAATCGGCGCAACTCACACAAGGGCAAACGCAATACTGCACCGCAACCCTGACTAACCAAGGCACAGAGCACGTCAGCGATTTAGCCGTGCAATACCTGCTAATCAACCTCCACACCCAAGCCAGCGTCAACACCCAAACCGCAACAATCTTTCTTGCCAGTGGGGGCGATCACACGCAAACCGCGATCTACGATACCCTATCGCTCCCCATCACCCACTACGCTTGTGTTGTGCAAGCCTTCCTGGGGGAAGAATGGCAAACCCTTGATTTTAAAACCTTTAATCTGCATGACATCCTCTCAACGGAATGCAGCACCGTGTACGCCATTCACGATCAAGCTCGCAGCGACACCCAATTATTCACCTACGATTTAAACAACGGCAGCATCAAGCCCCTAGGCCCCCTTTATCCAGAACGAGATTTAGAAGGCCTAGACATTCACCCCTTCACACACCAACTCTACGCCAGCACAGGCCAACCGCGATCACGCCTTGAGCAAGTCAATGCTTACAACGGCTCACTCACACCTATTGGTTATATCGGGTTCAAACACGTCACCTCACTCTCTTTCGATCCATTAGGGCAACTTTGGGGCGGTGCGAAAGGCGGCCTGATTCAAATAGACACCGACACCGGCCAAGGCCAAATGATCAAGCCCAACAACCTCAAAATGGAAGGATTAAGCTGGAACAACAAAGGCACCTTGCTCTACGCGACAGCCATAACCCCACCCAACCCTCACAGTAGCTTATGGGTTTACGATCCCGAAACAAGCGAACTGAGCAAACATTGTGACAACCTGTCAGGGGAAATCGAAAGCTTAGAAACCCTACCCGACGACCGTTTAGCCTTCGGCATCCACGACGATCAAGCCCTAGGCTTCCACGTCTACGATCCCGAAAAATGCCAAACCGTTCAAGGGGAGCGCATCCAAACGCCTTACAACGACATCGAAGCCATAGCCTGGCCCTCCGCCAACTGCACTCAAATGCAAAAAGCCCTACAAGCCTTCTTCATAGCCCTATCCAGCAATGAAGACATTTATCTCGGCGAAGATCGCAACCTACGTGTCAGCCTAGACGGGCAAATCTACAAAGGGCAACTGGCCCTTGAAAAAAACCAAGGCCTCCCACCATCAAACGGCCAATTGCAGCTCATCGCAATCCCCGATGCCAACCAAGACGGGATTGATGACTTTCTCATCACCTACCCTTCTGGGCAACAACAAATTCTTTATTTTCAAGGACTCACTTCAAATTAATTAATGTAGGGTGGGTAACGTGGTTGCCCACCATTAATTTAATCTTTTTTTCAACCAAAACGGAGGAAACTCTTCTAAATATGCAAACTCACTACTCCCCCCTCATGAGGGTAACAGCGGCAAGCGTTCTGATAACATTTTTAATGTTGATCTTGGAACCCACCGCCGTAGCCGCACAAGTACTTCATAAAGAGTACGAACAAGCGGCCGAACAGAAGGCACGAGAACAAGCCGCCAAACTGGATTCGACCTTGAAAACGGTAGAAAGCACCTTAATAGAGTGGCAACAAAGCTTGAACTCAAACACCCGGCAACGCCGTCAACAAAGCATCCAAGACGAAGTCCAAGTGCTCAAAGCACAAGTGCAGGCTTTAGACAAACACGTTCAAAATGACTTTCTGTCCACTGAAACCCATCTACGCAATAAGCATTTGCCCGATGAGATTATCCAACGTCACATGATGGCTGTAGCCAGCTACCAAAAAAACGTGACCACCTTGTTAAACAACTTGGATGAGATCACAGCGGCTAAAGACTCATCAAAACTCAGCACGAGTATTGAGAAGGCCTTAAAACATCTGCAACCCCTCCAAACTCAAGGCTTTCATCCCGAGTTTGATCCAAACCAACTGCCATTTTCAGTACCCAAAGGGGAAATTCGGGCCCCATTCGAGGATGAAAACGCCTTAAAAAGCCTATTACCGGTTAAAACCGCAACGCAAGATCGCTTACGCCGACCGGCCAAAAGCCCAGATGCAAGCTATTTAGCCGCAACTGAAGACGCGCAAATCACCCCAGAAATAGAGGCCCTAGCCCAAGAATTGGAACACAAGCCCGTCAAAATCTATAACTGGGTGCATGACAACATCCAATTCATCCCCACGAATGGCTCAATCCAAGGGAGCCAACTCACCTTAGAAACCAAAAGCGGCAACGCCACAGATACCGCCAGCTTACTGATAGCCTTACTGCGTGCCTCCGGCATTCACAGCCGATATGCTTATGGCACAGTGCGGATTCCGATAGACAAAGTCATGAATTGGGTCGGTGGCGTCACAAAACCAGCCGCCGCCATTCAAATCCTGGGTCAAGGCGGCATTCCAACTGCGGGTTTAGCACAAGGCGGCCAAATAGCCTATGTCAAAATAGAACACGTTTGGGTTGAGGCTTATGTCGATTATCGGCCCAGTCGTGGAGCCAGACACCGCAAAGGTGATAGCTGGATTCCAATGGATGCCAGTTTTAAACAATACCAATTCACAGAAGGTATGGATATCCAAGACAATGTGCCCTTTGATGCTGAAGGTTTTGCAGAGCAGATTACCAATACCGCCCAAATCAATGAAGAAGAAGGTTGGGTATCAGGTATTGACCAAAACTTCATGGAAACCAGCTTGCAAAACTACCAAACCCAGATAGAGGGCTACATCAGCCAAACCAATCCAGATGCCACAGTTGGAGACGTTTTGGGAACGCAAACCATCATACCCTCTAATCGGCCCACATTAGCTGCCGGGTTACCCTATACTTTGATTGCAAAAGGCAATACATTCAAAGAACTCCCATCAAGTTTGCGCCACCACTTCAAATTCAGTCTCTATGCAAGCGAAATGGATAGAATCTTGGATGAACCCGCCCTCAATTTGAGCCAAAGTCTACCCGCTATAGCCGGTAAACGCCTCACCTTCTCCTTTGAACCGGCAACCGCCAGTGATCGCCAAGTCATAGAAAGCTATTTGCCCGAAATCCCCGACGGCCAAGAACTCGATCCGAATGACTTACCCACTTCATTACCCGGCTATTTAATTAAGCTGAAAGCCCAATTAAAACTTGATGGCGAAATCGTAGCCGAAAGTGGCAGCTTCACAATGGGCCAAGAATTGAGTAGCACCACCGGCATTACACGATTAACCGGCGGTTGGCACAATGCCCATAACAAACCCATCGTCGGAGAATTTTATGCCTTTGGGATTGACTTGCAAGGTATCAGTGCCAAACAACTTGAAACCGTCAAAACCCGTATGGAAACGGTAAAAACAAAATTAGAAGCTCAACAATTTGAGGGCTTAACGAAAGATGATATTATTGGTGATATGCTCTATGCCGGTGCATTGAGTTACTTTGCCGCCAACGATGTCAACTTAAAAATGCTCAACAAAGGCAAGCAAGCACTCGCTTACCGTCAACCCTCAGCCGGCACCTTTTCCACCAATCTCAATCCCATTTATAGTTTTGGCGTACCCCGCCAAGTCAAAATGAGTGGCATTATGGTTGACATGGATGCCGTTGCACAATCATTATGGACTAAAAATAATGATGCTCAACTGGTCAAAACCCTCGTTCAACAAGTCGGCATGATGACATCAGCTTGGGAACATAGGATACCTGAAATGCTGTTTACCAATGAAGAACATCCCGGTGAAGCCGTCTCCGCAGTCAAAGCACTGGCTGTTGCTTCTGCTGAAGGGCAACGCATTTATCAAGTGACTTCCGAAAATGTTAATGCGGTGTTGCCCGTGTTAAACATTAGTACCGAGGTGAAAGATGAGATTCGTGCCTCTATCGCTGCCTCCAAAGTGGCAACCGTTTCCCAGAATAACATCACGGTTGGTAGTTGGACGGGAGTTGGTTATATCATTGCTGATCCTGATACTGGGGCTGGGGCTTATCGGATTAGTGGGGGGAGTAATGGAGGTACTTTAGATTTTCTGGCAGGTTTTGCGGCAGGATTAGGACTAGGATCAATATTGGGCCTTACAATATTTGCATCTGGTATCTGGTTTTGGGTGGGAATTTTAGCGTTCATACATGCATTTGCTTTAATATATGTGGGAATGCTAATAGCTGAAGGAACAGAGGGGTTTAATAGAGATTGTTATTATGTGGGTGGATTGATGGGACTCTTCATAGCAACTATAGCTGCAGCTGGGTTATATAAATCAATTGAAGAAGTTTTAAAATCTCTTTTTGCTTCCGCTTCTTTTGGGTTTCTAGGACTAGCTCTTTTTGATGATGCCTTTGAAAAATCAACTAACTGTTTAAGTGGAACCTGAAGATAAAAGCAATTGGGTATCAATACCTTCGCTAAATAATTTAACCAACATGGTTATTATAGGATTTTCTACATTTCAAATATTTTAGCGAAGGTATTAAATATAAGGATCGATGAAAAATTAACTTCCCCCAATATCCTCATAGCGCATCAATAGTGGTGTATATAAGATTGAGGACGTTATTTTTGAGCCGTTCCTAACCATAACATTATTTTGGAAAAAAAATGCTAAAAGACTTACTACAAATTATTTTATTAGGATGTTGGTGGTTGATTTTTTGGTTAATAATGAAATGGATTATAAAATGGGAAGAGAATTCTCTTAAATTAATTAGTTTAGTACTTATGCTCATAATAATGTTTATTCCTCCTCATTTAATAATGAAACACTTTAGTAAAAATAAGAAAGCTTAGTACAGTATAATTTTATGACATACATAACTTGTGAATAGCATCTAAACCTCATTTACCGTTTTGGTGTAGCCCGCCAAGTCGTTCTTTCGTGGGATTAGGGTTGACATGGATGCCGTTGCATAATCATTATTAAAAATAATGATGCTCAACTGGCCAAAACCCTCGTTCAACAAGTCGGCATGATGACATCAGTTTGGGAACATCGGATACCTGAAATGCTGTTTACTAATGAAGAGCATCCGGGAGAAGCGGTTTCAGCAGTCAAAGCACTGGCTGTTGCTTCTGCTGAAGGGCAACGGATTTATCAAGTGACTCAAGAAAATGTCAATGCGGTGCTGCCCGTGTTAAACATTAGTAGCGAGGTGAAAGATGAGATTCGTGCTTCAGTTGCGGTTGGTAAAAAAGCAACCGTTTCCCAGAATAACATCACGGTTGGTAGTTGGACGGGAGTTGGCTATATCATTGCTGATCCTGATACTGGGGCTGGGGCTTATCGGATTAGTGGGGGAGAAAATGGTGGGTGGTTATTATCTGCCTTAGCCGGATTGCTTGCAGGATTTGGAATACTTTTGTCTGGACTATTGGCGGATCCCCTTATAGGAGGAGCAGTCATACCAGGATTGTCAATTTTTATCGTTTTTTTAGCGGCGGGTATGAGTGTCATCATGCAAGGCGAAACCTATGCAGAACGGTTTAACTTTGCTTCAATTTTTTTATCGTTGTTAGATTTTGCTTTAGTTATTGGTATGACCAGTGGAGTATTGACTATAAGCGCTCCTATAATATTAGTACTTGCTATTGTTACGATAACAGCAACGCTCTTAGCTAATGCATTAGCGTTTATTGTACTACCTTTGAAACATTTTTTTGTATATCGTATTCAAAATAAGGTAGTCCTGCAATATGGGTGAAAAACCTTTAAATTGATCAAACTTCGTTCGGAACAAAGTTTCAAGCCTAAAAACTCAAGTAGGCTGAAGCCTACTCATCAAATTGCAGGATTGAAGTACCTTTTAGGATATTTGAATTGTCAGCCTTGAAATTTCGCACTGTACGGTTAAAAATATGAGGTTTTTGTAAAATCAAGAACTGACTGACAGACAACTCACTTTTGCTTGCACGCTGCTAAATAAACGCACAAAGCCTTCATACAAAAGGGCATAGCTCAATAAATCATTTTTTAATCGTGCCGTTCGATAAAATTTCAAGGCTGAAAATTTATCACCCACATTTCAGGACTACCCAAAATGGGCCGATTTCATATAACAAAGTATTTTTTTGCTAGAGTTTTTGCAGTCATTACGCTTATTGTTTGTGTGGTAGGATTTCTTCTCTTTGAAACTTATCCTCAATTATCTTATTACCTCAGATTAATATTTGCTATTATGTTTGCTCCTGCAATGATCATGCTTAATAAAACAAAACCAAAAACCTAGCGAGTGTAGGGTGCGTCCCAGGCACCCTTCCAACTACATTAGCGAATCCAGATGCAACGGTTTTCGATGTTTTAGGAACACAAACCATCATCCCCTCTAATCGGCCTACCCTTTTTTTAGAAATGCGCAATCCTTGTTGTTTATCTTGTCGTTATATACGGTGTCTCAAAGCTTTAACCCAATTTAATGCCTTCGTAGTGGGAAAATAGAAATGCGCCCAGTACGGAATCACATAGAATCGCTTTTTTCAAAGGGGGGTTAGGGATGTTCGGATTTCGTCTTAGCATAATCACGCGCTGCCAGAATAAACCCTGAAAATAACGGATGTCCATCGCGAGGGGTTGAGGTAAATTCGGGATGGAATTGACAGCCGATAAACCAAGGATGATGGCTGTTTTCTATGACTTCCACTAGATTGTCATTGGCCGACAGGCCCGCAAATACAAATCCAGCTTGGCGTAGCATCGCTAGGTAATGGTTATTAAATTCATAACGATGGCGATGGCGTTCACGAATCAGTTCTTTTCCGTATAATTCATAGGTTTTGCTACCCTTCATCAGATGGCAAGTTTGCCCTCCTAAGCGCATCGTACCGCCTTTCTTCGCTTTTTCGTCGCGTTGCTCAATCTCACCCTCGTCTGTCATCCATTCCGTAATCAAGGCAATCACGGGATGAGGGGTATTGGGATCAAATTCAGTACTGTGTGCCCCTTCTAAACCGATTTCTCTGGCAAAATCGATAACAGCCACTTGCATCCCTAAACATATCCCTAAATAAGGAATATTATTTTCCCGTGCATACCGTGCAGCAAAGATTTTGCCTTCAATACCCCGTTCACCAAAACCACCGGGTACTAAAATCGCATCTACGTTTTCCAAATCACTGCTTTGCGATTCAAATTTTTCAGAATCAATATAGATAATCTTGACTTGAGTGCAAGTATGGATGCCAGCATGAATCAAAGCTTCATTCAGTGATTTGTAAGCATCCGTTAAATCGATGTATTTGCCTACCATTGCCACAGTCACACTGGTTTCGGGATTATCCATCGCAGCTAAAACCGATTCCCATTCCAATAAGTCGGCTGGCGGCGTATCCAATTTGAGTTTATCACATAAAATGTTATCCAGCCCTTCTTCATGCAGGAACAAGGGCACGCGATAAATTGAATCAACATCTATCACTGAAATCACAGCAGATTCATCAACATTAGTAAATAAGGCAATTTTTTTCCTTTCTCCTTCATACAATGAACGGCTAGAACGACACAGTAAAATATCAGGTTGTATACCGATAGAACGCAATTCTTTAACCGAATGTTGAGTCGGCTTCGTTTTGAGTTCACCAACAACATGAGGCACCAAGGTTAAATGAATAAAAAGTGCGCGTTCATGCCCTAATTCGCCACCCAGTTGACGGATGGCTTCTAAAAAGGGTAGCGATTCAATATCTCCCACAGTACCGCCAATTTCCACCATCGCAACATCAGCATCACCAACCCCTTCAATAATACACCGTTTGATCTCATCAGTAATATGGGGAATGACTTGTACAGTAGCCCCTAAGTAATCACCGCGCCGCTCCTTGTAAATGACGTTTTCATAGATGCGCCCAGTGGTAAAATTATTATGTTGCCCCATAGTCGTCCGCACAAAGCGTTCATAATGCCCTAAATCAAGATCGGTTTCGGCACCATCATCAGTCACAAACACTTCCCCATGTTGAAAAGGACTCATCGTACCGGGATCAACATTGATATAAGGGTCTAATTTCAATAATGTGACTTTGAGTTGACGTGTTTCAAGGAGAGCAGCTAAAGAGGCGGAGGCAATGCCTTTGCCCAGTGAAGAGACGACACCGCCTGTAATAAAAATAAATCGTGTCATAGTGAATGAAGTTTTTCGTTTGTAGTAGGCGATTTATCACCCGTTTATAAAGTCCAATCTTAGGCCTACGTTCCAACTTTAGTTTGCACAAGCCACCTACTTTTTATGTCATTGTGACCCGATTAGCATTTTATACTATATAATTAAAATCAATAAGTTACCCCACATCAAACCGCTCGGAGTCGGATAGCATGGGCGGGCCTACAAACTAAAGTTTGTACTCCTAACAAACTAAAATTGTTCGAGCAAAGCTTCGATCAGAAGTTTGTACTCCAATCACAAACTAAAGTGTGTGAAGGAGTCCAAAAATCTACCAGGTAAAGCTAAAGCGTTGAGGGCGTTTTTTTTGGGGTCGTCTGGTGTTAGTCGGTAGGTTGGCTAATACGTCGTTTCCTCGATATGGCAGTCTGGATAAGTTGTCGCTTTCGCGGGTGGGTAACTGGGCTAGGATATCTTCGCGGGGGGGTAACCTAGATAAATTATCGCTGTTCCGTTCGGGTAAGCCCGATAAGGCGTCAATTTTTCTTTTTGGCAAGTGGGATAAGCCGTCGTTTTCCCGATTCGGTAATTTTGCCAAGGTGTCGTCTCGTTTTGGCAGTCTCGCTAATCTGTCGTCTTTCCTTGAGGGTAGTTTCGATAAATTATCGCTTTTCCGCTCTGGTAGCCCCGATAGTGCGTAAATCTTCCGTGTCGGTAGTTCCGCTAAGGTATCGGGGCCGCGTTTCATGAGTATTGCGAGTGTATCTGGGCCGCGTTCTGGTAACCCTGCTAGGATGTCGGTTGATTCCCGGTTGCCTAGCGTGGATTCTTCTAGCTTATTGTTTGTCATCTGGATTGAAAAAATTATCCCATTGCTTATCTAAGCAGGCACTGGCTTGGTGTAAATCAAGGACTTTTAATTTCCCATCTTGATCATTTAAAATGCCTTCGTTACGCAATTTACGCAATCCATCATCGACTTCAAAATCAACGTCTACCTCATATCGATCTTTGAGGTACTTTTCAATTGCGCGATCTAGTTCATCTTGAGTGTACTGCTTATCGGATTGAGTTAACAGAAAGTAGTAGGCTAAAATCGCTTCCTTGCCTTCTTCTTCTTCCGCCATATCAATCAGGTAGCTTGTCACGCCAAAGTTGTTGTCCAGATTATGAAAGTAGAGGTTGCGTGATAATACCATCATGTATTTGTTACGGTGTGTGAAAATCGCCAAAATTTGACGCACGATAATCCCGATTAATCCGATCAAAGCGCCGATCAGGGCAAATGGATTAATGACGGCCGCACCAATTTTACTAATAATACTGAATAGGCCAAAAATCGTGCCGCCGCCGCCCGATAGTGCCAGTTTGATCTTATCAAACAGTTTAAGTCGCACATTCTGGTTGGGAAAGAGCATTTCCAAATCAGTACGGGGTATATTTTTAAATAACTTTAAAAAAACCTGCTCTTCAATGATATCCTCTGGCAGATTTTGACGGGAGTTGCGTACCTGCTTCTGGGCCTTTTTTTCAAAGTCAGTCCCGTTAAGGCTTACCAATTCATCAACGCGCTGCTGTTCTGTTTTTAACTTCAGCAATAAAAACAGGCGTTTGTAAATCGGTATTTCAATGGGTTTTTTAACCAAAAATAGGCTTGTCCAACTGCGTTTATAGTCAACCTTGATGCCAGAGCCGCGATAGTAGACAATCAGCTTTTCAAAATCATCCAAGTCTACGGAGACACGCACACCATAGTATGACTCTGCATTCATGGCATCATTGATCGCTTCAATCGTCAGTTCCTCGTAGTTGGCATTGTTGAGCAACTGAGAGATTTCATCAACCAAAGTTTGACGGCGTTTTTGTTTATCCTCCTCAGTATAATCCTGTTGAGTCACCATATCAGTGTCAGGATTAAAGGGTGCATAGCAGTGTTTCAACTCTTCCAAGTGAGCATAAAATTTGTAGTGATAAAGGGCCGTAAAGATTTTGCAAAATTCCTCAAATTGTTTTTGCTGATCAGCTGTCCAATGGGGATCGGCGATCAAATCGGCCACAATTTCTTGTCTGCCAATGGGGATAAAACGTTCTCGGGGTTCTTCAACGCTTTTTTCAGCGGTTTGTAAATTATCGGACATAGTGTTTTGAAAATGCAGTAGATAATAGAGTACAACTTCGTGAAGATTCGCTAATTAGGAAATCAACAGGAAATAAACGAATAAGCCGGGATAACGATTTCGTTTATTTCATCGAATCCAGCAACGTTATTTCGGCATTAATCGTAAATCACAAAGAACAAAACGATAAAGTGATCGTACCTAAAAATGGCAATGAGTTAGTTTTATTTTATTAATCAAATAGTTAGTTTTGTTTTAACATCAGCATTTGATGACTAAAAATAAAACGGAATAATTGATTATTATGAAATCAATTCAATAGGTTATTTTAAATTATCACGCTGTTAATTGCCTTTTTTAGGTAGTATAATTAAAAAACGCTTATTTAAAGTAGGCATGATTGTTTTTTCTAGTCTGAAGGGTATTATAATACAAAAAGAGAAGCCTTAATGCCTTTTTTTGGGACTTCCAAATCAATAAACGTACCCTTGACATAACGACATAATGCTGGGCAACAATTGAAGCCCACCCTACATGAATGATGATTGATTTAGCGTAGCTTCCCTTCGGTTCCACGCAAAAGTGTTTGCGCGCAAAAATTTTTGCGTGAAATTGATAATTGATAATTGATAATTGATAATTGATAATTGATAATTAATAATTAAATAAGAATGAGTACTTTGAGTTGGTTTGAAAAATTATTACCTTCCCGTATCCGTACTGATGGCAACAAAAGCAAACATACTGTTCCTGAAGGCGTTTGGAGTAAATGCCCCATTTGCCAAGCGGTATTATACAGTCCAGAATTAGAACGTCATCTTAATGTTTGTCCAAAATGTAGTCATCATTTACGCATTAGGGCACGTCAGCGTTTGGAAACTTTTTTAGATCCTGAACCCCGCGAGGAATTGGGCACGGCATTATCGCCCACTGATCCCCTTAAATTTCGTGACAGTAAAAAATATAAAGATCGTATCGCGCAAGCGCAAAAGGCGACATCTGAAAAAGATGCGTTATTGGTTATTAAAGGCCAAGTTAAAGGATTACCCTTGGTAGCCTGTGCCTTTGAATTTCAATTTATGGGCGGTTCAATGGGTAGCGTGGTAGGTGAACGGTTTGTGCTAGGGGCTAAAGCCGCCATTGAAGATGGCATACCCTTAGTTTGTTTTTCGGCCAGTGGGGGCGCTCGTATGCAAGAAGCGCTGTTTTCGCTGATGCAAATGGGCAAAACCAGTGCCATATTGAATCGCCTCAATCAATATGGCCTCCCCTTTATATCCGTTTTAACCGATCCGACAATGGGTGGGGTTTCTGCCAGTCTTGCCATGTTGGGGGATATCAATATTGCTGAACCGAATGCCTTAATTGGTTTTGCGGGGCCGCGTGTGATTGAACAAACGGTGCGCGAAACGTTACCTGAAGGCTTTCAACGCAGCGAGTTTTTGCTTGAACATGGCGCAATTGACATGATAGTGGATCGCCGTGAGATGCCGAAACGAATTGCTTCTTTATTGAGTATGTTAACGCGCCAAGCTTCATATCAAGAAGAGGTGCTAACAGTAGCGATGCTTACTCATGAATCAAGCGAAGAAGAAAATCCTCCTAATCCCTAAATTGTAGGGGCAATCCGTAGAGACGCGATGCCTCGCGTCTCAATGCCTCGCGTCTCTACAGTGTTTGCGAGGTGGTTTTGTTTCTAAGAGACGCATGCAATGCGTCTCTACAGTGTTTGCGAGGTGGTTTTGTTTTGTAGGGGCAATCCGTAGAGACGCGATGCCTCGCGTCTCAATGCCTCGCGTCTCTACAGCCTTTGCGAGGTGGTTTTGTTTCTAAGAGACGCATGCAATGCGTCTCTACAGTGTTTGCGAGGTGGTTTTGTTTCAGAGAGACGCATGCAATGCGTCTCTACAGTGTTTGCGAGGTGGTTTTGTTTCAGAGAGACGCATGCAATGCGTCTCTACAGTGTTTGCGAGGTGGTTTTGTTTCAGAGAGACGCATGCAATGCGTCTCTACAGCCTTTGCGAGGTGGTTTTGTTTCAGAGAGACGCATGCAATGCGTCTCTACAGCTTTTGCGAGGTGGTTTTGTTTCAGAGAGACGCATGCAATGCGTCTCTACAGCTTTTCACTACCTTACCCTAAATATCCCTAAATCCCACAAATTCATTTAAAAAATTGGGGTTAAACTTCATCATTTACCATTTCAGGCAAAAGTTTCGCTTCGCGAAACTTTTGCCTGAAATTCACTATTTGAAAAATAGTGGCGAAGTTGTTCGGCTGTGAGTAAAAAAACACCTTCGCCACCATGCTGAAATTCTAACCAAGTAAAGGGTACGTTTGGATAACATTCGACAAGATTGTCTTGACTGAGCCCTACTTCAACAATGAGTACACCATCGTGTGTCAAATATTGGGCAGCTTGCTGGAGAATGTGTTTTATAAAAAATAAGCCGTCTTTTCCCGCTTCTAGCCCGATTCTTGGCTCAAAATGATATTCATCGGGCATTGCTCCAATTTCTTTGGCATCAACATAAGGCGGATTGCACACAATTAAATCGTAATGTAGCCCCGATAAGCTTCCAAATAAGTCAGAATAGACGGTATGTACGCGCTGTTCTAGTCCATAATTCTTAATATTTTTTTGAGCCACTTCAAGGGCTTCATTAGAAACATCCACTGCGTCAATTTCTGCGTAGGGAAAGGCTAACATTGCACTGGCGATGGCAATGCAACCGCTGCCAGTACATAAATCCAGCATACGCTTAACGCGACGAGGCTCAATCCAAGGCTCAAACCGTCGTTCTATCCACTCAGCCATAGGGGAACGGGGGATTAAAACGCGCTGATCAACATAAAAACGTATATTAGCAAACCAAGCCTCATAAGTCAGGTAGGGGGCAGGAATGCGTTGTTGCACTCGTTGATTAAATAATTCAAACACTTTTTGCTTTTCAGCATAAGTCAATCGCGTCTGCCACAAAATATCGGGCACTTGTGGTGGTAAATGCAAGGCATGAGAAACCAATACAATGGCTTCGTCTAGCGCATTATCAGTGCCATGTCCAAAAAACAATTGTGCTTTATTAAATTGGCTCATGCCCCAACGTATAAAATCACCAAGAGTGTGTAATTCGTCAATAGGGTTTTCCATAGACTATCTAAAAGTGAAAAATAAAAAGAGTTTATTATACTCACAATCTGTTTATTAATGGGGATACAATTATTACTAATTCATAGGTGTTCGGAGTTTTTATAGAAACCTTAAGCGGCACGAATAGCGATGAAGGGTTATTCCAAATACGGTTTGTTTTCTCTCAAAGTGGGGCGCATTTCTATTTTCCCGTCACCCTGAAGGGGTTGGAAGCGTCTAGCGAACCCTAACCACGTCCAAAAAAGTGTTAACCTAAATTGAACCACGCCGAAATTCGTTATGATTGATAATGTTGTTCCAAAAAATACAGGGCCTCTATTTCTTCTAATTTCTTAATTCGATAAAGTTGATGAATGCCCACGGTTTCGCGTAATGCGTAATATCCAGGATAATAGTCGACTAATTGTTCACAATGTCCTAATAAATCGGTTTCTGTGAGGCGAAATACGGCCCCAAGTGCGGCCTGATAGCCATCGCTATGTAATAAGGTTTGTATCGGTAAACCTGATTGTCGAGGATTGTGTTTAAATAATTCGGTAATCGCAAAACCTAAAATACCACACGGTAAACCTAATCGTTCATCTGGTTTACAGTGATAGACTTTTTGAAAAACAGATTGAATTAAGCCTAGCATAGATAATGGGGAATCAAGCGCATCTTCTGACGGCACGTCTTTGTTATGCGCTTTAGGGGTGTACATTCGTAAAATCATATTCACATCTATTTTTAATGTGTTATCCGCTTTGGATTGTTTCACTTGGGTTTTGACGAATGATTTTAAGGCCACTAACACTTCAGCCTCGGTAAATTCAGGTTTATGAAAACAATTAAAAAACCAAAATATTGCCGTTGCGATTTGGGGATTTGATGCTAACAACCAATGAATTAACCAAATCGTCGCTTCGTCTTCTAAATAAGGATCCCACCCGTTTTGAGAAAATAGGGCAGTACCTAATGCTGTCGGTTGCCAAGTTTTTTCTTTAAGCGTAATCAGACGAGCGGCTTGCAACCAATAATGAATAGCATTCACCATATTTTTGCCAACCCCTAATTCTACCGTGGCATTTTCGTCATTAAAGATACAAGCATTTTGTTCGACAGCTTGAAAACCTTTAGTTAGCCAACCGAAACGTAAGGGAAAAGTTTCATGCCGTCCAAAAGAAGTTTGTTCGGGATTAAATTGCATAGGATAATATTAATTGATAATTATTAGTTATTAATTATTGATTATTAATTATGATGCTTTAATTAAATTATATTTAGAAATGATGAGTTTGCTGAATAAAATACGATCTAACCTTATGAAAAAAAAGGAGAGAGCAAATTATCATTCAATTTGTAAAAAGTCCACTTGACTATTTTTATCATTATTCCGTAATATATCATTGTGCTTTAAACACATCCTCAACAAGGATTTCAGAAAACGTGATTTTAATTTGATCGATAATGACGTTTTTGCGCGAGGATGCTACAGATGTGGGAATAAATACTAATCCCCAACGCTTTTTACTGTCACAACAATACTAATTTGTGAGGAATATTAATGATGAAAAAGCTCTCAACTCTAGTTGCTGTAACTTTAATTGTTGGAAGTGCTATGCTGATACCGACACAAAATGCGGAAGCATGGTGGGGTAGAATGATGCCTTGGAATTGGATGGATAATGGTGGTTGGGGCGGTTATCCCTACTACAACAATTATTATCCCTACTACGGCAATTACCCTTATTGGGGGGGGTATCCCTATGGTGGATATCCTTATTACGGTGGATATCCTTATTGGGGTGGTGGTAATCCTTGGAGCTAACAACTGTTGTTTAATTTCTATCTAAATCTAGGTATAGATACTCATGTGAGCAGAATTTATATTAAATTACAATATCCACTTGAAAAAATAATAAGTGCTCCCAATTAAATTTAAATTGGGTTAGGTTAATCCAATGCGAGAAAGGTTTTCTCGTACTGCTCCCTGAATTTAGAAGGCTGGTAAATTGGTGTTCAAACTTCTTGATTGAGTTTTCAGTGTCAATTTGACCCAATGGGACTGCCTTCCAAGATTTACAGGGATTAGTTGTACAAAACGACTTAAGTCGGACTGCGTACCATCGGTTGGGACTGCTCAACCTGGACTCTAGTTGCAACATATCAGTGTTATCAACAGAGAGCGAATTACCTATGAATAGATTTGAGTCGATTTATAGGAACAGTCGTTCTTGGTAGTTAGATGGTTTAGGCTAGTGTTGTAAACGATTTTGAGGATTGCTTAGTTAGTTTGATAACGCTCAATTCCTGTGGAAACGATAAACCTCCGAGGTTTTTAAAACGTCGGAGGTTTTTCTTTTTTCAGCTTCTAACAAATTTTTGCTAAGTCAAGTGAATTGTGAATTGTTAATTGTGAATTAAATTAATAACCACAACAAACTGATTTAAAATCACAATAACAACATTCGACGCAAAAATTTTTGCGTGTCAAAACTTTAGCATGAAATGTGGAATTCATTTTTCAACTGTTAATAAACTCTAACAAGCCTTTTGCAAAACGGTAATCCTGCAAAATAGGGGTGATTATTTAGGATTGCTTTGATCGAACACTGATTTGAACTATAGGTGTTCAGAAAAATAATTTCACAATAAGGCTGAACAACAAGGGCGAACATGTCGTTTCACCTCTACATGAAATATTGTAGGGGCATACCTGCGTGTCTGCCCTTGTGAAATTATTTTTCCCTCTATACGATTAATCAGTGTTAATCATGACAATCAGTTTAATCAGCGTTCTATCTTCATAACTTTCATCACCTTTATACAGTGTATCACCATTAAATGTCAGGGCATTTGCTTATGTGAATATAATAGAGTTTGTTCGATAGTCAAATTTATACCGATTTATTAATTAACTGGAAAGGCTTTTTTTTTAAGTTAAGACAAATCAAACCTTTAAATTTAATCTGTATAATATCTAATCTGTTGATCTTGAATATCATAAATCTCAAGGTGTTGATAACGGATAATAACTGATTTCCACGCTAAAGTTGAGGCAAACAAAAACTTTAGCGTGGAACTGATGGTAACTCAAAATGAAAGAGGATTTGTGGTTAGCTGTTGGGGAAGATACGGGGAATTGGGATGATTTGACTTTTGATGAGCAATTTCTAGGTGTAGGCTTGGTGATAGCCAAAATTTCAGATTGGAAATTGGCATTGGAAGAACACATTAGCGGACAAACCGTTCTTGATCGCATGAAACAGCCCTTGCAGAATCTACCCAAAGGTTTTGCCAGTAACAGTCATCATGTCAAAAATGCGCTGGACTATTTTAAAACACAATCTGTGCGAGGACTTTGGTCGCTTGATAATAAAATGGCTGCCGCAAAATCGCCGCTTGCCTGCCTAAAAAATGAATTGAGTGCTAATCTCGCTTGGTTAGCAAAACATACTAACCTAATCACTTTATGCACTTATGGCACAGCACATTGGGTTAGAAATCATCTACGTGGTACTGAAGATTATACCCAAGTTTTAGGACGAGCTTATGGACTGTTGGTGACGTTGATTATTCCTTTTTTTAAAAAGGAAGACAGTTTGTTAATCGCGCTACCCTCCCCGGCTCCCCAGCTTAAAACAGAGGGCGAATCTATATTGCCTAATGGACAAGATGATGACATAAAAGGCCTTTGTTCTAGTTTGTTAAATCACTCTCAGCAAAATTTACGTGTTTGGCAAAATAGCAAAATAGCCCACTATGATTGTGGTACTTTTACCTCTTTGCAGCAAAACGACTTTAACAATAACGATAATGTTTCTTTGGAAATGATACAGGCATTTTTGCATATTGCCGATATGAGTGCAGCTTTAATGACTTTAAGTCAAAATACTCAAGGCGATATACGCTTACATGATCCTAATTCAAATTGGCAGAATGTGAATTTTTTCAAATTTGAGGAGTTGTTGCCATGAAATGGAAAATCAACCGTTCTGTACGCGCCCCGTTTGTTGGTTTACCTCATCCACAGCGTCATTATCCTAGTGTGTTGCAACTTAAAGCGTTTTTTACTTTAGATAACCCTGATCGTACTGATTCAATATTAGGGCCATTGCTGGGCGATAAGCGTTTTGAAGTGCGCTGTGAGGAATCATGGGAACAATTGCCGCGGCTTCCTTGGAAACCGCTTTTAGGTGATCCCAATTCGACTGAGATAAAACAGGCTTATTGTCTCGAAACGGCTATTGTGCTACGTGTGCTTGATATCCGTGAACTGAGAAAAAAGCAACCGTTATCAGTGGGAAAAATTTATCATAAACTCACACAAACTCATTTTCCTCAAACGCTTCAAGAGGCCTTTGCTTTTGCCTTATTTGATTTGAAAGTCTCTTTAGATAAGCAGCCCGAACTTGAGGCATGGCAAGAAGCAGTACGTCATGTCATTTATGAACGAGGTTATTTACCCCATCTGGCGCAACCTGAATCGGTTTTGCTCCGTCATGGTTATCAATTACTGGCTTTGATTAGTCAACAACGTCAAAGCCCTTTAACTGTTGATGATTTGATCACGGCTTGGGATGAGTTTAATCAACAAGTCACGCTTGAAAGACTGCCTTTGGTTTTCGCTCTGATTTATTGGAACGAGGCCGCGATCAGATTGCTGGAAACGGGTGAGCCAAACGAGGCGGAGAAGTTTTTAGCTAAGCAACATGAGGTTGCTTCAGAATTGCTAACCTTATTACCTCACTTAAGTGATGAGATCGCAGGTGGTTTATGGTTACATCATTTGGGACGATTAGCCTATTATCGTGGCGAGTATGCCCAAGCCTTGCAGCAGTATGCCCTAGAATGGGAGCTACGCGAACAACAGCCGGCTTTAAAGGCCCGTATCCAACGCAGTTTGGCGACTGTGTTATCGGATATGGGCCATTGGCAGTTTGCTAAAACAATTACTCAGCAAGCTTTAGATAAGCAACGACGCGATCCTGCCCATGAAATTAGCTATAAAAATTTAGGGCGGCTAGGCGAAATTCAGGCGCGGCAAGGGGAATATAATCAGGCTATTGAAAGCTTTTCAGCGTCTTGGCAAATACAAGCACCTGATAAGCGAGATGGACAAACCGCTATTTATATGGGACATGCTTATTTATTACAGGGTAATGCGGAGCAAGCGAGAAACTGGTACACGCAAGCTGAAAAGGCCGATAGGAAACAAAATGTGATTTTTAACCCCTATTTATTGATGGGAAAAATTGCCCTCGCTTTGCGTGAAGGGGAAACTGAGCAGGTGGTTTCACTGTGGCAAGCTCATAAAGATAAATTAGCCGGATTGAGAGTGGATCGTGTGTTACCTGCTGCTGTCATCGCAACGGGGTTGTATTTAGCTGATGCTTCGCAAGTGGCTTGGTTAGATATCAGGCTGGAGAAGTTGATTCGAGCCCATTACTTAATTCAAGCACTCTATCCGCTGGCGGTGCGCTTTACTGCGCCGAGTTTGGCTGCGGAACCCTTACAACGTATTATTGAAGGCTTAAAACAGTGGCAAGAAGCTATTGAGGCATTAGAAACAGCCACCCCCCAAATAGCGGCTTTCAAAACGTCTGAAGTCACCCCGACACCTGCAGTGCTGGTTAAAGCTTTGACAACGGCTATGCAGGAAGATAGCTGGCAAGCTTTAGAATCGCTGTTGCCACAAATTTATCCCATGAATTTAAATTTAAGGGCAGACACGTAGGTTTGCCCCTACAAAACCCGCATCATGAAGGGGAATTTTGGGCGAACCTGCGTTATAGATAAGGGCAAACACGTAGGTATGCCCCTAAAAAATAGAGATAAATAACGGGGCTGTAGGGGCGAACCTTTGTTATCGCCCAGGCTTAACTTTTTAAAAACGTAAAACAGGAGGTATGATGTTTACTATAAAAGTAAAGGATTTTAGAAGATTAGTCGTTTTGCTAATGATCGTAGGTTTGAGTGAAACGATTCTAGCGAATAGCACTGAGGATCAGTTACCCAATTCAGAGCCGTCTAATTCGCACCAAGCAACGACGACTGATTTGCTCAACAACGCTGAAGACTCCAATCCCGTCCAAGCAACGCTTAAAGTCGGATTATACCCTTTCGTACCAAGAATAAAACAGTTTGAAATTGTCGTTCAGAAAGTTTGGGAGGAACGCGGGGTGCCTGGCGTGGAACTCGCTTTTGTGAATCATGAAGTGTGGGATGGCGGATATGCTATTGATCCGCCAGATGATTTAGATGTTTTTGTGTTTGATGCACTCTTTCTTCAATACTTCCAAACGCAGGGTTATCTGGCCGCTATTGAAGATGAAGAAATTGAGGCTTTGTCTGATATATTCCCTTATGCGCTTGAAGGTAGCAGAATCAAGGGTAAGCTGTTTGGGATTCCACAATTGGGTTGCACGAATCTGTTGTTTTATAGGAAAAATGATAGAGACTTAGCTAAAGCTAGAACGCTAGATGAGATTAGCCGTATTTTAGGCAAATGTCCTTATACCGGTGTGACACCGCCCCCAGAAACGGGCTTAATGGTGGATCTATCGGGAAGCACGACAAATGCCAGTCTCTATCTTGAAACGGTTATGGATATCAAAGGCGAGTATACCCCAGTCCCTCAATTGCCCACTGTTGATCAGCTTAACCCACAAGCTATTTTCCATCTGCAAAAGGTTTTGGGTATGGCTAATAAAAGACAGGCGAGCTCAGATTATTTTGAGAATCCTTATCAACGCGCTTCGTGGTTTGGAAAGGGGTTTGGTCGAGCCGTGATAGGGTTTACTGAATCAATGTCGGCTATGGGCGTGAATCAATATCAAATTGATTTTAAACTGATGCCTTTGGCAAATAACCCAAAGGAAGATGTTGCTCTTTTTTATGTTGATATGGTCGGCATTAATGCTTTAGTTGCAAAACGTGGCCTTCAGAAGGCTGCTATCCAGTTGGCTAATTTATTGGCTTCACAAGACGTTATGGTACAGAGCTTGGTGCCAAGTCATCCAACCGAGTATCCCCAATATCTTATGCCGGTTCGCCGCAGTGTTTTTTCCAAGCTATGGCATTATCCGCTGTATAGAAAGATGTATCGGTTAGTCAAAAACAAAAATCCCAAAATGTTTAAGATTGGCGATCAATCAAGACAATGGTTAAATCATACCAAAAGGGCTATTCAGGATAAAATATTTGACATACAGGTTTGCAATTAATACAACATCAGGTTGCGGATAGTGAAAAGCGAGTCGGCTACCGAGACAGAATTAATAACTGATGTTACGCACCCAGATTCTTTTTTTGATAAAAAACGGGCCTAAAAGTTAATCAGCGCTGTAGAGACGCGATGCCTCGCGTCTCAATGCCAGAAACGTGATGCCAGAGACGCGAGCATCGCGTCTCTACAGCGCTGATTTTAATTCATAACTTATTGATTCAAAAAAATAATTTAAAAATTAAAATCGAAATTAATTTTAAGTGTTTGAATAGACACAGAAGTTGAGTGCGTAACATCAGTTAATAAGGCAAACCCCCGTCATTTATTGTCTCCCCGAAGAGAAATGACAAGGCTTCTCATTTTCGACTCGAATCATTAGACTTATCCCTTAATAAGCTCAGTCCTTGATTTTTAATATCCTTATCATATTTTCAATGACTTACGTTAATTTAGGGGCAAGTCTATTAAACTTTAATCCATTCACACTTCATCAATTCGCTATTCATCTCTCAAAAATAGCCAGTGAAGCATGAGAAGAATTTGTAATGAAACTTCATCTTGACTTAAGCGACGACAGCCATTATCAAATACAGCGCGTGGATTCACAGAGTGTTACCATTAACGACAAAGTGTATTCGCACAATATTATTGTCCTGCCAAATTCTATCAGTGATTGGGATGTGGAAAATTTTGACACCTTGGAAGTCGCCCATTTTCAGCAGTTGTGTGCATTACGCCCAGAATTGGTGTTATTGGGAACCGGACAAAAGATACATTTTCCAGCGACAGAGTTGTTAGTTCCCCTGATAAATGAAGGAATCGGAGTAGAAGTGATGGACACGCCCTCGGCTTGTCGCACCTATACTATTTTGATGGCAGAAGGGCGGAAGGTGTTAGCGGCTTTATTGATTTCATAAGAGTTTGTCTCTCCGTACAAAATTGGCTCGAAGCGACGCGATATCAGCTTGGAGTACAAACTTTAGTTTGTCTATAGTTTTAATTCAAACTAAAGTTTGAACGCCTACTGAAAATCACACATTGATAATTGATAATTGTTCACTAATACAATAAAGATTCTAGGGAATGCCCTTCGCGTTCAATGATTTCGCGCAGATGCTTGATGGCAGTCATTTGAATTTGCCGTACTCGTTCTCGGGTTAACCCCATTTCCAAACCAATTTCTTCTAATGTAGCCTCTTCACCATTCCCGACACCAAAGCGCCGTTCGATCACAAGCCGTTGCTTTTCACTCAATTGAGATAACCATAAATTCAGATATTTAGTCAGATCAGAATCTTGTAAAATCAGCATGGGATCAGGATTGAGTTCATCAGGAATGCTGTCGATGATTGTTTTTTCAGAATCTTTTATGCGTGGACTGTCCATCGAAATAACACGCTCATTCAGTCCAAGCCTTTTTTTGACTTCTTCTTTAGGTTTATCAAGTAGAAGCGCTACATCTTCTGATGTCGGCTCATGATCTAGCGTTTGTGAGAGTGTGTAAAAGGCCCGTAAACACTGATTGATTTCCTTAAGTACATGGATAGGTAAACGAATGGTGCGATTTTGATTCATAATAGCGCGTTCAATCGTTTGTCTTATCCACCAGGTTGCATAAGTGGAAAAACGAAAACCCTTTTCTGGATCAAATTTTGTCACAGCCCGCATCAAGCCCAGATTGCCTTCTTCAATCAAATCCAGTAAAGCTAAACCTCGGTTCATATAATTGCGGGCAATTTTAACAACGAGGCGCAAATTGGCTTCAATCATGCGATTACGTGCCGCTTCATCACCAGATAGGGCACGTCGCGCATATTTAATTTCTTCTTCCGCCGTTAGAAGTTTAGAACAACCAATTTCATTCAAGTAAAGACGAGTGGCATCAAGTTCCTCATCAGTCGTATTGGTTGGTTGTACTAATTCTAAAAAATCATCGTTTTTCAACTCCCCAAGTACGTCTGCTTCGTCAAATTCATCGTCCATACTGGCCTCTTATTTTAAGATACCTCAACTCATAATAAAGCTAGATTAAGGTTTTGTAGAGACGCGATGCCTCGCGTCTCTGTTTTAGACGCGATACCTGGCATCTCTGTTTTGTAGAGACGCGATGCCTCGCGTCTCTGTTTTAGACGCGATACCTGGCATCTCTGTTTTGTAGAGACGCGATGCCTCG
>Ga0190315_1000188_pt1 | contig 38279 bp, 42 predicted proteins | sample 48701101_MG_FD_161673 | JGI IMG/M metagenome (GOLD analysis project Ga0190315, IMG submission 161673) | Hydrothermal vent sediment bacterial communities from Southern Trench, Guaymas Basin, Mexico - 4870-11-0-1_MG | ecosystem: Environmental > Aquatic > Marine > Hydrothermal vents > Sediment ...
ACGAAAAGCGCAGAAAAGAAGACAAGCCCGTAGCGAACTACCTCCTTATTAGGGGAGCCGGAACCTATCCAAACATCCCAATGAAGTTTACCGAAAAGTGGAAAGTTAAAGCCGCTGCGGTTGTTGCCACCGCTTTAGTTAAGGGAGTTGCAAGGGCGATAGGCTTTGACGTTTACACTCCCGAGGGCGCAACTGGAGAATACAATACAAACCCAATGGCCAAAGCCAAAAAAGTGGTCGAACTTCTTGGGGAGTATGACTTCGTATTCCTCCACTTCAAGCCAACTGATGCGGCTGGCCACGACAACAACCCAATGAGAAAGGTAGAGATGATCGAGAGAGCTGATGAGATGATAGGCTACATAATAGAAAACATCGACCTTGAGAAGACGGTAATAGCCATCACAGGAGATCACTCAACACCTTGTGAAGTTAAGAACCACAGCGGCGATCCGGTTCCTCTGTTGATTGCTGGTGGTGGAGTTAGGCCAGATTATACAGAAGCTTTCGGCGAACGGGAATGCATGCACGGAGGAATAGGAAGGGTCAGAGGAAAATACATCGTACCAATGATGATGGATCTAATGGGTAGAACCGAGAAGTTTGGGGCTTAGCCTATTTATTTAAGGCTAAAAATACTCAGAGATTCTTAAAAGCCTCTATTAGAATGTCGTTTTCCTCTTTTTTCCGTATGCTGAACCTTATGTGGGCAGGTAACCCAAAACTTGAGCAGTCCCTAACAAGTATCCCCTTCTCTCTAAGCCTTTCAACAGTACTTTTTGCATCCCCAACATATTTAATAAAAAAGTTTGCATCGCTTTTCACGTTCAATTCTCTTTCTATCCGACTTTTCTCTTTCCAAACTAGCGGCATTGTTCTTTTTAAGTGCTTAAATTCATCCGTTATAACAAATTCCAAAAACGCATAGCCAAAAGATCCAATGCTCCAAGGCATTCTAACGCTTTTGAAGGCATCTTCAAAGCCAATAACATAACCAACCCTAATCCCGGGTAAGCCATAGCTCTTTGTGAAAGTTCTCAGCTTTACTATTTTTTCACCTTCGGGGCTTTTTGCATTTTTTACGAAGTCTATAAAAGCTTCATCCAATACGAGAAGCGAATTCTTATCTTCCACTTCTTGGATTAGGGGCTTAAGCTCTTTCACTCTGTAGAATTTTCCATCAGGATTGTTGGGATTGCAAAAGAAGACAATACTACTTTTATCAACTCTTTCAGCCACTGCATTTGGATTATTAGGGGTCTTTATAACTTCGGCACCAAAAATTCTTGCAATCCTTTCATATTCCTCGTAGGTATGCTCTGGGATAATTACCCTCCTTCTTTCTTTCATCGCAAGGATGCCAAGTAAATATAAAGCCTCAGTTATCCCTGCTGTGACTGTTACGTTTTCGCCAATCAAATTCGAGAGTTCCTCCTCAAGCTTTTCCCAATAAATGTAGCGATTGCTTAAGGCTTTAGCACGTTCAATCATATCATCGACCCATTCTGGAAGGTAGGGATTTAGAGAAGCAGAGAAATCTAACAGTCCCTCTTCTCTTGCGCCGCCGTGATGGGCTTTAAATTTAACTGGTTTAAGCATCATATTTCCTCCAGCAAGCTGATTACAGCATTCTTTAATTCGGGAAGCTGCTTTTTAATAATCACCCAAACTATGCTCAAATCAACGCCAAAATAATGATGGATAACTACATTTCTTAATCCAATCACGCGCTTCCATGGAATTTCAGGATGTTGCATCCGTATATTCTCGGGAATATGCTTGGCAGCTTCTCCAATTATCTCCAGATTTCTCAAAACAGCATCAACAGTTTTTCTGTCTTTTGTAAAGGTTTCGAAATCATATCCTTCTGTATATTCCTCAATTCGTTCAATACTTTCCAGTATGTCCTGAAGAAAAAGCCGATAATCCCTCTTAGACATAAACAATGTCCCTCCTAATTTGTTCCCACAACCTTTTTCGGCTTAATGCAGCGTTTTTAGTAATCAAATCAACCCTAATTCCAAGGATTTCCTCGAGATACTCTTTTAAATCTACAATCTCCCAACCAATTGGTCTCTCAAACTCAACGAGGATGTCAACATCACTAAGCTCATTGGCTTCTCCTCTCGCATATGATCCAAAAATTGCAATCTTTTTTACACCAAATCTTTTATGGAGTTCATCTTTATGCATGCGCAGAATTTTCTCAATTTCCTCAAGGGACTTCATCACTATCCCCTTCAGTTATTGTACAAAAAACGATTTAACGATTTCGGATACAAGTACAAAAGCCATCCACTCTCCAACCACAGTCCAATAAATCTTTAAGGCTCTTCTAATATCCTCCAATGTGGGTTCTTTCCCCTCAAATCTATAAACACCTTTTTTCTCAAGCCACACACCCAAAACAGCACTCATAGCTGATATTGGCTTATCAGAGTTAAGCTTGAACTTGGCCTTTCTCCAGTACTCTATGACTTTCCTTGGATTAAAGGGCAGAAACAGCAAAACGGTAACGCGAGCTGGAATGAAATTAAGAAAATCATCCAAACGGGCAGCAAACTTGCCAAAATAAAGATAACGTTCATTTTTGTATCCAATCATGGCATCAAGGGTGTTTACGGCTCTATAAATTAGAGTACCACTTAGGCCAAAGATGAGATAATAGAACAGAGGGGCAACTACGCTGTCCGTTATATTTTCCGCTAAGCTTTCAATTGCCGCTGAATTTAAATGAGCTCTATCCAGCTTTGATACATCTCTGCTCACAATCAACCTCACGTATTTTCTCTGCTCCTTAATATCCTCCTTTATTGTATTTTTCACATGCTGAGCAAGGCTTTTGATAGCAAAAGAGCTCTTTAGGAGGTAAACACTCAAAGCAAAGCCTATCCATTTAGGTAAAAACTCTGAAAGCCTCGAAAGAGTAAAAGCAAAAGCAATCACAAATAAGGAAGCAAAAGTTCCTGTAGCAAAATCTAAACCTGGACTCCTTCTTTTGTAATGCTTATCAAAAAAGCCTATCAGCTTACCAAACCACACTGTAGGATGAAGCAAAACGGGAGGCTCACCCAGAGTTAAGTCCCAGATGATGGCGAGTATGAATATCCAGAGGTACTCCATGTTCTGTCTCTGGATATTTTGTCCTTTTAACTTTTGAGTTTTAGCGGAAGCCGATAAAACAACTCTCAAAAGCTTCCATTATAACCCCATACTCTCTCAGCATCTCCTCGCTTGGTTCTCTCAAGCCTCTGCGCACATACCATGCTGGGTGTCTCAAATAGACAGCATCAAACCCAATTCTTTTCAACGCTTTTTCTGCTGTCCTACCCAGGGCAAAGATCGCTTTTGGCCTTAAAATTTCAAGCTCTTTCCTGAGAAGAGAAAGCTCCCTTTCATCAAAACCCCTAAGCTTGTTTCCCGGCGGATTGCATTTTACAACATTCGTAATATACACGAAATCCGGATTAATACCGAGGGTAAAGAGGGCTTTTCTGAGTAGTATTCCGGAAGCATCTCTATAGAAGCATATTCCCGTGTATCCACAGCCTTTCCTTCCCGGGGCTTCTCCAACTAAAACAACTCTCGAACCAACCCAGCCATTGGCAAAAGGCAAGCCCTTAAACTGCTTAACTTTAAGCTGGTACTCGTAATATTCTTTGTGGCAGAACTTGGTGGGATTTTTAAGCAATTCATTGTACAGCTCCACAAGTTTGAATGCTTTTTGCTCATCTTTCTTACTTTTAATTAAAAAGCGCTCTTTTGGATTGTAGATAGTCTTGGCATAAATTCCATAAGTTTTCTCGTCCAAAGAGAGCAAATCTCTCCAGTTTCTCAAAAATAGCGGCATGATTTTATAGTTCCTTGGGTTGATGTAGATGTCGCTAACTCTCTTTAAGCTCTCAAACATCAGCAACATAAAGAATAAAACGTCCAGCGTGTTTATAATTTTGGTGATCCTTATGGAAACGAGAAAATGTCTCTTCTGTGGAGGAACAATAATAAAAGGAAAGAACCCACAGAAAGGATATGCGGTGTATTTCTGGAGAGCTCCTTGGAAGAAAGGACTAAAGGCGGCATTCACCGGCACGGTTAAGGCTTATCCCTGGCTTTGCATTGATTGTGGAGCAATAATACCATATGTTGATGAGTCAGAGCTTCAGAAGATAAGGGAGGAATATGAGCAGGCCAAATTGGAGGGCTTAATTTGAAAGGTACAGCCTTCTTTTCAGGAGGCAAAGATGGACTTTATGCAACATATCTATCTGAAAAACAGGGAATTGAAATTCCCTACCTTTTAGCACTAAAAACTACCATCGGGACTTCACCGCACTATGAAAACTTAAGCGAGCTGAAAAAGCTTGCAGATGCAATGAATAAGGAGCTCTTAACCTTTGATATGGCCAAAGGAAGTGGAGCCCTATCTGAGTTCATAGCATCCCTTGATGTTGATTACATAATCGCTGGAGATGTCTTCCTCGAAGACCACTTTAAGTGGGTTGAGTGGCTCGCTGAGAAGAGCGGAACAAGAGCTTTAGAGCCGCTATGGGGGAGGAACACATTTGAGCTTGCGAAGGAGATAATAAACGCTGGCTTCGAGTATTCAATAATTGCCGTGAACAAGGAAAAGCTTTCCAAAGAGTGGCTTGGCTGCACATTTCGCTCAATTAGAGATTTGGAGCAATTTTTGAAGGCAAATCCTAATGTTGACCCTGTTGGAGAGTTTGCAGAGTTCCACACGGTGGTTTTGAAATGTCCGCTATTTGAGAAAAGCTTTAAGCTAAAGCCAGCGAAAGTTGAGGAGGGTGAAAGATATTGGTGGCTGAGGTTTAGGCTGGTGAGAGCATGAAAGCTGAAGAAATTCTCCGAAGACTTAAACCAAGAGGTATAACCCTCGAAAAGATGCTCGACACAGCTCTGGAGCTTTACATTGGTGGTGATGCTGAAAAAATTAGAGAGAAGCTTAGGTCTATGATGCTCTATTACCTCACTGACATCAACGTGCAATCATTATTAATGGCCGCCATTCTGCTTGAGGAGAACTTTAAAGTCGAAGGAGACCCCGTCACTTTGATTGCAGATGAGTTGATTGGCATCAACCTTGCAGAATACATCGGCGGAAAGATGGCGCTCTTCAACTTCTTTTACTATGACACCAAAAAGCCAGGAATCTTAAAAGAGCTACCTCCATTTTTGGATGACGCAATTGGGGGATTCATGGCCGGCTGCATGGCAAAACTCTTCGAGACTACCTCAGCCGGGACTCCCAGCGAAGAAAGAGAAACAGAAATATGAAGAGAAGCGTAATGTAATAACTGACCATAAAAGGCAAAATTCCAGCTAAGCCGAGTGTGTATACAAAGGCGAGAACCAACACAATGACAAGCAAGATTCGATAATGTTCCTTCTTCATTGCACAAATAGTTGAAGGAAGAATTTTTAAGGCTTTTCAACGTTGGATTAATTAGCCGGGTGGTTCAATGAGAAACCTCATACCCTTCATGACAAGAATCCCATTACATGGAGACTTTGAAAAAGCAAGGCAGGAGATTTGGGCATTCCCCATGCTGGCAGTCATTACCTCTGCTTTATCTACAATTGCCCTTTATTTCAACATTCCTCTGAAAAATATCTTAGCAGTTCTGTTCTTATATTTCATCATAGGTCTGCTCCACCTTGACGGATTAGCGGACTGGGCTGATGGAATAATGGTCAAAGGCGACCGTGAAAGGAAGATTAAGGCAATGAAAGACTTGAACACCGGCGTAGCGGGAATTTTTGCTGTCGTAATGGTTCTATTCATCCAAGTCTACTCTTTGAGCTACGCCCCGTTCTATGCCCTTTTTCTGGCAGAGCTTAACTCAAAATATGCGATGGTTCTTGCACTGGCAACAAAAAAGCCTCTCGGAAAAGGATTGGGAGCCTACTTTATGGAGACCATGAACAGAAAGCAGCTTTTTATTGGAAGTTTAATTTACACAGCATTGCTTCTTTCGCTGGTAGCTTATGATCAAAAAGCAGTGTTCTCAGTTTTGGGTCTTTTAATTGGGGCTTACATCATAAAACTCAGCCTGGATAATTTTGGAGGAATTAACGGTGACTGCATTGGAGCAACAGCTGAGATAACGAGGACTGGGACCCTTTTGATCTTGGCTTTTGTTTCAACCTGTTGTGCATGCTTTCAACATTAACTTTAAAAGTATCAAAAAGTAAATCATTTCAGGTGAGAGAATGCAGGAAATTGAAAAAGTCCTTTCTCAGCTTCCTCCAGAGCTCAAAAAGGAGGTTTTCGATTATGCAGAATTTCTTCTTAGAAAATATCAAAAGAAAAACAGGAAAAAAAGGATTTACGTTCTCTTGGGAAAGTAAGCTTAAATTGGACATGACATCCGTTGAACTTCAGCACAAGGCATTAGAGTGGAGGACAAATGTTTCTCGTTGACACAAATATTTTCTTGAAGATCCTCCTCGGTCAGAGAAAGAAAGAAGAAGCAAAGAAATTTCTTTCTGAGAATATAGGCAGGCTTTACATAACGGATTTTTCCCTGCATTCAATTGGTGTGATACTCTTCAAGCTGAAAAAGCCAGAGGTGTTCGAGGAATTCGTAAGGGATGTTCTTCCAAATGTTGAAATCCTATCCTTACCGCAGGAAAGCTATCCAGAGCTTGTCACGCTTCATAAAAAGCTTAGTCTGGACTTTGAGGATGCCTACCAGTGCGCTGTTGCAAACGTTTTTGACCTTACCATAGTTACTATGGATGAAGACTTCGTGAAAGCCTTGGATTATGTAAAAGTTCTCTTCCTGTGATTCCCAATGATAATCATCTTAGCAGGTGGAAAATCTACAAGAATGGGAAAGGAAAAGCCCGTCCTCAAGATAGCCAATAAACCCATGCTTCTCTGGGTTTATGAGCAGGCCTCAAAGGTAGATGACGTTTTAGTCGCAGTGAGCAGAAATACTCCAAAAACTAAGGAGTTCTGCATTAAAGAGGGAATTCCTATTGTGGAAACACGTGGAAAAGGTTACGTGCATGACATTCAGGAGCTTTTACGAGAATTTGGGCCTTTTATAAGCATCTCTGCAGATGTTCCTTTTGTGAAAGCAAGTGATTTCTGGCTCATTAAAAAATCCTTTGATGGAAGGACGAGCTTAACAGGTGTTCTTTCCTTAAGCATTATCCCAAAAGACCTCAACCCTGTAGTTTATAAGGGGTATGCAATCGTTGGGCTAAACGCCGTGGCTGAAGAAGGGGAAGAGTTCTTCAAGCTTACAAACCCGCTATTGGCTTTGAATGTGAACACTCCAGAAGAGCTGGAAAAAGCAGAACGGATAGCATCAGTGCTTTTCTCCTTCAAAGAGCGGTATCAAAAGCAGAACAGCTATTGCTGACACAATCATTTGGATTATAAGTTGCAGATTTGGCGGTGAAAGGCTTTTGGGGAAGATGTAAAGGCTGACTAAATATCTTCCGGGAGGAATGCCTTTAAAATTGAGCTCCTCACTGCAGGAGTGGATTGTTGCGTTATAGCTTAAGAGAGCATCCTCAACAAGGTACCTCTTATCTTCAGGTATCTTCTGCAATAGCTCTTTTGTCTTTTCTATAACCTTCAGCTCTTCCTTGGTGGGCTGTCTGCGGCAGTTATATCCGTATGAACCAAGATTGCATTCTTTAAAGTTCAGGAACCTTTGGGGATGATTATCTACAAATGCTAAATGGAGCCACGCACCTTTTAGTGAGTGCTCAATTCCAATGGTGGAGGAGTTGATGGTGGTGAGTAGACTCTCCATCTCATCAAGATTGCCAACATAACATGAGATTCCTACACTGCCATTCAAGTTTTCGTAGGATGTCAAGTTGAATGGGTTTTCAGGCGCTTTTATTATGTAATTGAGAAGATTCTCATGATTACTCACTTCAATTTCATACACCCCAAGTTCGTACACTGGAACCACAAGGAAAAGGAAAGATACAAGAAATATTGCTTTAATCTTTCTGTTTTTCTCAACAATCACAAGAGCAATGAGGGCGATTCCAACAAGCATAACGATCATTAGATCAAAGGAAAGATCGGGATATTCAATGACGTGTGGAAGGTTTACAACCTCAATTTCATAAAATTCAAGCCCTTTATGGGTGAGCATGAATTTTTTCGCCCGTTCCATTCTCTCCATCTCCTCGCTCCGCGCTCTAAGTCTGTCCAGCAGGTAGTCTCTGATGGGCTCTGGAAAGCTGTAATTTGTTAGAAGAAAGTTTAAATCGCCATACTCTTTCTCAAGCCTTTGAGGAGTCCAGTAGTCACCTGCCGGGAGTTGGGTTACATCAGAATAATCGGCAAGCTCTAATATCTTTGTGAGAATCTCCCTCTTCATGAGAACGTCCGCATGCGTGCCATCGGAGGTTATCACAACTGAATTGTTCCGTATAAATGAGGCAAATTTTTCGGCATTTTCTCTGTTCTCAAAGAGAACCAGAACCCTTGATGCGTTTGTGAAATATCTGACATAGAAAAGGCTGGGGGTTTCATTTGGAAAGGTTAGGGGAGTTATATATTCTGGAGAAGGTTGTAGTTCGGAATGCACATGAAAAGCTGTAAGCGAAAGGGCAATCATGAGGATTACGGTTGGTATAACCGCAGCTTTCTTCATGTTTGCATGTTAAATGTTTGAGCTTAAAAATATTTCCCACTCTGATTAGTGCTGTCTTTCCATTGATGAAAGGTTCCACATCACCGCAAGCCGGATTTTCTTCTCCTCGCCACTCTGACCTCGCTCGTCCCTGCCGAAACAAGCTCATACAATATAGCCCTTTCCTTACCGGGAGCGGGTCTCAAAATCCTACCGAGCCTCTGAATGAACTCCCTTGATGAACCTGTCCCGCTTATAATCACACCAACGCTGGCATCAGGAACATCTATACCTTCATCAAGAACTTGACTGCTGACTATCGCTTTGTATTCACCGTCTCTGAATTTTTTCAATATCTCCCTTCTTTCGGCTTTATCGGTTTTGTGCGTTATAGCCGGGATTAGGAATTTCTTTGATATTGCATAGACGAGATCGTTGTGCCTTGTAAAGATGATTATCTTCTCTCCCCTGTGCTTTTCAAGAATCATCCTCAGCTTTTCAATCTTTTTCTTTGAGTTGAACGCTATTCTTCTTGCCTGCTCTAAAGCTCTTAAAGCCTTGAATGCATTCTCATCGCTTCCCGTTCTCATGACTATCCTTTGAAAATCCTCAAGGCTTCTGAACTTTATCTTCCTGCTTTCGATGTAACTCATGAATACCTCATAGTGCCTTTTGTAAAGCTCTTTTTCCTCCTTGCTCAGGGGAACGTGAATCTTTACAACTTCATATGGGGCTAAAAATTTGCCCACAAGCTCCTCTGGACTTTTTTCATATATTATTCCCCCGATAAGATCTGGCAGAAGTTCATGAAGTTCGTCAGCTCTTTCAGGAGAAGCAGTTAAGCCAAGACGATAAGGAGCGGCGCTCATTTGGGCTATGTTCCTGTAGGCTTCACTTGGCAGGTGATGACACTCATCAAAAATCAGGAAAAAGAATTTGTCTCCCAGGAGCTCGGCGTTTATGTAAGCCGAATCGTAGGTTGTGACAGTTATCGGCTTAAGCTCCTTCTTCTTTCCGGAAAACTCTCCCACATCGCCGAAAATTGAAAGCCTATCCTTCCACTGTTCAAGCAGAGCCAACGTAGGGACAACAACAAGTGTTGATGTGGAAAGCCTCCTGATGATCTCCAAGGCGATTATGGTTTTTCCAGCTCCAGTTGGCAGAACTACAACACCTCTCTTAAACCTCAAAAACCTTTCAACGGCTTCTTTTTGGTAATCCCTCAGCTCAAAATCAAACTCCACATCGTAAATGGGAGATGGAATTGCATTATCAAATACGTGATCCTCAAACTCAATCCCTTCCTGCTCTAAGAATTCCACTATGTCCCTGTATTTATAAGCCAGAGCTCTGTAACTTTTACTCCTCTCATCCCATTTTGCAAAGGGTACATGCACGTTGCCCTTTATAACAATCGTTCCTCTGTGGTAAAAGAGCCTTACTTTCATAATATTCAGCTCATCAGCAACTCATTTAAACTTTCCTTTCCAACTTTTTCCATGCTTCCAAAAGAGTTGCTTGACGCACGCAAGGTAAAAGGAAAGATTTATCTAAAATTTGCAGGACAGGAGCACTTAAAATTAGCTAAAGCGATAATAGCAACATTTAAGTCTAACATTGGAAAGAGCTATGGGCAACTTCTGGAAAAAATAAGCCATATGGAGAAGGCGAGCAACTACAAAAAGGTCAGAGGATTTGCAAGGATAATTGAAAGACAGAGTGAATTTGAAATGCCAACGAAGCTTAACCCTGTTGAAGTCAGAAGATTCCTGTTCGAAAGGGGCTACGTTACAAATGATTTTGAGAGGCTCGGAGTCCTGCAGGAGGCGTCGGAGCACTTTGGTGTTTCCACTTCCGAAATAGAGAAGGCGATGTTTGGAGATAGGGATGAGGAGATGATTCTTACAAAGGTTCCTCAGCTGACGCCAGAGGAGCTTATACGGCAGTACAATTTATCGCTTCTGCAGACGCTCATGTTTTCCTCCTTAAGAATTAACTTTAGAGTCTCATCTAACCACCAAAGGATTTTTAGGAAGATAAAGCACCTCGGGCTAATGTATCAGATTCAGGACGAGCTCGTTGAAATCACAGGACCGGCTTCTATACTCAAGCTAACCCGAAAGTATGGCGTTTCCATGGCGAAGCTCATTCCCGAAATTGTAAAGGCTGAGGATTGGTTTATAAGAGCAGAGATACTTGACGAGCACTCAAAGCGAATCTACATCTTTGAGCTCTCAAGCTCCGATGGGGTGATGCTACCGGTAATTGAGGAGTATGTTGAGTATGATTCCTCACTTGAGCGGCAGTTTGCGGTAAAGATAAAGTTCCTCCTTGGAGCTGAGGTCATCAGAGAGCCCGGCATATTGAAAGCTGGGAATTATGCATACATTCCGGATTTTCTTGTGAGGAAAAATGGCAAAGAGGTTTACGTTGAAATTGCCGGCTTCTGGACCGAGGAATATTTAAGGGCAAAGATGGAAAAGCTTTCCCAACTTAAAGTACCGATGCTTGTCATAGCAAATGATGAACTGTTTGCGGGCAAGCTCAAGAGAAGTCACAACGTTGTGTTGATGAAAAAGGGCAAGATTCCATACAAAGACGTTATTAGAAAGCTTAAGGAGATGCTACAGCTATAATCAAATTTCACTGGTGGGATTCTCTCTTAGTTCGGAATTTCCAGACATCTTATTAAACGCGATTATTACAAACACCCTCGCAATAAACACAAAGAGGAAACCGATAAAAACTATTGTTGTTAATGTCCCCCATTTAAACCAGGTCGCGGCATTATCAAATTCTTTAATGCCAGTTATCTCGTACATAGTCCACCAAGTTTTCTTCTCAAAGTAAAACGAAATACTGAGACCCACCAGCACCAGAAAAATTGCAGATATGATGAATATTCGCGCTATGGGATCATGGATATACAAGATGTTAACTGAGTCTGTTCCAAGATTTAACTCGTTTGTAATTCGAGAAATTCCTGCCAAGAAGACTGCTGTTGCTGCTATATTAAAAAACACCCAAGTAGCGGAGGAAATTAGATAATTATTGAACGGTCGGCTATCGGAGGTTTTACTGCTTATTCCCCTCAGGGATATTAGAAGAAGAATGCACGCAATAAGCATTACGGGGGAGATGGAGTGCCATAAGTATGGGACATGAAGAAATGCCCTATTGATGACCCCTCCAATTAATGCTATCACCGATCCAAGCAAGCCAAGTTTTTTCTCAGTGTGAATATCCACGCTCAGAATTATCACCTAACAAGATTTCAACCCGGGGTTATAAATATTATTCCAAATCAAGTAGCTTCATTAACAAACCCAAATCAATATTCTCTGCAACGATTCTTGAAAATCTCTCGATTTCCTCTTCAATACTCCATCTGCCTACACTTATGGGTTCAAGACCATTCTCTAAGCGAAGCATATTCAAAAACTGCTCCGTAAATTCAAAGTTATGAAAGATTCCATGTAAATAAGTGCCAAAAACTCTTTCACCAACTGCCCCTTCTGGTTCAAAAGCCTTGGCTCCGTTTATTTCACGTATTATTGAAAACGGCCTCTCTGATATGGATCGTCCCATCCTAATCTCATAACCTTCAATGTTTAAGCCCCTTACCGGCTCCCATAGGATTTCGGCCTTCAAATGGTTTGTTCTCTTGGTCTCAGCAAACACCGTTTTAGCTTTCAGCAAACCAATGCCTCTAACCTCACCACGCTTTGATTCTATGTTGTCAATGATTTTTTCCCCTAACATCTGAAAACCGCCGCAGATTCCTACAACGAATGCCCCATCTCTATGTGCCTGGATTATTGAATCTTCAATCCCGTTTTCCCTCATCCAGAGCAAGTCTTCAACGGTATTCTTGCTTCCGGGAATTATGATTAAATCTCCCTTGATCTCCTCTGCTTTTGTGACATAATCAACGCCATTTGCCCAGTGAAGCGGCTCAAAATCTGTGAAGTTGCTTATGTGCGGGAGCTTAACAATCTGGATATGCAAGTCACCTTTAATCTTTGGAAATTCAACGAGAGAGTCTTCCTCTGAAATTTTGTGCTCCGTATAGGGTATCACGCCCAAAACTTTCTTGCCGTATCTTTTCTCAAGATAGTCAAAGCCAGGCTTCAGAAGGGAGGCATCTCCTCTAAACTTGTTGAATACAAAGCCCATAACCAGTTCTTGCTCTTCTTCACTTAAAAGCTCCATTGTGCCAACTATAGAGGCAAAACTTCCGCCCCTGTCTATGTCCGTAACAAGGATGACTTTGGCATTTACATACCTTGCAACCCGCATATTTGCAATATCATAATCCTTAAGGTTTATCTCCACCGGAGAGCCAGCCCCTTCGATTACTACAACATCATGCTCTTCCAAAAGCTCATTCAGAACTTGCATGGCCTTCTTAAAAAGCCCCTCCTTGGTGGAGAGCATATATTCCCTAGCTGAAACAGCTCCAATAGGCTTTCCCATAAAAACTACCTGACTTCTCATATTGCCCTCAGGTTTTAGGAGAATGGGATTAAACTTTACTGAGGGCTTCTTTCTGCATGCCAAAGCTTGCAAATACTGAGCCCTGCTTATTTCCCCTCCTTCAATGCTCGGGGCGGAGTTTAGACTCATGTTCTGACTTTTAAATGGAACCACATCATAGCCGAGGTTGGTGAGAATCCTACAAAGTGCAAGTGTCAACAAAGACTTCCCAGCCCCAGAAGATGTTCCCTGGATCATCAATGCCTTTCCCATAGAAGTCACCAAAAAATAAAAGAAATTAAGAAGTTGCCTCACACGTAAGAGGCTGATACTGAACATTGAACAAATCAGGATGCAGGAACTTTGCGATCTCCTCCAATCCTTCAACTATCCTTGGGCTTGGCCTCGACACAATGTCATCACTGCTTAAGGTGTAAACCTTTCCATTTTTTACTGCATCTGTGTTCACAAGCGGGGTATTACAGAGATCCTCCGCACTCATTCCAGCGTGTGGAGGAAGGATTATCACTTCCGGGTTTCTTGATAAAACTTCTTCAACGCTCACCTGGGGCCATCCTTGGGTATCTTTGAATATGTTTTCTCCCCCTGCGAGGGTTATGAGATCGTTAATGAAAGTACCGTTGCCAGCGCTCATCAATGGATCGCTCCAAACTATGTAGAAGACCTTTACCTCTGGCACATTCTGAACCTTGCTTCGTATCTCCTCAATTTTGTCTTTCATTTCAGCTACAACGTCCTTGGCTTTTTCCTCTTTGCTTGTGATTCTTCCTAAAAGCTCGACTGCCTTATATATATCCCCAATACTCTTTGGATCAATGATCACAACTGGAGCAATTTTTTCAAGCTGATCAAGGTATTTTAGGTGCATTGAAGTGCCAACTATAAGGTCCGGGTTCAAAGATGCTATTATCTCTATATTAGGATCGGAAAAACCTCCGATAACTGTCCTCCCTTCCTGAACGTTCTCCGGGTAGTTGTCAAATTTTGTAACTCCAACAACTTTATCAAGGGCACCTATGAAGTAGAAGGTTTCCGTTATACTTGGGGCTAAGGAAACAATCCTTTGGGGCTCTTCCTCTATGGTAACTTCCCTTCCGGCAAAATCAACAATCTTTAGAGGATATTTACTAGGAGAGGTTTGGGTTTCACTAATAGGCGTGGTTGCACTGGATGTCGTCTTTTCTTCAACGGTTTCCGTTATAGTTTTCGTTATAGTTTTGGTTGTTGTTATAGTTTTGGTTATAGTTGAGGTAGTTTGAGTTTGCCCAATGCAACCGGCTATAACGACTCCAAACATAAGCAACAATAGTAGGATGCCAACCTTTTTCATATCTCTCACCATGGATAATTTGTCCAGCAATAATAAAAAGAGGATATATATAAACCTATTGGATAATTTGTCCAAGGTGATATCTGTGATGCTCGTGGTATTAGGAAATACCGAAGTATCTTTAATACCGGGAATAAGCATGGCAGGAGCAACGCCAGAGCTGACAAAGTTAACTCCACCGGCAGATGCGGAATATCTTTTTTATGAAAAGCCAAAAATAATAGAAGCAATACCGGTAACCCCAGAAGGACACCCAACTCCTGCCATAATCACAAAAGCGGCAAAAGAGCTTGCAGGTTTCCCTATTATGATAGTCAGAGGTGGCACATATCTTGCACCTCTCGTGCCCCATGTGCACATAAGCAACTATGTAGGGAGGGATTTTAGGAAGAAAAAAGCTTTGCAAGAAGCAGAGGAGATAGTAAACAGGGCAGTCATTTTTGGAAAAGAACTAAACAAACTAAATCTGAAAGAGCTTGTTATTGGGGAGTCAACACCGGGAGGAACCACCACAGCGCAGGCCATTTTATGGGCTCTAGGCTATGATGCAAAAACCTCCTCAGCATCTCCCTGTAACCCCCAATCGTTAAAAGAAAAGGTTATTCTGGAAGGATTTGAAAGAACAGGGGTAAAAAAAGGAGACCTTGAGAATAAACCCCTAATAGCTTTGGAAGAATTTGGCGACCCTATGATGGCAACAGTTCTAGGAATTGCCCAAGGGTTTGGGAGAGATGTAATTTTGGCGGGTGGAACCCAGATGCTGGCGGTGGCTGCATTATTAAAGGCGATGGGAGAAGATCTTGAGAGATTCATGATAGCAACAACTAAGTGGGTCATAAACGACAAAAGCTCAACTTTTAAAGAAACTGCCAAAGAGATTGGGGTAATGTATTGCTATGCAAATTTGGATTTCTCAAAATGCCGATTCAAGGGATTGCAGGACTACGAGAGGGGATATGTGAAAGAGGGTGTAGGTGCCGGAGGAGCTACATGGTTGGCCATGAAGCGAGGTTTTAGTGAAAGGGATGTCGTGGAGAAAGTGGAAGAACTCTACGAAAAACTCATTTACTGAGCCTCTCCCATTTTTTCAAACTCTCTCCTAAAGCTTTCCTTACGGCCTTTCCAATATTTATGCCCAGTTCAGTGCCAGTCCCTGCCCATTCTAAATCCCCTTTAAAGGCAAATATTCCAATGCCATCGCTCGTCGTGCCCGTGGCATTATAGCCATGGTTTAGTAGCGTGTATGTTTTTGCTTCCGTGGCTGTCATTACTGCATTCGTCATTGCTCCCAGAGTAAGCCCTTCTTTAATGACCAAGACTATGTTGATTGTTCTACTTAAAAATCGGGGAGGCTCGTTTCCAGCTATTGCGGGATTTGTTATCCCCGCTGTGGTATAGGCTTTAACGTTTCCAGACTTTGCAATAGAGAGAACTTTCTCTATATCTGCAGCAGTCATGAAGCCTACAAAATTTTTTAGTCCATTTGCTATTTCAAATTCACCACAGTCCCTCTTGTAATCTCCATTATAATTTTTGTGAACCTGCATGAAAAAGAATCCATTGGCATCAAAAAGTCCTCCATTATGAGGGGCATTGCTTAAAGCTATCATCTGGGACTTGAAATGCTTTATGAAATGTGTCATAAAAGAAGTAGGGAAGCAAAATTTAAAATATTTACCTTAGAGTGTTGATAGCACTTTGGTTGTAATGTCATTCCCTTCCCTGTCATAGATTCTGTAATAGCACTTGCATGGGAATTTCATGCTTGCCCTTTTCATTGCAGCAAGGGCAAACTTGAGGTGTTGTCTGTTGACTCTAACGGTGAGGATCTTCTGATCTTTCTTAAGCCTTGCAGCCAATCCAATTGGCTTTCCAAAGGGCCTTCTCATACCGTTTCCATAACGGTCTGCCTTTCTTCCAGTAGCCATTGGGTTCTCTCTGAGTATTTGGAATGGGTAAACTCTAATTTTATAGTGGAAGTTGCTTCTACCAACGTTTTTGGTAAGAAATCTATTAAGTTGGGTTCTTGCGGCCTCAAGGGCGTTTTGTCTAATCTGAACTGGCTCAGCAGTGTGGAGACTAACCTCAAATTCGAAATCTCCAGAGGGATTTCCCATATCGAAGATGGTAATCCTGGGGCCAGGTGCACCTCTAATGTATTCCCTTCTTGTGTAAGCAGGTTTGTCAACGTATCTGTCAATCTTGGCTGGTCTCAGAGCCATACCTCTCACCTCCCAAATGAGCGTAATCTAAAGGTAAGCACTTCGCTTAGCTTATAAAAGTTTTGGATTTTCGACTTGAAAGCTTTTGGTGATGGATATATAAAGGTTTTTATATTTGTGAAGTATCATACAATTGGGTGGTATTATGCAATTTGAGGACGCTTATAGAGAAGTGTACGAGATGGTAAAGCCAAAATACAAACTTTTCACAGCCGGGCCCGTTGCCTGTTTTCCAGAAGTTCTCGAGATAATGAAAGTCCAGATGTTCAGCCATAGAGCAAAGGAATACAAACAAATGCACGTTGATACGGTTGAAAGGCTCAAGAAATTCCTTGAGGTTGAAAAGGGAGAAGTCCTTCTCTTCCCAAGCTCTGGAACAGGGATTATGGAAGCAAGCATTAGAAATGGAGTCAGCAAAGGTGGAAAAGTTCTCGTGACAATAATCGGAGCGTTCGGGAAGAGATATAAACAAGTTGTTGAAACTAATGGAAGGAAGGCAATAACCTTGGAGTACGAACCTGGAAAGGCGGTAAAACCGGAGGATCTCGATGAAGCATTAAAGAAAAACCCAGATGTTGAAGCCGTAACAATAACCTACAATGAAACCTCTACTGGCGTTCTTAACCCACTACCCGAGTTAGCCAAGGTAGCAAAAGAGCACGATAAGCTCGTCTTCGTTGATGCCGTAAGTGCAATGGGCGGTGCAGATATAAAGTTCACCAAGTGGGGAATTGATGTTGTTTTTGGAAGCTCTCAAAAGGCCTTTGGTGTTCCACCGGGAGCTGCTATTGGGGCTTTCAGCGAAGAGTTCATTGAAATAGCCCACAAAATGGAAGAGAGAGGTTGGTACTTTGACATTCCAAGATACATCAAAGTGCAGAATGAAAAGCAAGGTCCGCCCTCAACTCCGGCAATGCCCCAAGAGTTCGGTCTAAACGTTGTGCTAAGAATAATTGAGAAGATGGGCGGAAAAGAAAAGTGGCTTGGCATATATAAAAAGAGAAGCGAAATGATAAGAACCGGGGTAAGGGAGATTGGTCTTGAAATTCTCGCGGAGCCGGGTTATGAGAGCCCGACAATAACAGCTGTGCTTACACCAGAGGGTATTAAAGGCGACCAGGTCTACAATGCAATGCGTGAGAGAGGGTTCGAGCTTGCTAAAGGATACGGTGAAGGAATAAAGGAGAAAACCTTCAGAATTGGAAATATGGGATACATGACATTTGAGGACATTGAAGAGATGCTCCAGAACCTGAAAGAAGTGATAGAAGAATTAAAGGCAAAGGTCTAAGCAACTTTCTCCAACTCTACTTTTCTCTCTTTTTGAACAACCTTGTAGATTGCATTCACTCTTCTGAGGCCGCTCTTTATATCCCTATAAAGCTCAATAACCAATTCAAACCTTGCAAGGGTGTTATCGCCTATTCCAAGCCAGTGTTTTATTTCACCGATAAGGTCTCTTGAAAGAACAAGTGAGGAGGTTATAAGGGGATAATCGTCGATTATTTTGTCCAACAGATGTGGAATGTCAATCGTATGGAGTGTGTCTATAACAACGTAATCGGGGTTGAGTTTCCTAATCTCCTCTATAACTTCATCAGTCCTATTTTTGGTGCTCTTCTCGTTGAATTCAGTGTTTATCACATGGATGTTCTTTTTAAAAGGCTTAAACTCTCCATAGGCAGTAACAGCGGCTATTTTCCACTCCTCAGGAATGAGGTGTATCATTGCCTCGATCAGCTTTGTTTTACCAGCCCTACTTGTTCCAACTACAAGAATGTCTTCCTTCCTCAATATGGACTCCTTAATAACTTCCAGCTGGTGTTTGGTTATGGTTTCATATCTTAAAAGATCCTCCGGTGTAAAGATGTAGACGCCCATTTCGCTTTCACCAAAAGATATTTGAGTTTTGACGTTATTAACTATATGGGTGTAGTGCTCCTATGGGGGGAATTTAGTGTGAGTCTTCGAAAACTCCTTCTTTGGGTGGTTGTTGTTATTCTCATCTATGTGATGCTTTTCTCAAGAGCTCTTATCATTGAAACAAAAGTCGAAAATATGCCAAGATTTGGAGAAGTGAATTTTAAGGAGTGTCCAGTGAAAATTGAGATCAAAGAAGTGAGAGATAAAATAGGCAACTATGTTAATTTTACCGTACATGGAAAAACATACACTCTCAAAGGATTCTTTGGCAAATGTTTCTGTTTTCCTGAAGGAATCCTTCTAATGGCAGGATATCCAGGTGATCCTTATGCTCCCGGTACTGACATGATTTTTCTTGACAGCTTCCTGAATAAAAAATGGGAGAGATATCTTGGAAGATCACTGTGGTTTAAGTCCTATCATGACGGGAAGATCATACTTGGAGATGGGTGTGTCTACTGGATTGAAGCAGAAACCGGAAATTTCAAATATTTCTGTCCAGAAACTGGATTAATAACAGACGTTAAGGAGAGAGGCTGTTTAAGTTACGTTGCCACTGCTGAAGGGTACGTTTATCTCCTGAGAGAATATAAGATTGAAAAAGGAACTAGAGTTGCAAAACCTTGGAAAGGAGAAAATTTAAGGGCGCTTGTTAAGGTTGGAGTTGGAGAAAATTATATTGCTGTGGTTTATTCATTCGTGAACCCACCAGGAGATGAAAAAAGAGGATTGTGCGTCTACACTAGGAATCTGATAAAGCTTGCATGCAAAAGACTTAGCTATACTCCAGGCCAAGTAGCTGTAGTCAACAATATAATATTTGTGAAGGATTTTTATACAGGCCAAATTAGAGCTTACCGAGTATACTCCTTGCTTTGATCACTCTTTCCATGGAAGGGTAGGATATAAAGCTATAGTTGTATACAACCCAAATGTGGAGTATTCAAAGATAACTCTTCCATATTGGAAGGAGAGAGTGTCAAAAGCAGAAGAATGGTTTGAGATTAATGCTCAATAACCTTGCCATGCTATTAGACAGAATTCTAACACCGAGAAATTAGTTAATTTTTTAAACCCTAATTTTTATCCCACCATGAACTTATGAGGCTCTCTCAAAAAATGCGGGTTTCCCGCGTGAGAGAGCCGAGGTTTAGAGAAAGCTTTAAAAACCCACCTTGATGAATAGACTTAGGCATAACTTTGGAGGTGTGTTAAGATGGCAAAGGAGAAGCCACACGTTAATATAGTGTTTATCGGACACGTAGACCACGGAAAGAGTACAACAATCGGTAGATTGCTCTTCGACACGGCCAACATACCAGAGCAGATCATCAAGAAGTTCGAGGAAATGGGTGAAAAGGGTAAGTCATTCAAGTTCGCTTGGGTCATGGACAGACTTAAGGAGGAGAGAGAAAGAGGTATTACAATTGACGTTGCCCACACCAAGTTCGAGACCCCACACAGGTACATCACAATTATCGATGCTCCAGGTCATAGAGACTTCGTTAAGAACATGATTACCGGTGCTTCTCAGGCTGATGCTGCAATTTTGATCGTTGATGCAAAGGATGGCGTCATGCCACAAACAAAGGAGCACGCATTCCTTGCAAGAACACTCGGTATCAACTACATAATAGTTGGTATAAACAAGATGGATACAGTCAACTATGATGAGAAGAGGTTCAATGAGGTTAAAAACCAAGTTACAAAGCTCTTACAAATGCTTGGTTACAAGAACTTCCCAGTTATCCCAATTAGTGCTTGGGAGGGTGACAACGTCGTTAAGAAGAGCGACAAGATGCCCTGGTACAAAGGGCCAACACTCATTGAGGCTCTCGACAAAGTTCCAGAGCCAGAGAAGCCAGTTGACAAGCCACTTAGAATCCCAATCCAAGACGTTTATTCAATCAAGGGTGTCGGTACAGTCCCAGTTGGTAGAGTTGAAACTGGAAAGCTTAAGGTTGGAGATGTAGTTATCTTCGAACCAGCTTCAACAATCTTCCACAAACCAATACAGGGTGAGGTTAAGTCCATCGAGATGCACCACGAGCCACTTGAAGAAGCCCTTCCAGGTGACAACATTGGTTTCAACGTCAGAGGTGTCGGTAAGAACGACATAAAGAGGGGTGACGTCGCTGGACATGCAACCAGCCCACCAACAGTTGTCAGACCGAAGGACACATTTAAGGCTCAAATTATCGTCCTTAGCCACCCAACAGCCATTACAATTGGTTACACACCAGTTCTCCACGCCCACACAACACAGGTTGCGGCTAGATTCGAGCAAATTCTTGCAAAGCTTGACCCAAGAACAGGTAACATCATTGAAGAGAACCCACAATTCATCAAGACCGGTGACTCAGCTATCGTGATCCTCAGGCCAACCAAGCCAATGGTTATCGAGCCAGTTAAGGAGATACCACAGCTTGGTAGATTTGCTATCAGAGACATGGGCCAAACAGTTGCTGCTGGCATGGTTATATCCATCCAGAAGGGCGAGTGAAGCCCTTCTCTAGCCTTTTCCTTTAACATTATTACTTTTTCCTGCTAGAACTTAGAGAGGTGGCAAGAATGCAAAAAGCAAGAATTAAGCTTGCGAGCACAAACATAAGTGCTCTTAATGAGGTTACAGACCAAATCAAGCAAATTGCAGAGAGGACAGGAGTTAGAATGAGCGGCCCTATTCCACTTCCAACTAAAAGAATAAGGATAACAACAAGAAAGAGCCCAGATGGCGAAGGAAGCGCAACTTTTGATAAGTTTGAACTTAGGATTCACAAGAGGCTTATAGACATCGAAGCTGATGAAAGAGCTATGAGGCAGATCATGAGGATTCGTGTCCCTGAAGATGTGACAATCGAGATTGAGCTCATCTCATGATCCTTATTATTTTTAGCGCCGGGGTAGCCTAGCCTGGGAAGGCGCGGGCCTGGAGAGTCCGTGGGCGTTAAGCCCGCCAGGGTTCAAATCCCTGCCCCGGCGCCAACATCCTTATAAACCTCTTCTTCTCATCTCTCTTGGTGAATAAAGCAATGGAGAATTATCTCAAGCTTATCCCCAAGAGAAATGAGAGAATTGAACTAAAGAAGATCAAAGGTAAATACTACCTTTTAATTCCTATGACATCCAAGCTGGATTTTCTCGCAAGAAAACTTCATGGGGATTACAGACGAATAGAACTCGATGAGATAGGGGTTTTTGTATGGGAACTTTGTGACGGCACAAGAACAATAGAACAGATAGGGAAAAAAGTAAAGGAGAAATTTGGAGAAAGGGCTGAGCCATTATATGAAAGGCTCATAACCTTTATCCTCGAACTACACAAGAGAAATCTCGTCCTTTTAGGTGGATGGGATGAACAAAGAGACTGAAGGAACCCTTTTAGCCCTTCTTGGTATGTTTCTCTATGGGATGGAGCCAGTGATAATCAAAGCAAACCCTGCAAATCCAATGAGCTTTGCGGCATTTTCTGCCCTTATAGCATCTTTAATACTCTGGCCAATAGTTTTACTTACCTCAAGCTGGAGAGACGCAAAAGAAAATCCACAATATCTCCCAAAGGCTTTTTTAGTAGGCGTGTTTGGAACTGCACTGGCTTACATAGCCTATTCGTACGGGGCTCGATTGAGCACCGCAATAAATGCCTCCCTTATAACAAGAGCAGAAGTTCTTTTCTCATTTCTTCTCGCATATATTTTCCTGAAGGAGAAGATAACTAAAGAGCAGCTCTTCTGGTCATTTTCAATCCTTGGTGGCTTATTTTTGGTGATAACGCAGGGAAAAGCAATAATCCCAAGAAAAGGTGATTTACTTCTCTTACTAGTCCCTCTATTCTGGCAGAGCGGACATGTGATAGCAAAAAAACTTCCATACAATCCATTTCTTATAGCAGCTTTTAGAAACACCTCTGGAGCCCTCTTGCTTTTTTTGCTTGCACTCCCATCTGGAGTTGAATTTCCAAAGATTGCTATGGCCGAAGGCGTGATACTCTCATTTGGCCAAGTGATATGGTATCTAGCAATAAAGCAAATAAATCTTTCAAAGGCAACAGCCATAATAACACCTGCACCAGCCATTGCCATAGGGATTGCGATTCTTCTGGGAGAAAGATTTACCATTTATCATCTTGCAGGTTTCCTTCTCATAACCCTCGGAACCTTTATGGTTAGCAGAATTAAAAGTGAATTAAAAGAGTCTGCTTAATAATTCCTCTACCTTTTCTGGAACCCTAAGGCGCACATAAGAATCATCCAAAGGCCTGAAGACTGAACCCCTTACAGTCAATATTTTCTTTTGAAGGAAATAGTGATAAATATCCCCAGAGCCCCATAAAAGCATTATTGGAGTCTGCATGTGAGTTGCAGCTATTTGGAATTCTTTTTTAAGGGCGTTGATAATCTTCTTTTTTATGAGAGCTATCTTTTTTCTGCTTTCATTTAGAAATTTTTTGTCGTTAAGTGCTTCAACCGCCAAGATCTCCCCAATCCTGCTTATCGGAAATGGCAAATCCACCTTTCTATAAAGCTCCCCGAGATTTCGGTTTTTTATAACGGCATAACCTACTCTCACAGATGCCAACCCAAAGCCTTTCGAAAAAGAGCGTATAACTATCAGATTGTCATAATCAAGCTTTATTGCTGACTCTTCTTTTCCAATAAAGTCTCCATAGGCTTCATCTACCAGAACCAGAATTCCTTTTCTCTCGGCATCTTGAACGATTTCTTCAACTTCTTTGAGCTTTAGCGCCTGCCCGGTGGGATTGTGAGGGTTATCAAGATAAAAAAGGGAATAATCCGAATTAAGGGCATTTACGACCTCACCAACATCGATTTTAAATCTGTTTTCTTTCTTTAAGGGAACCGCTTTATAAAAACCTCCCATGGCAAGTACATCACTTATATATCTCGTATACTGGGGAGAAATTCCAAGCACCTTGGAGCCTTGAGTTATAACAAACTTGTTCACCTTTTCAAAGCACCCAATGGTTCCAGCGCCGAAGAAAATGCTCTCTTCATCTATATCCCAGTAACCAGCGAGAGCATTTCTGAGATGAGTATACCTAACATCCGGATATGCAGAAAGATCAATATCTAGGTCTTTCAGCTTTTCTTTCACCTTTTCAGAGGTTCCAAATGGATTTGTACCGAGGGAGCAGTCAAGGAATCCTACTCCAGCTTCAATTTTGTCTGCATAACCCCCAGGCACTTCGAGGGTGAAAAGGTCTTCACGAACTTTAAATCTCTCCTTCATCAAATGTCTCCCCCAATAGACGCTCTATAACTTTTCTTCTCTTTTTTTCAAACTCATCCTTATCAAGGAACTCCCAGTAGTATTCACCACTTGGGAATTTACCCTCCTTGACTTCATCCCTATAGTTCTCAAGTGCCAACTGAATTATACCTCTCAAATCTGCGTATTTCTTTACAAAGGGGGGTACATGCTCATAGATCCCAAGAAGGTCGTGCCACACCAAAACCTGTCCATCCACATAAGGACCAGAACCAATCCCTATTGTTGGTATTTTGACTTCTTCAGTTACTAACTTGGCAACATCTGCCAGAACAAATTCCAAAACAACTGCAAAAGCCCCTGCCTTTTCCAATGCTTTTGCGTCCCTAAGTATTTCCTCAATCTCTTCCTCAGTCTCCCCTGTTATGTGATATCCCCCTAGGCGGAGGTATCTTTGAGGAGTCAAACCGGTATGCCCCATGACAGGTATTCCCGCTCTAACGAGCTTTTTCACAAGCCTCCTGTGATCGTAACCTCCTTCAATCTTCACTGCATCCGCTCCCGCCTGAATCAACCGGGCGGCATTTCTCATACCCTCTTCTATACTGACTTCATAACTCATAAATGGCATATCAGCCAAAACCAGCCCTCGTTTAACAGCCTTTGCAACTGCCCTTGTGTGATACACCATCTGCTCCATGGTCACGTTTAGAGTGTTTTGTTCTCCATAAACCACCATTCCCAGAGAATCTCCAACAAAGATAATGTCAATCTTAGCTTTATCCGCTAGAAGAGCTGATGGGTAATCGTATGCAGTGACCATTGTAATTTTTTCTTTTCCCTTCATTTTCACAATCTTCTTTGGTGTTATCTCCCTCATGGCACTCTCCCTAAAGCCTAATAAACTTGGGAAAATATTAACCTATCGGGTGAGAGAATGAAAAGGTGGGAGCACTATGAGCACACCGCAGATATTGGGATAAGAGGGTACGGGGATACTCTCGAAGAAGCTTTTGAAGCCGTTGCAATCGCTCTTTTTGATGTTATGGTTGACGTAAGAAAAGTGGAAAAGAAAGAAGTGAAAGAAATTGAAGTTGAGGGAGAAGATCTATATTCTTTGCTTTACAACTTCCTTGAAGAACTTCTAATTCTTCACGACACAGAAGGCCTTGTATTTGGGGACTTTGAGGTCAAGATAGAGAAAACTGAGCAGGGATACAGATTGAAGGCAAAGCCCTATGGAGAGAAGTTAAGCGAAAAGCACGAGCCAAAAGAGGAAGTCAAAGCCATAACTTACCACGAAATGAAGATAAAACAGCTCACCAGTGGAGAATGGATGGCACAGCTTGTTCCAGATATCTGAGGTGGTTGGATGGAAGAAATTGCCAAGATAAACAGAGCATTCTACGAGAGGTACCAAAAACTGGACGATGAAGAAGAATTCTGGAGGCTCATGACGGCACCTTTAAGGCAGAGTGTAAGGATTAATACTCTAAAAGCCCCTCTAGAATATGTTAAGGCAAGATTAGAAGAGAGGTACGAACTTGAACCCATCTCCTGGGTAAAAGAAGGCTTCTTTATTAATACAAGGGAATTTGGGGAGATGATAGAATACGCTCTCGGGTTGGTCTTCCCCCAAGAGGCATCCTCAATGATACCACCCGTGGTTCTAGAACCCAAACCGGAAGAACTTGTCCTCGACATGGCAGCTGCTCCGGGAGCTAAAACGACCCAAATAGCACAATATATGGAGAATGAAGGATGTATAATAGCGAATGATTTAAAAAAATGGCGTGCTAATGTTTTAATAGCAAACCTGAACCGATTTGGAGTGCTTAACACGAGGGTTATCGTTAAAGATGGCACGTACTTTTCACGGTTTGAAAATACCTTTGACAAAATACTTCTCGACGCGCCTTGCTCAAGTGTAGGAATGATAAGAAAAAGCTTCAAATTCCTGAGGGATTGGAGCATAAAGAAAGTTATAAGGTATTCCAGCATTCAGAAAAGGTTGATAATCGCTGCTTACAAAGCCCTAAAGTCTGGTGGGACTTTGGTGTATTCCACATGCACCATAGACCCCCTCGAAAATGAAGAAGTCGTTGACTATCTTTTATCCAAAACCGATGCCAAACTGGAGAAAATCAAGCTACCCCTAAAGTCAACATCACCTGTTTTGGAGTTTGAAGGAAGGAAGTATTCTGAGGAGGTGGGAAAGTGTCTTCGCATTCATCCACAGGACAACAATACGGAAGCGTTCTTTGTGGCGAAGATAAGGAAGCCATGAGCAAAAAAGTTAAAGAAATGTTAGTGGAACAATACGGCTATGCTCCAGATTTAATTTTTGAGATAAGAAGGAGCAAGAGGATCTACGCCTATAAGCCATGTGAATTTAATCCAAAGACTCACACAGATAGAGGGGTTTATTTTGGAAAAATTGAAAGCGATGGAATAAGATTGACGATAGAAGGAAGCTTTTTGGTTGGTCCAAAAGCTACGAAGAACGTTGTTGAAGTTGGTGAAGAAGAGGCAAAACTCTGGCTGAGCGGGAAAGACTTGAAAACCTCAACTGAAATGAGAGGATGGGTAATACTAAAATGGGGGCTGTACTATCTTGGTTGCGGAAAAGCAAAAGACGGTATGATCAAAAACTATGTGCCAAAAGAAAGAAGAATAAACCTCAAATAACACAATCTTTTAAAGTTTTGAGAGATACCTAAGTTATGGGGTGAGAGGATGGAAATCCCGTTAAAAAGAATAGACAAGATTAGGTGGGAGATCCCGAAGTTCGATAAGAGAATGAGAGTTCCGGGAAGAGTTTATGCAGATGATGCATTAATCCAAAAAATGAGACAAGATAGAACTTTAGAGCAGGCAGCGAACGTGGCGATGCTGCCAGGAATTTACAAGTGTTCTATTGTCATGCCTGATGGTCATCAAGGTTATGGCTTTCCAATTGGTGGTGTGGCGGCTTTTGACGTGAAAGAGGGTGTTATAAGCCCCGGAGGCGTCGGTTACGACATAAACTGCCTTGCTCCTGGCTCAAAGGTTCTCACGGAGCATGGGTATTGGGTTAAAGTCGAGGAGATGCCCGAGAAGTTCAAGCTCCAGGGCCTCCGGGTTTATGACATCGACAAGGGCCACAACGATTTCTCTGAAGTGGCCTTCGTTGCCGAGAGAGAAGTGGAGGAGAATGAACTCGCGGTCAGAATCATCACCGAATCTGGGAGGGTCATCGAGGGTAGTGAGGATCATCCTGTCTTAACTCCGCAGGGCTACGTCTACCTCGGGAACATTAAGGAGGGCGATGAGGTTCTCGTTTACCCGTTCGAGGGCGTTGAGTTCGAGGAGAGAAGAGGCGTTCTCCTGAGCGAGGATGATTTTGCCGACACAGATGAGCAAATCGTGAAGTTCCTGAAGGAGAGAGACCTTTTGCCACTCCGCTGGGAAGACCGGAAGATAGGAACCCTCGCGAGAATACTCGGCTTTGCCTTTGGCGACGGCCACCTCGGTGAGATGGAGGGCAGGCTCTACCTGAGCTTCTACGGAAAGGAGAAAACGCTGAGGGAGCTCAAGAAGGACCTTGAGAGGCTCGGGATAAACGCGAACCTCTATGTGCGTGAGAGGGACTACTGCATCGAGACCGTCAGCGGCGAGTACAAAGGCAAAAGTGTCTCCGCCGAACTGAGGGTTACTTCGAGGAGCTTCGCCCTGCTTATGGAGAAGCTCGGAATGCCGAGAGGTAAGAAAGCCGAGATCGCCTATAGCGTTCCAGAGTGGATCAAGAACGCTCCGCTCTGGTTGAAAAGGAACTTCCTGGCGGGTCTCTTCGCGGCGGATGGAAGCATCGTAGAGTTCAAGGGCAACACACCCCTACCGATAAACCTCACCCACTCAAAAGCCGAGGGGCTTGAGGAGAACCTAAAAGATTTCATGAAAGAGATAGCGGGGCTCCTAGCGGAGTTCGGTGTTAGGACGACGATTTATAGCGTAAAGTCAAAGAAGGGTACTACCTACAGGCTCGCTCTCGTCGGCGAGGAGAGCGTCAGAAACTTCCTCGGAAGGATAAACTACGAGTACGACATTGAGAAGAAGAGCAAAGGCTTAATCGCCTACGCTTACCTGAAGTTCAAGGAGCGCGTTAAGGAAGCGAGAAAGAAAGCCGCCAAGACCGCAAGAGAAGTTTACATGGAGACGGGAAGCGTGGCAAAGGCACACGAGGCCGTCAAAGATATTGTAAACAAACGTTTCGTCGAAAGGATCATTTACGAAGGGAACAGAGAACCGCGCGTTCCGAAGGACTTCCCGCCCTTTGAGGAGTTCGCAAGGAAAAATGGCTATGAAGGTGGCTTTGTCGCCGAGCGTGTCGTCAGGATCGAGAGGGTTAAACCGAGCTATGAAAGGTTCTACGACATTGGCATTTACCACAGTGCCCACAATTTCATAGCCAATGGGGTAGTTGTCCACAACTGTGGTGTCCGTCTTATCCGCACAAACTTAACGGAGAATGAAGTTAGACCAAAAATCAAGCAGCTCGTGGATACTCTATTTAAAAACGTGCCAAGTGGACTTGGAAGCAAAGGAAGGGTTAGGCTTCACTGGACACAACTTGATGATGTCTTAGCGGACGGTGCCAAGTGGGCTGTAGATAACGGCTATGGCTGGAAAGAAGATTTAGAGCACTTAGAAGAAAACGGGAGAATGGAAGGTGCGAATCCAGATGCAGTAAGCCAAAAAGCAAAGCAAAGAGGGGCTCCACAATTGGGATCTTTAGGAAGCGGAAACCACTTCTTGGAGGTACAGGTGGTTGATAAAATCTTTAATGAGAAAATTGCCAAGGTATATGGCCTATTCGAAGGACAAGTTGTGGTCATGGTGCACACAGGTTCGAGAGGCCTTGGGCACCAGGTGGCAAGCGACTACTTGAGGGTTATGGAAAAAGCTAACAGAAAATACAACGTACCATGGCCTGACAGAGAACTCGTAAGCGTTCCATTTCAAACTGAAGAAGGTCAAAGATACTTCAGTGCAATGAAAGCTGCAGCAAACTTCGCATGGGCCAACAGGCAGATGATTACTCATTGGGTAAGGGAAAGCTTTGAAGAGGTCTTCAAGCAAAAAGCTGAGGACTTGGAGATGAGCATAGTTTATGACGTTGCCCACAACATAGCGAAAGTTGAAGAGCACGAGGTTAATGGAAGGAAAGTCAAGGTTGTAGTCCACAGAAAAGGTGCTACAAGGGCATTTCCAGCAGGACACGAAGCAGTGCCCAGAGCTTACCGCAATGTAGGACAACCCGTTCTCATTCCCGGCTCAATGGGTACAGCAAGCTATGTGCTTGCTGGGGCAGAGGGATCAATGAAAGAGACCTTTGGTAGCACATGTCACGGTGCTGGAAGGGTTTTGAGCAGACACGCCGCAACGAGACGATTTAGAGGGGACAGACTTAGGAACGAGCTCATGCAGAGGGGAATCTACATTAGGGCAGCGAGCATGAGGGTTGTAGCGGAAGAAGCTCCTGGAGCTTATAAGAATGTCGATAACGTTGTTAATGTTGTGCATGAAGCTGGAATAGCAAACCTGGTGGCAAGGATGAGGCCTATCGGAGTTGCGAAAGGTTAAACTGGCTCCTTTTCTATTTTATCTTAAGTCGCTTGTCATGAACCTAACATATGCGAGGGCAAATGGCAAGAGTAAGAACACTAAGAGCATTGAGAGGTTATTGAGCATTAGCGTTAAAGACTCTCCAAAGGGAACATAGTAGTTGGTTATCCTATCTCCAGCAAAAACTGCAATAACCAAAGCTGCATAGTGATGAGCCGGATTGATGAAATGCAACCTCTGCTCCCAGAGCTTTGAGTTCTCCACCCAAATTTCAAAAGCAGGTGTCCCATGGGGTGGCATTTCTCCGGCAAGATGCTGGGCCATTAAAGAGACTATAAGGCCGTATATCATTGTTAGAAAAATCGCCAAACCTATTGATACGAGCATAGATGTTTCGGGCTTTTTGAAGAGAGTCGAAAAGAGGAGTGAGATGCTTAAAAAGACCAGGGAATAGAGTAGGGTTAAAAGAAATGCAACAAAACCCCTTAGAATTGAACCTCCATCAAGAGGTGTTCCATTGATAAGGAGGAACGCAATCGTAAATACATAACCCACAAGAACAGTGATCATCAAAACACATGCATTGCCAAGAAACTTGCCGTTTATGACCTCATCTCTGTAAACGGGATGTCCAAGGAGGGTTTTTATAGTGCCGCTCTCGACCTCTTTGTTTATGGCGTCTGCTCCAAGAGAAGCCCCGAGAATAGCTCCGATTACCGTGAAGAACGTGAAGTTGAGGAAGAGCATGACGGATAGAGGGGTAGCGAGGATTTCCCCATTTACTCCAAATAGACCTATTGACATGCTCTCAACAGAAGGAGATACCAGCTCGTTTAGATTGTCTCTTAAAGAGTAAGAGAGCAAAAGAAGAAGGAGAGCATAAATGCTGATGAGTATTGCAAACCTTTTGCTCTTTATCGAAACGTATACTTCTTTCATTGCAATGTTTAGTGCCTTCATCTTCTGCCCACCCTCCTTATCATCCATATTACCGCTCCAAACGTTAGTACAAGCAGAAGTATTCCAATGTATGCAGCATTTGAGCTCTGGGTCACTCTAACCGTAATCTGAGTACTAGCTTGAGCTTGGTCTCCCTTTCCGGTGATTGTTATTTGATACGTTCCAGCTGGAGTGGTTTTGGGAACTTTTATCGCAATGGTCAGACGCTCTCTTCTCCCTTCTGGCCGTACTACGACCCCGCCCTTCTCCAAGTAATAAGGTGACCTAAGCTCTGGGATCACTTGAGGAGTAACCTTAACATCCCACCCTTGAGGAGCACTGGTCTCAAATTTTATGTTCGTTATTGGAGCGGTTCCAGCGTTTTCAAGGGAAACATGGGCGATTCCCTCTTTACCAGCTTTAATACTCACCATGGGGGTTTCAGGGTACATCTCGAATCTGTATTCTCCGATAAGCTTTGCTATGAGGGCTATCTTTTTTTCCAGCCCGGAGGAGCTTTTGGCAACGATCGTTAGGTTATGCTCTCCTGGTTGGGCATTGAAGGGCGGGATTATTCTTAGAGTAACTTCCTTCGATTCCCCTGAATTGATTTTTATACTTCTCACGGGAGTTTCTACGTAGTAAAATTCAGCTGACCATTCCTCTGGGATATCCAAGAGTGAAAGCGAGTAAGTGTCCTCATCTTTTCCCAAGTTCCTTATGCTCAGCTGATAGGTTCCTATCGATCCGGGTGTAACCGCAACTGTGTCTCCACTTCCCTCAAGCTCAAAATAATAAGGGAGCTTCGTTAGGGTTATCTTGAGAGTCTTTTCTTCTCCATCTTCAAGTGTGATCTCTTTCTCAACCTTTTCGTAGCCTTCCTTCTCTACAGTAGCTGTATATATGCCGGGCTTAAGTTCTACCGTGGCTTTTCCATAGCTGTCAGTGAGAAGTGTTTTATTTCCAATGTGAATCTTGGCTTTTTGTAAAAAGTTGCCCTCTTCATCCTTAACGCTTAGGTGCAGTTTTGCAGGCTCTCCTTTGTGCGTTTTGTAGACAAAAACACTTACGCTCTTTTCTATCCCATTTATTGAAAACCTTATCTGATGTTCACCAAGTTCGGCATTCCTCGGAACTTCAACAAAAAGGATGATCTGCTTCTCCCCCTCTAAGAGAAATGACCTAACCCTCTGATTGTTCATAATGAAGTATGCATCCCAATCCGCGGGCTTCTCTTTTACTTTCAGCTCTACAGTGCCTTCTCCCCTAAGAGTTATTGGAAAAGTAACGTTTTGGCCGGCCTCGCTTTCTATACTGAGCACTGGAACAACCACATCAATGCTCTTATTTTTAGCCACATTGAGGCTTATTTCCCCGATTTCTTCGCCAACTGCAAAGCGAACTCTCTTTGTTCCGCTTGCATCTTCGGGAACCTTTATAAGAAGATTTAGAATCACAGAGCTCCCGGGGTTTAAGATAATCTCATCAATCTCATATCTCCCGCTTTCATCGAGGAGTTTAACTTCCCATCCACCGGGCTTTGAGATGATCTTTACCTGGAGCTTTAAATCTTCATTGCCATTGTTTTTAACTTCCACGGGAATTTGAATTTGATCACCTGCCTTCACTCTCAAACCCGTAAACGGATAATACACCCCATAATCTTTTCTCGTCTTCCTTCTTACCTCAATATCGGCATGGTAAATCTTCAAAATTCCGTTAACGTATTCCAAAGCAAGCCTTTCATACACCTTAGCGGAATTAGCTTTTACCTCTATTTCTGCTCCGTTTATGTTCAGCGACACGCTTTCATTGCTCGATTCAACTATCTTTAGAGAGTATCCAGCAATTTCAAAAGAAGCACCTTCTTTAGGACTGAATTCCTTAATTAAAGGGGGCTTATACTGCAGAGCAATGAAGACGTCTTCATTTTCGGCATCGTAGCTTCCGAGAACAATCCTTATGTTGCCAACTTCGGTGAGATTTCCCTGTCCTATAATTTTCTTGATTTCCTCGTTTTCGTAGATTATCGCATACGGCTTCATTTCCCTCTTTTCCAACGTCACCTTTATCTGGTACTTCCCCACAATCAGAGTTTCTCCGATTTTCACTTTCCCTTCAAATACCGTTATCCACGGTTGGGCGTTTGTGAGAGGAAAGCTCGAGAGCAAAAATAGAAAAACAACGATAAAAGCTTTCTTTTTCATTTTCAATCACTCCTCCTGTAAATAGTCCTTAGGAAGACATCCTCCAAACTGGGCTCTTCAACCTTAAGGCTTACAATAGTTGCTCCCTTCTTTGCAAGAAGCTCTGATAGCTGTTCTCTTATGTCTTCTTTCGCAAATATGATGGCCTTATTCTCGTTCACCTTTTCTATCCTTATGATCTCAGGTAGCTCGATTTGTGGAAGCTTTTGCTTTGTCTCGACCTTTATTTCATACCCCTCGAGCTCCATAAACTCCCTTTTTATATCCTCTAAAGGCCCCAATGCTCTGAGTTTTCCCTTGACTATTATGCCTACCCTATTGCTGAGCTCCTCCACCTCACTAAGTATGTGAGATGAGAAAAATACTGTCTTTCCCTTTTTGCGTTCTTCTCTAACAATGTTCTTTACAAGATAGGCTCCCTCAGGATCAAGGCCACTTGTAGGTTCATCAAGTATTAAAACTTCCGGATCGTTGATGAGTGTCTGAGCCAAAAGCAAACGCTGTTTCATTCCCTTTGAGAAGGTCTTAACTTTCCTGTAGCGAACGTCCCAGAGACCAACCATTTTGAGGAGCTCTTCTATCCTCTTTTCCTTTTCTTGTCTGCTCATCTTGTAAAAGTTGGCAAAGAACTCTAGGTTTCTCCATGCGGTTAGCTCCTCATAAATGGTAGCATTTTCTGGAAGGTAACCTATTCTTTCTTTTACCTTAACGGGCTCCCTAAAGACGTCTTCTCCTAAAATCCTAATACTTCCACTGTCGGGGATTATTAAGCCGATCATGCTCAAGATTGTAGTTGTCTTTCCAGCACCGTTTGGCCCTAAAAATCCAAACGTAATGCCCTTCTCGACCTTTAGCGTTAGATTATCGACAGCTTTAAAATTTCCATAAGATTTGGTAAGGTTTTCAATTTCAATGGCATACATAATATCACCTCAGGTCAGCTTTCATAAACTTAGTGTACGCAATCGCAAAGGGCAAAAGGAGCATTACAATCAAGGCGGCTATGTGTTTCCAGGCAAGTCCTATTGCTTCATAGTATGAAACATTTTGGGTCTGAAATGCCACAAGGCTACCAAAGCCTCCTTCAACAATGTCAGAGGAGGTAAATCCATAGAATATTGCGTTGTTTATGTTATCAAGATGATGTCCAGGTACAGTGGAAAGGAGCATATAAATCTTCCCCAAGCTTTCTTGGAGCGCTCCAATGTCTGTCGGTGGAGCTCCTGAACCCACTGCCCTAAAAACTATTATTGCTGAAACAGCCGTTGGATATATGAATTCAAGGAGTATGGGAAGCAAAACCGCCACTATTATTGCATTCAACGGTTTCCTGAGTAGCGTTGATAGGAACACACCAAAAGCCAAATACACAAGAGAAAACAGAACAAAGAACGGCAGAGGCTTTATGAACGTCATGAATGCATCAGAGCTGACTGGAATTCCGAGTATAAGCAAAAATGCAACATTGCTCACCGCAAAGAGCAGAAATGCAAAAAGTACCGTAAGGGCCCTGCCAAAGTACTTCCCGAGGATGAACTGATCCCTGTATATTGGATGGCTTAAGGTGGCTTTTATTGTTCCTCCTTCTATCTCTCGATTTATGGCATCGGCACCAAGGAGAACTGAGAGAACTGCAAGAAAATATTTAACAGCCGAGAGCTGAGTTCCTCTTATCATGCTCATGTTCTCGGTTTGAAACTCCATAGCCATTTTCATTATGGATGTTTTCATCCAGTAAGCCATTCCAGCACCAGCTAAAAGAAAAATAGCAAAGGTTATAATTAATCTTTTAGTTCTCATACTCTCGTATATGTCTTTTAATGCAATGTTAAAAATAGGGGGCACATCGGTCACCCCGTAAAGTTTTCTTTACATCGCTTATTGTATTTCTATTTATAAACTTTACGATAAAAAGGAGAAAACTTAAAAACCTTTCACTCACAACAAATAGAGAAGACCAAAGATAAAGGAAAAAACAAAACAGGTCTTTACTCTTTTTCTAATATCACGGCAGTACCATAAGCGAAAATCTCAGCTGCCCCAGAAGCAACTGCCGAAGTCATGAATCTAACTCCAATAACCCCGTTAGCCCCCATTTCCTTTGCATGTTGAATCATCCTCTGAAGAGCTATCTCCCTAGCCTCTGCAAGCATTTCGGTGTATTCCTTCACTTCCCCACCTGCAATGTTTCTTAAGCCAGCCAGTATGTCTTTTCCCAAGTGTTTTGCCCTAACAGTTGCCCCTCTTGCAATTCCAAGAACTCTAACTACCCTATATCCCGGAACATTCTCCGTTGTAGAAAGAAGAAATTCCTCCATCTTCACCACCCAAATACTTCGAACTTCGAGGTAATTTTATATTCTAAAGCTTAAATACTTTTCTGGAGTAATAAAAGGGGTGAAAAAATGAAGCTGACACATGTAGATGAAAAAGGCGTGAAGATGGTTGAGATCGGACACAAAGATATAGTTTTCAGAAAGGCCGTCGCAAAAGGCAGAATAAGACTAAAGCCCGAGACAATAAAACTTATTCAAGAAGGAAAGACAAAAAAGGGCAACGTAATTGCCACTGCACAGATAGCAGGTATTTTAGCCGTAAAAAGAACCTGGGAGCTAATTCCACTCTGTCACCCAATACCACTTACGGGTGTTGACATCTCCTTTGAATTTGGGAAAGACTACATTGAAGCAACGTGTGAAGTAAGAGCTTATTACAAAACCGGCGTTGAGATGGAAGCACTAACCGGTGTCAGTGTCGCTCTTCTCACGATATGGGACATGATTAAAGCTGTGGAAAAAGATTCTACTGGGCAATATCCTTTTACGAAGATTGAGGAGATCAAAGTAGTCGAGAAATTGAAAGAGTAGAATTTATAAAATCTGAGAGGGGTTCAGTAACGAGATGAAGCTCAACAGTGAGGCGAAAGAAATTTACAGGGATATAAAAAATGAGATGAAAAAGAGAATCCAACTCAGAGAAAGCTTGGCATATCTCGACAGATTTTCGCCAACAAGCAACAGAGAGGAAATACTAACGAGACAGAAATATCTGAGGGAAAAGCTTCCAAAGATTAAACCAGAGCTAAAATCCCTCCTCTCAAAAATAAAGCCCATAAGATTTAGAAAAGACTACTTCCACGACAGGCTTCTTGTGGTTAGCGAGGAAGAGCTTGAGAGGGCAAAAGCCCTTGGCATCTGCGATGTATCACTGGAGCCCGAGGAAGGGTATGATTTAATACTAAGCACAGCTGACTATGGTCTCGATGTAGAGCTTTCTATCAGCGAAATAGCTCCAGAACTCTACATAAGGCCTCTATGGGAAAATCAAGAAACTCTCAAGACCCTTGCCTATATAGGAAGGCTTTTGAATTCCCCTTCTGTTGCAGAGGATATCTTAAGAGAGCTGAAGAAGTTTAAAGAAGTTGCAAAAAGGAGAGAGCTCTTGGATAATCTTGACGAGATAATTCGGAGTGAGGAGCAAAGGTTAAACTCCAAAATCGAAGAAAGACTAAAGGAATTCAGTTTAACCTTAAGCGGGAAGGATCTCCTGAAATTCTTAAAAGAACTAAAGGAAGGAAACTATCAGACAATATTCTCCCATTTTTCCCAAGTTGAGAATGAAATCTTGGAAGAAATACGAAAAAGCGAAGAGCGGTTAGCTGAATTACTTAATATTGATGCAGAAGTGTTCTCAAGAGAAAATTTGTATCCAGTGGAGGTTTCTGGAGAAGTCATTGAATTTCTGAGAGCAAAGCTTGAAAAAGAAACAAAAATCGATAGCTATCTAATAAGCCGAGAAATTTTGAGAAAAATAAAACATTTACTTCCAAAGCTCAAAGAGGAGCTCCAGAGGGCTTATGAGCTGGAATTTCTGAGAGCGGTGAAGGAGTTTACCGAAGGCTTCGTCTTTCCAGAAATTGGCAGTGGCGGAATTGGGTTCATAAACGGAAGGCATTTATTTATAGAGAATCCTCAGCCAGTCAGCTACGTTGTTGGGAATATTGCGAACTTTGACGGCACAAGAGGAGAAAAGGTTGTGATTCTGACAGGAGCAAACAGCGGTGGGAAGACTTCCCTGCTTGAGCTTATCGCCCAAGTAACAATTCTCGCCCATATGGGACTTCCTATTCCAGCAGAAAAAGCTTGGGTTGAGCCTCTAAACGAGCTATTCTTCTTTAAGAGAAAACGTTCCTCCTATGGGGCTGGAACCTTTGAAACTGCTTTAAAGGCCTTTGCTCGGTCTCTTACAAAAGATGGTAAAAAGCTAATCCTTATAGATGAGTTCGAGGCAATAACAGAGCCAGGTGCTGCTGTAAAGATAATTGGAGAGCTTCTGAAGATAGCATACGAGAAGGGCTTTTACGTTGTGATTGTCTCACATTTGGGGGAAGATTTAAGAAAGGAGCTTCCCTTCGCGAGAGTTGATGGAATAGAAGCCCAGGGATTAGATGAGAATCTCAACCTAATAGTGGATAGGCAACCCAAATTTGGGGTATTAGGAAAAAGCACTCCAGAGCTTATTGTGGAAAGATTGGCAAAGAAAAAGCGTGGGAAGGAGAAAGAAATTTTTGAGAGAGTGTGGAGGGCCTTTAGGAGTTAACCTTTAACCCAACTCCTCTCCCTGTATCTGCCCCGGCTCTCGATTTCGTTTAATTTCGCTTCAACTTCTTTCCTCTTCTCTGAACCTCTAATCTCCTCATAGCCATTTAAAACCTCTTCAAATCCTTTCTCAAACCACATGTAATGCGTGCTCTCCATAGCCCTTCTGAGAAGGTGAAGGTCAACGCCTTGAGCCTCAAGAGATGAGTCGAATTCAGCAAGGCCAAAATCGATGAAGTAAATCTTTACCCCCCTGAGGATCATGTTTGAAGTTGTTAGATCTCCATGAACCACTCCAGCTTCATGCAGCTTGGCTATCTGCTTGCCAATTTCACTGCAGAGCTTCAATCGTTCCTCCATAGAGACTGCTTCGAGGTATTCCTTCAGTCTCATGCCCTCAATATACTCCATGACTATTTTCATGTTTTTTAGGTCAACTTCATACACATAAGGAACATTAACCCCAAACTCCTTTGCTCTGTGGAGAATTCTTGCCTCTCTCACAGTTCTTTCTTTTCTAAGCTTTTCATCAATCTCTTTTATACGATAGCGCTTTGGGATGCGATGCTTTATGATAACCTTTTCCTTATTAAATGGAAAATAAACTTCTTCAAAGCTCGCAAGATATATCTTAGCCTCTGCCCCCTGCTTTATCAGCTTCATTTTACTTCCTCCACAGCAAATGTTGCAATTCACTTCAAATACTTTGCCCTACTCCTCCAGCAGGTTAGATCTATAATGCCTCCACATCCAGTATGCCCACATAACGGTAATGACCGCTATACATATTGCCGCCCACTTTGTCCATTCGCCACCTATTACGCCCACATTATAAAGTAGAGAGGTGGTAATCACGGCTACGAGTGAAAAGTGCATTATGGTTAAGAAGGCTAAAGTTAGCTTTTGCCCCCTTCCAAACACTGGGAATCTTATGAGCATAGGCACCTTTGAAACGAGCACAGTGAATAGAGGCATTATGACAAAGCCGATGAGGGGATACACAACAACTCCCATGACCTTTGAGGCGAAGCCATCTGGATGTCCATTTGAGGAATAGTGTACCGCTATTGTTTCAGGCAGTCTGTTCCACAGGAGTGCCGCAA
>Ga0190315_1000190_pt1 | contig 38131 bp, 25 predicted proteins | sample 48701101_MG_FD_161673 | JGI IMG/M metagenome (GOLD analysis project Ga0190315, IMG submission 161673) | Hydrothermal vent sediment bacterial communities from Southern Trench, Guaymas Basin, Mexico - 4870-11-0-1_MG | ecosystem: Environmental > Aquatic > Marine > Hydrothermal vents > Sediment ...
ACCGCTACTGACAAACGTGAATAAATAGAGTTATTTATTGCGGTATAGATTCAATCATGTTTCAGAGACAATTCTTGTAGTTATAAGTGGGCCATGTTGTGGAATTGATAGCGATGATTTTGCTAATGGCCCACTTACTTTAGCAGTTATTCAACTTTTTATTTATAACTCCAAAAACACACAATTTTGAGTCAATTCAGATGTCAAAAAAAACCGATAAACCCAAACCAACAACACGCGGCACCGACGAAACCTTTATGAAGTTGATGACGGTAAGCGGCAGCAGTCTCCTCAAACCGATCCAAAGCTGATTGTATTGGCTCCATTTACCCTTTCCAGCACCACTGAGAAAACGGCGGTGCTTGAAAAAGGCCGAAAATGGATCCATACTGTACAACAAGTTTTCCCAGCCTCTCAACAACGAGAAGCGTTGGACATTTTGGGGCTATTCATTCTGAATAGATTTCGTCAACTGGAATACGAAGAGGTGATTGCTATGCTGAATTTTGATTTGATGGACACCGTAGCAGGACAACAGGTTTATGATATGGGACTCCAGAAGGGCATTCAAAGAGTAATCGAAACCGCCCAAGAGGATGTCCTTGAAGTCCTAGAAGAGCGATTTGGAATCGTACCTATCGACATAATGGAACAGATTCGCGCCCTTTCCCTGCGGGAGCATTTGAAACAACTTCACAAACAGGCCCTCCGCTGCCCTGACATAGACCGTTTTCAAGAAATGCTGTCAAAGGCGGTATCACCCCCAAAACCACAGATTCACTGAACACCAGCCCGTGTGAGTGACATTGAACGCCGAGGTTTAAAAAACCTCGGTGTATTTGGAGGCCTTTTTCAGAGGCTTTATTCGTTTATCGGCCCGTAATTCGTTGTACTCATCAATAATTCGTTTATCCGCGCAATTAGTTGTACTCTTCAATTATTAATTCGTTTATCCGCGTAATTCGTTGTACTCATCAATAATTCGTTTATCGGCCCGTAATGAGTTGTACTCTTGAATTATTCGTTTATCCGCGTAATTAGTTGTACTCATCAATCAATAATTCGTTTATCCGCGTAATTAGTTGTACTCTTCAAAGGTTTTTGTGAGTTTTAATACCGGCACCGCTACTGACAAACGTGAATAAATAGAGTTATTTATTGCGGTATAGATTCAATCATGTTTCAGAGACAATTCTTGTAGTTATAAGTGGGCCATGTTGTGGAATTGATAGCGATGATTTTGTTAATGGCCCACTTACTTTAGCCGTTATTCAACGGGTTAGTTAGAAATCAACAAAAAACACCATTTTGAGTCAATTCATATGTCAAACGATAAACCCAAACCAACAACACGCGGCACCGACGAAACCTTTATGAAGTTGATGACGGTAAGCGGCAGCAGTCTCCTCAAACTGCTTGGCGTTCCGCCCGAACAAGCTGACAAATATCAGTTTCGCGCCGTCACGCTTAAGGAAAAACGCATCGCACCAGACGTAGAAGCCATTCCCGTATTGAAGAGCGAACAAGGGCCCGTCTTTATCGAGTTCCAAGCTTACTGGTACCCGTTTATTCGCTATCGACTAGCGGCCGCCGTCTTCCAAGGCTGTGCCCAACAAGAATCTAAAAATCGCGTCATCGCCGGTATTATTTATACTGATAAAGGATACCAAAAAGCGGCCTTGCCACTGTCAACGGTAGCGGGTAGCGACGAAGAAGATTCTCTGGTCAAAAACGGGATCAAAGAAATCGTCTTAACTAAATACACGGAACAAGAACTCTTAGCAACCGATCCCAAGCTGATTGTCTTGGCTCCATTTACCCTTTCCAACACCACTGAAAAAACGGCAGTGCTTGAAAAAGGCCGAAAATGGATCCATACTGTACAACAAGTTTTCCCAGCCTCTCAACAACGAGAAGCGTTGGACATTTTGGGGCTATTCATTCTGAATAGATTTCGTCAACTGGAATACGAAGAGGTGATTGCTATGCTGAATTTTGATTTGATGGACACCGTAGCAGGACAACAGGTTTATGATATGGGACTCCAGAAGGGCATTCAAAGAGTAATCGAAACCGCCCAAGAGGATGTCCTTGAAGTCCTAGAAGAGCGATTTGGAATCGTACCTATCGACATAATGGAACAGATTCGCGCCCTTTCCCTGCGGGAGCATTTGAAACAACTTCACAAACAGGCCCTCCGCTGCCCTGACATAGACCGTTTTCAAGAAATGCTGTCAAAGGCGGTATCACCCCCAAAACCACAGATTCACTGAACACAAGTTCATGTGACTTCGCCGAGGTTTAAAAAACCTCGGTGTATTTGGGGGCCTTTTTCAGAGGCTTTATTCGTTTCGTCCCGTAATTAGTTGTACTCATCAATAATTCCTTTATCGGCCCGTAATTAGTTGTACTCATCAATAATTCCTTTATCGGCCCGTAATTAGTTGTACTCATCAATAATTCCTTTATCCGCGTAATTCGTTGTACTCTTCATTTTATTCAAAGGTTTTTGTGAGTTTTAATCCTATAGATGTTCAGAAAAATAATTTCAAAAAAGCCACTAGTGAATAAATAGACGTCCAAGATAAATCTTGGACTCCGGACGAAATATAGAGGTCATTGCTATGTTGAACTTTGATTTGATGGACTCGGTAGCCGGCCGACAAGTCTATGAGATGGGCTATCAAAAAGGATTGATCGAATCAGCCCAAGAAAATATCCTTATAGTCCTAGAAGAGCGGTTTTGAATCGTACCTATCGACATAATGGAGCAGATTCGCGCCCTTTCCCTGCGGGAGCATTTGAAACAACTTCACAAACAGGCCCTCCGCAGCCCTGACATAGATCGTTTTCAAGAAATGCTGTCAAAGGTGGTATCACCCCCAAAACCACAGATTCACTGAACACAAGTTCATCTGACATCGCCGAGGTTCAAAAAACCTCGGTGTATTTGGGGGCCTTTTTCAGAGACTTTATTCGTTTATCGGCCCGTAATTCGTTGTACTCATCAATAATTCGTTTATCCGCGCAATTCGTTGTACTCATCAATTCGTTTATCGGCCCGTAATTCGTTGTACTCATCAATAATTCGTTTATCGGCCCGTAATTAGTTGTACTCTTCAATTCGTTTATCGGCCCGTAATCCGCCGAGGCGAAAATCAAGCGTCTTGAAGCTGAATTAGCGCGTCTGAAGAAAAACTAACTCAGTATAACGAAACTTGCGTTTAGCGAACGCCCAGTTGGAAATGGGCGGAAAAAAACTCCAATGTTTTAGAAACCTTGGAGGTTTTTTTCAACGGGGCGGGGTTGTAAAATTGATAGTGTTCAATTTGGTTAATGGCCCACTTTCTGGGAAAGGTTAGGAGTGGCGCTAGGAGAGCGCCCGCGTAAGGCGATAAATCGCCTATTACAAACAGATTTAGTTTTAACTATTTGAGATAATATTGTGAAAGAGCCTCAATCACAACCAAACGACTGGCATTTAGCTTTTGCGGAAACCCTTGAGTGGGACTTGATACCCGTTGGTGTACACATTTCCCCCGAAAAAGCGGTGATGAGTAAGCCACCCCGAGTCGATGTGTTAATCCTTCGGCAACAAGAGACTGCCTGGGACGCAAAACAACTGGAACGATTACCCGATGGCATCCGACAAAGCACGGCTCGTCAGATTTTACTCGAATTTAAATACACCCAATCCATTGGTGATGATGCGATAATTCAAGCACTTGCTTATAATTTATTGTATATAAATTATAAAAAGTTGAAGACGGATGAAGTGCAAACGTTTTTAGTCAGTGCGATTAAACCACAACAAGACACGCGGAAACTTTATGGATATGACAACATGCTTTATCCGGGTGTGTACAACAGCCAAAATCAATTGGAAAAACGAATTCAATTAATTTCGTTAAACGAATTGGCGGATGAACCTTATAATGCGGTTTTCAAATTGTTTGCCACGCATCGAAAAGAAAAACAAAAAGCCTTTGAGCTTTTGAAACAGAGTCGGAATGTTGCATCAATCCCGCCGGGATTAAAATCCTTGTTATCGGGATTACTGACTTTAGGAGAACAAGACATGAATCAAGAATTAACCCCAGAACAAGTTCGGCAAATCGGGCAAATTTGGGGAAAAGCCTATCTTTCCACCGTACCACTTTCAGAACGCTTAGCCGGCGCAAATCCCGCTGATGTGATAACCCACTTGAAGCCCAAGCCAGGGGAAAGATTGGCCGGGTTATCCCCTGATGAAATTGAAGAACTTGAATTCCACCTCAAAAACTTCAAACACCAGAAACATTAGACATTATACCGATTTAACTTAATTCATCAGGAGTCCAAGATTTATCTTGGCAGGAGTCATTGATAAATCTTGGTGAGGCGATAAATCGCCTACTACAAACACATTTTATCTTGAAATTGAGAAATCATATTTTTCCAAAAACTCGGATTTCTGCGGATTTCTGGGTGGTATGGAAACCTCCGCTCTGCTGCGCGGCGCGTGAGGCGATAAATCGCCTACTACAAACGTGTGAGATGCAATCCTTGTAGTTATAAGTGGGCCATGTTGTGGGATTGTTCGAGTTGATTTTGTTAATGGCCCACTTTCTGGGAAAGGTTAGGAGTGGCGCTAGGAGAGCGCCCGCGTAAGGCGATTACAAGCCTACTACAAACGTGTAACAGCTGCAAAATGCAAATGCTTTGCAAATGCCTAAATAACCCAAAAGTCACTCTGGGAATATAGAATTAAATAGTAGATAAAACAAGGTGTTATAACATGATAACTTAACTTGCCCATATTATGCTCTAATTTATTAGTAAATTAGTCTGGAATTAACCCTAGACAATGAGCTATACTACAAACGGTTATAATTTTGAATAAACACACCCCCCCCTTACTAATAATTAATAATTAATAATTAATTATTAACAATTAATTATTAACAATTAGTAACCCCCTCTATCGATGTGAATAAAACCGTGGCAAGTCGCCTCGATAGAGGGTATGCAAGGGGCAATGCCATTAAATTAAGAGCATGTAGGGTGGGTAGAACGAAGTGAAACCCACCAAATCCTTGAAAATGGTGGGTTTCGCGTAGCGAAGGGTGGCTACCCCAAGGTTTTTTGCTTAACTTAATGGCATTGATGCAAGGAGTGTGTTATTTTATCACCGATCCTTATGCAACAATTTCTATCTCATAAGATGTCCAAAGCTAAAGCGTCGGACGGAAAAGCGAGGCAGCTTCCGTCCAAACCTTTAGGTTTGGACTTTTTGACAATTTTGAAAAAAAATCAGGCCCTAACTGAAAACAGTTATGGAATGGACTATAATAAAATAAAGAGGCGTGAGTAAACTGATAAGGCACTGGCTCAAGTCACGGCCTCTCAATGAATTAGTCATTAGTCATTATAAAAATTGAATTAGCAATTTATATTCTGGCATAAGAGGATACTTGGTATTGAACGAGTAGAAACTATTTTTTCGCCCGGTACGATTATCCGCTAATATCTGTCTTTCTTATGCTCTTTAAGCAAGCAGCATTGGCGCTCAATAAAAACAGTGATTAAGCTAGGGGTTAAAAACTGGAGAATAATGACATGAATCTTTAGTTTGGCCTAGAAATTTTTCAGCATATAGGTATAAAAGTTTTAATCCTCTTGATTAGGAGATTTAATGATGAACAACTACTCAACTACAGAGACTCAATCCTTTTTGTCGATGAGTACTCTTAAAAAACAGGCTATAGGGCTAAGCCTCTTAGCGGTTTTCAATCTCAATGTTTCTCAAAGTGTGGCGAAAGAAGCGAAGATCACTGATAGCTTACTAGAGACATTTGAGGCCACCGTTGAAGCCGCCATGCAAACCTACGGTGTGCCGGGGGCCGCCATTGCCATTGTGGAAGGTGACGAAATTGTCTATGTCAATGGTTTTGGTTGGCGTAACGTTGAAAACGCAGAACCCGTCACGCCTGACACTCGGTTTCTTACCGGTTCAATCGGTAAGTCCATGACTTCCATGATGGTTGCCGCCTTGGTTGACGAGGGTTTACTGGACTGGAAGCAACCGGTGGTTGAAATCTGGCCGTTTTTTACCCTGCCTACCCAAGAACTGACGCAGAACATCCAAGTGCGTCACTTGATGCAGTTTAACGCCGGTTTAGGTGAAGATTTAATCAAAGGCTTTTACGACACGAAGATCGGCAGCTTTTCGGCCGAAGATCAACTTGATTCATTGGTCGGCCTTCCGGTCGTGGCAGAGTTGGGTAAGACGTTTACTCCCAACAGCAACGTCTTTGCAGCAGCGGGTTTTATTGCCGCCTTAGCAGAAGATGAGGCCGCGTATGGTGACTTGTTCAACCGCTATGAACAGTTGATGCAAGAACGTCTTTTCAACCCCATTGGCATGGACTCGGCCCTGTTAAACGTTGACTTGCCAACGGTTGGTGGTGACTATGCCACCGGTTATGCCTTCAATATGGTGACAAATACGCTTGAACCTTTGCAGGCTTCTAACAATCAGAGTTATCAGGGTTATGCCCCTTCTGGCGCGGTTTCTGCTCATGTGAAAGACATGGCACGCTACGTCATCACCCAACTTAATAAGGGTATTGCAGCCGATGGCACCCGTGTTGTTTCCGTCAAAAACTTGAGAAAAACACAGCAGCCTAAAACGGAGATAGTAGACAGCATCGTCTTCTCCACCGTGTACCCGTTGGCTCAATCAATTCACTACGGCACCGGTTGGGTTATTGTTGAACAACCCAATGGGGTTAAGGTGATAGGACATAGCGGCGGAATGGAAGGTTTTGTTTCGGATATGGCCTTTATTCCAGATGCTGATGTTGGGATCGCCATCCTCACCAATCGAAATTTTTTTGATGGCTTTCTCAGTGGTACTAACTTTATAGGTGTGGTTCGGGACAGTTTATTTGAATTGATTTACAACCTAGAACCCACGGTTGCCCAACAACGTGCCGAACAATACCAACAGGCAATCACACAACTCGCCATACTTCAGGCCATCACACAGGCGACGTTTACCCCTGACATCGTGGCTCCGTACCTTGGTAACTACCAAAACGGTTGGCGAGTTGAACTGCGCGATGATGGCACCTTGTGGGTGGTATTACAAGATGCACATGAATATCAACTTGTTTTATTACCAGACGGTACTTTCATGGTCAGTAACAACGCGTTGCTTGGGACTGGTATCATCTTCTCAGTCAGTGACAACGGTATCATCGCTATGACGGTGGCCACGACATCGTTAACGACATCCGCCGTTGTAACCGATACCGTTATCAAGCTTGACTAAATCCCTGGCCTTTTTCAAAGGTAAATCCCCCCTACCCCTCTTTTTCAAAGGGGGGAACCAGATAGAAATACTTGTTTATTCTTGCACAGGTACTTATTAACAGGTTAGGCAAATCAATCAGCAGCCCTTTGCAACAAGCAAAGGGCTTTTTTTATTATGGGGGGTGTCTGTCCTTTTATAGTTTTTCATAAAAATAATTTCTTTGGCAGCAAGCCAAGAGTTAGCTATTCACATTCAACCCCTACGGGGTTGGGGCCCTCCACGGCCCTTCCCCAGGTTTCACCTCAATGCCATTAAGTTAACAAATAAACGACAAAGAGCCAACGGCTAAAGCCGTTGTCTCAAAGCTAAAGTCCCCTAAAGGGGACTGGTAAATTCATTATTTTTTCTAAGCAAACGATATGGCATTGAGTCTTCAGTGCCCTTTAGGGCACTTCAGCTATTAGACGACGGCTTTAGCCGTTGGCGGGGGGGGGTTATTTGTTTCTAATTCCTTAACTTAATGGCATTGAGGTTTCACCTTTTCAGGCAAAAGTTTCGCTCCGCGAAACTTTTGCCTGAAAGGCTATTATCTCGCTCCGCTCGTTACTGCGTTTCACATTCAACCCCTACGGGGTTGGCGCTATTCACTATTGGCTTTTTTGAAATTATTTTTCTGAACATCTATAGATGTTTTTATCGATAGGGCCTTCAATCAAATCAACAGAATCAATTCGCCAACCTGGCCCCCAAAAATTAAAAACAATCATTTAAATATCATTTAAATCATTAATCATTAATCATTAATCATTAATCATTAATCATTAATCATTAATCATTAATTATTTTCACCACCCCAGGTTCCACCTCAATGCCATTAAGTTAAGCTTTTTCGTGAGGGCAACCACAAGGGATTGCCCCTACGAACCGTCATGTTATGTAGGGGCAATCCTTTATGGTTGCCCTTTCGAGGTTCAAGTTTTTCTAGAAAAACTTGAACCTCGAAAACTTAATGGCATTGAGGTTCCACCTGGGGCTATTCACCCTTTCAGGGTTGTTTCATTTTTTATGAACAACTCGCCACAAAACCCATCATAACTTGTTGTCCATGACAAAATGGCCTGAAAGCCCCAAGGCTCAGCAGCCAAGAGGCTTTTTCAAGTTGCGCTATCGTTTTAGTTCGACACCTTCCCAGACAGACATTATTTGGAACGGCAATACTGTACAGCGCCGGACTGAAGCATGTTTTGTACAATACCCAGACTCTTGTTAGCGCCTCCGATGATGGCTAAGAGTTCCGCCGTGATGTACTCAACCTTCGCCGTGGGCCATTGACACGACTTGGCCTGTCCGATTAGATCATAATAACAGGTGGAATCCTTGACCGACACATTCTTTACATCGTGCGTCGCATGCGGATACTGCACTTTTTGCATGATTGCATGCACAACAGCCACCGTGCGGCATGCACCAACAGGATCTGCGTTGACTTGCAGCGGCGTGATGAACGGGATGAGCAAGAATAGCGCGGCGAACGCGTTGCTTGATAGACGGATGTGTTGAGTTATCATTAGCTATTTCCTTTATTTAAAAATATATCTGTAAAATTTTCCTAAGTACTTAGCCAACGGCTAAAGCCGTTGTCTAAAAGCTTAAGTACCCTAAAGGGCACTAAGTACTGAAGCAGAAATTTTCTGGTATTTATCGATACGCCAATATCGAATTGGTTCCTGCAAAATACCTGATAATATGTGCTTCGGTACTTATAAGAGAGTTAGTAGGCTTTAGCCTACTTGAGCTTTTAGCTGATGTGGTATCGAAACTTCCGCTTTCCGGCACTAGTACCTTGTCAGCTATGTCTGGTAATTTTCGTTCGCTGTGGTGGGTTTCGTTCCACTCTGGGTGGCTACAACCAGACAAAATAAAATTGACAGACTACTAGTGCAGGAGAGCGGAAATACCCAAACCACCCGGCAGGGATGGTAGCGAGAGCCTCATGGCGGGTGGTACGAATATTTTTTCTCTCCGCCAATATGACATTATTGCATAATGGCCCAAGGGATTTCAACTCATGGCCCTGTTCAAACCTCTTTTAATTGTAGTTGACGGAGTTTGTAGTTTGGCATTTTGCAAATACCAGACACGCCCCAATGGAGCGTGTGGTATTTTTGGCACTTCCATGACAAGGCAACCGTTTTGCAAGACTTAACCAAGCGTCATTCAGAGCGAAAAATTAAGCAAGCGTCATTCAGAGCGACGAATAATAACTTTTTTTCCGTTGATTTGCAAGAGCGATTCTTCGAGCGCAGTGAAAACGCTAACCAAAAGTAGAAATCTTGGACTTCTGCCAAGATAAATCTGGCCGACTCCTATCCTGCCAAGATAAATCACTGATAACTGATAACTGATAACTGATAACTGATCACTGTTCAGTGATAACTGATCACTGATCAGTGATAAACACCCTCTGCCCTTAACAAGGATGCCAATTCCTGCTCCTTCAACATCTGCTGAAATAGCGGTACACAATAACGATAAAATCGTCCTTCCCGCCGAATAATAAACGCTAATTCAAGACGAGCCAGTGATTGTTTAAGTTGTTCAGCCGTATAAGTACAATTACACAGTTCAAGTTTATCCATGACTTCAGCCAAGGTAAAGCCTTCCTTTTTGCCGCTGCCCCACAAGTTTGAAAGCGCACGAGACAAGGGCTTTACAAATTTCATCACGCCCTTTTGGAGCACAATCCTCTGATCCACGGTGGTATAAATAATAAGACGATCCAAACGGGCCGCTTGTTCATCATTGGTTAATTTTGCATAACCCACTAATCCCCCATCCACCTCACGACTCTGCAAAGCTTGTGTGACATCCTCTTGGTTGATTTCCGTGCGTTGCTCATTTGCCAACCTTTTCAACATATGATCACACACGGTGGCAATCAGATTCGCTCGCTGTCCCGTCTGTTCTAAAATGTGTTCGACTAAATCGGAAGAGGTGTAATTAAGACCTAACATTGCCATCGGTTTTGTGGCTAAATCTCGACACCCCTCAACTTCCAACTCACCCACAAATACCGGTTCACCAAAGTTCCTAATGGGTGACAAGAAATCCAACAGGGTGGCTTCATATAAATTCCAAAACCCCGCGAAGATAAAATGGCAACGTCCTTCTCCACTCAGGGCGCGAAAATGCCTTAACATCGGATAGTCTTGTTCCATTTCGTGACGGATAAATAAATCCGCTTCATCAATTAAGAATAAACGACGTTGTCCTTCAGAAACATTAGCTAAGTTTTCAAGCAGCACCGATAATTCCGTGTCTACTGGTAAATTCAACGCTTTGGCTAAGTGTGGTTGCAAATTGTGGTCATATAACTCCATGTAATGACAGTCTACTTTGGAATGAGTTATATAATGCCGCTCTATGTATTTGAGTAGACTCGATTTACCCAATTGTCGGCCACCAATAAGCAGATAATTTGTAGGGGAACGACCCAGAATGTGCGCTAACAGTTGGGTACGTCCAAAAAACATCATATTACTCTGGATGGCTCCGGCCGTTTGATAAGGAGAAATGTGGGTTATTTTGAGTTGTGCCGCCAGTCGTTTTATGAAAAAGGCTATCGGTTCCTCTGACAATAATAAGGTAATCAGTTCGTCAATATTGGGCACTACCCATAATGTTGTCGCATTTTCCCCATAAGGCCGTAATGCCATCTGCTGGGCAGGTTCCAAACTAATGACAACAATCACATCAAATGCGATTTGATCCTGCTGCAAGTGCGTCACAACTTCTTGAACAGACCAATCGACGGGCGGAAAATATAAGCGGCAATTGGGCAAATGAACTGGAAAACGTTCATTAAAGCGCAACTTGAAGAGATTAGGATCATCGGTAGCCGTTTCCGTTGCCCCCAGTCTTTTTTCCAAAACGCTACAACGCTCGGCGTTTGATATATTAACAAAATTGGCTCGCCGTTCTAGCTCCGCCAATTCTTGTTCTAACTCTAACAAACTGTTCTTGCGCCCAGCCTGTGTTTTGTCGGGTTCTTCAGTGCTTAATTCGGTGAGTAACTGAGTCAGTTGTGTAGAACTCACTCGCAATGCGGCACGTAATTTTTGAGTCAGCGCCTTTAATCGTTCTGCTCTTTGTTCAGGTGTTTCTTGTGACATGGTTTTAATTAATTCCTTCAAATTGGTTGCAGGAGTCCAAACGACGCTAAAGTTTCGCTCCGCGAAACTTTAGCGTCGTTTTTAGTTTGGCAGGAGTCCAAACTTTAGTTTGGCAATCTGACGATATCCTCTCAGCCAACAGTTGTCTGAAAGCTAAAGTACCCTAAAGGGCACTGGAATTCAGTCGGCTTTAGCCTACTTTCGCTTTTAGACAACGGCTTTAGCCGTTGGCGTTGGGGGTGATATCGAAACTTCCGCTCTCCTGCACTAGGCTCACTTGCCCCCATGATGGAGGCGATTGCGGAAAGAATAAAGTGGGCGTGACAAATAAGATACAAATGGGTTGCATAAGCGATATCCTCCCTAGGTTTTCCTTAAGCTATTATCTCGCGTAGCGAGTTACTGCGTTTCACATTTTCAGGCTAAAGTTTCGCGGAGCGAAACTTTAGCCTGAAAACCCCTATCGGGGTTGACGCGATTTACCCCTTCGGGGTAATAAAGTGAGCGAGAAAATAGAAATGCGCCCAGCCAAACTAAAGTTTGGACTCCTGACATCTGCCAAACTAAAGTTTGGACTCCTGCCAAACTAAAAACGACGCTAAAGTTTCGCTCCGCGAAACTTTAGCGTCGTTTGGACTCCTGTTGGTTAATAACTGACTCACTTTTAACTTAAGTGATTGAATTTTCGACTTGTGGGTAAAGGTAAGTTTTGAAAAAGGGAAGTTAGGAGGAATTTAAAATATTCTTCCCGGCTATCCGCAAAGCTTCACATCGCCAACAGAGGCGTTGTTTCCCGCCGAATTCGCGTTCTACCAATAAATTTTTCCAATATAACTGACGCAACAATGGGTGAAGAATATAAGGTTGCGCGTCGCTCACGTCTTCTCGTTGCAACCATTCTAGTATTTGTTGCTTAGCGGATGTGTCGAGATTGTGCTGCAGTTGCGTAAAGAGCTGCCAAACATAGTCACGTTGGCTTAACTCTTTGGGATAATCATCTAATGACAACTCAGGTTTTTCCTTTCTGAGTTCTAAACAATCATTCAAGAGTTGTGGATGGGCGCCGCTGATGGTTAAGAATTGATCTATTACATTATGTAACTGCAACTCTTTAAAACGATAGTCACGCAAAGCATAGATTTCAGGGAAACCCAATTCCGGCCAATGTTCAACTTTTGCGTGATTTAACAAAGACATATCACCGTTCTGATATTTCATATCGGCCAATTTTTCACCACCGCAGAGTATGACATGAAAACGATTGGCATACGTTTCACTCATGCTGCGTAGCAGCCTCGCCAAGTTTTCGCGTACTGATTGACTTCCTTGTTCAAAACGACTGACTAAGAAAAACAACTGTTCAGTCTGTTTTAAACGTCCTCGAAGTGCCTGCTCAAAATGAGATACCTCGTTCACCTCATTAAATCCACACTGTTCGCCAAATTCAGAGAAATAGTCATCGAGATTGTTACTTGAGCTATAAAGGTGGATATGTAACACGTTGTTAGGCGAATAGTATTTTTTCGCTTGTGTTAACAGGGCTTCACGATAAGGCGGTTCATCCCAATTCGCTTGGGTGAGTAACAATATAACCGGATAGGGGCGAATTTGCCTTATTTTGGCAAACAAATCCCTGATAAATTCTGTAAAAATCGCTTCGGGAAAATCCACATATTCTTTAGTGAAACCCGCGGCGAGAAGATATTCATTCGTTTCTCGCTCGGTGAGCCCCAAATAGTGAGCGCAAGCGAGCACCTTGTCACGGTGATTTTTATCCGGCATGGATTTGCCGTTTTTCCAATTTAATATCGCTTGGCGAGTGATACCACCTATCTCCTTTTCCATTTTATTCGCACTGATTTTGGGTTTGGCATCATCCATATAATGGGCAAGCAGTTCTGCGAATGTCTGCATGGTTGAGTCCTTTTATTCAAGTTTGTCCACACAGAAGAAAAAGAATGTGCAACACTTTATATTTATCAGATTTTATATCTGAAAAAGGATTTGGAAAGTCCAACGCTAACGCGTCGGCGGAAACGTAAGTAACAACCGGTTGAAAAAGAAAATTGCACATTGGGTAGATTTCTTTCTTGACAACTTGACTCGTTTAGGGATTTTTTGAAAAGGTGCTGAAAATCAACACTTGACTGCTGAAAATCAACACATATGAAATAACTGGCTTATATTCCTAAGAAATTCTTTCAACAACTGACTGCTGAAAATCAGCAGTCTAGCGTTTTCAACAATTTGTCAATTAAGGCGTGGGCTTTTATCAAGTTAAAACTTAAATCTTGTCAACTGAAAAACCCATTCTGTCAAGTGAAAAATTGGCCTTGTCAAGTTAACAGATTTCGTTTGTCAATTAACCTGTCAAGTAAAATCTTAATTTAATCAAATAGTTGTTGGCATAGTCTCTGCTATATCTATGGGCACAGTCGTTTAAAACAAGCGTGGGTAAAAACAAAACCCACACAAAAGGAGATATGCCATGAAAACGTCTTATGTGCCCAGTTTCTTTAAACGCGCTTGGCTCGTTGTTTTGATCATCGCGTGCCTTAATTCTGTCCAAGTTTTCTTGGCGGCTGACGCTCAAACCGAGGCGGCTAACATTGTGACGGCTTTTGATAAAACCAAGGTTGTTGATTCTAAAACAAAGGATGACGGTTGGCTAAAAACATTAATAATTGTGATTGAAGGAGGCGACTCGTTCTAGTTTGTCAGATTCAATATAACCCATTGATTTCAAAAGAATGGCCCCCAACGGCCCTCTATAGAAATAGTAGAACTCGTTGGTATCATCGTTCAGAGTAATTCACCAAATTTATACAAAGGAAATCTTCTATGAAAACGTCTTATATGCCCAGTTTCTTTAAACGCGCTGGTATCGTCGCTTTGATTATCGCGTGTCTGTTTTTTGTCCAAGTTTTCTTGGCGGCTGACGCTCAAACCGAGGCGGCTAACATTGTGGCGGCTTTTGATAAAACCAAGGTGGCTAACTTTGAAACACAGGATGATGGTTGGCTAAAAACATTAATAATCGTGATCGAAGGAAGCGACTAGTTGGTATCATCGTTCAGAGTAATATCTTCTTTATAAACATACAAAGGAAATCTTCCATGAAAACGTTTTATGTGCCCTGTTTCTTTAAACGCGCTTGGCTCGTTGTAACGATAATTATGTGCCTGTGTTATTCCCAAGTTATTATGGTAGCTGAAAACAAAAAAACAGAAGATGATGGCTTTATAAAAACACTGATAGTGTGATCTGCGGGAACGGATAGTCAGATAATGCGAATTTTAAATTTAGAAATCATATTTTCCCAAAGATTTCTTGGCTCCTTTGAGAAATCCGATTTTCCAAAAAACTCGGATTTCTTGGCTCCTTTCTTGGTTCTCAAATTAGCGGCAAACTGCGAATGCGCTTACCTGTCGCTGCAAAAATCGCGTTGGTGACGGCAGGCACTATCGGTGGCGTACCCGGTTCGCCAACCCCACCCGGTTTGTCTTCGCTAGGAATGATATGCACATCAACTTGTGGCATCTCTGCCATTGGCAATACCGGAAAGTCGTGAAAATTGCTTTGCTCAACGCGCCCATTTTTCAGGGTGATGGCTTCTTTGAGTGCGCTTAATCCGAAAACGATAGCACTTTCCATTTGTGCTTTTATCGTGCTGGGATTCACTGCGATACCACAGTCTACCACGCATACGACACGATGCACTGTCACGTCGCCTCTATCATTCACGGAAATTTCCGCCACTTCTCCAACAATGCTGCCAAACGAGTTGTGAATCGCCATGCCGCGATAGCGGCCTTTTGCGGCCGGTTTTTCCCAAGCGGATTTGTCGGCCAGCGTCTCTAACACTTTGATAAAGCGCGGTTTTTTACTGAGTAAGGCGCGACGCAACTGGTAAGGATTTTTGCCGCTGCTGTGAGCCATTTCATCTATGAAACTTTCCACAAAAAACGCATTATGCGAATGCCCCACCGAGCGCCAAAAGCCAACCGGTACGTGAGTTTTTTTCATCACGTAATCTGTGTATTGATTGGGAATATCATAGCCCAGTTCAGCAATGCCTTCTACCGCCGCAGGGTCTAAACCGTTTTTCACCATTCCCGGAAAAACCCGCTGGAAAACAGACTGCCCGACAATACGCGCTTTAAAGGCCGTTGGCATGCCGTTGTTATCTAAGCCCGCTGTGAATTTGGTTATCATGGCGGGACGATAAAAATCATGCTGAGTATCTTCTTCGCGCGACCATACAAGTTTTATGGGTTGTCCAACCGCTTTGGACAGTAAAACCGCTTGGGCGACAAAATCTGACTCAGTGCGTCGTCCAAAACCGCCGCCTAAATAGGTGGTATGCACCGCTATTTTTTCCTTGGGTAATCCCGTCACTTTAGCGGCCACTTGTTGCGCCCCATCTTGGATTTGCGTCCCTACCCATACCTCACAACTGTCTTTTCTGACATCGGCAGTACAATTCATTGGTTCCATCGTGGCATGCGCCAAAAATGGTACGCTGTATTCGGCCTCCAGCGTTGTTTTAGCGGCTTTCAGCGCGGCTTGAACATCGCCACTGCTATGCGCCACCGCGCCCTTTTCTGTTAAGCCTTGCTGCAATACTTTGGTAATGCTGGCCGTATCGATATTATCAGACTCAGTCTCGGCAAAACGGACGTTGAGTGCGTCTAGGCCTTTTTTGGCTTGCCAATAATTCTCGGCAACCACTGCCACGCCGTTGGGAATTTCCACTACCGCTTTGACACCTTTGATGGTTTTCGCGGCCGCCTCATTGTAGTGTTTGACTTTGCCACCAAACACGGGAGATTGTTTGAGGGTGGCAATTAGCATATTCGGTACTTTGACATCAATCCCAAACTGGGCACTGCCATCAACTTTAGCGGGCGTGTCTAGGCGTTTGGTGGGTTTACCAATGATTTTAAATTCGCTCGGCGATTTGAGTTTGGGCGAATCGGGTGGGGCGAGTTGGGCGGCCGCTTCGGCAAGTTGCCCATAACTGAGCGTTTTGCCGCTGGCGCTGTGTATGACTTTGCTATTCGCAGCATGACAGTCTTCCTGTTTGACTTGCCATTGCTTAGCAGCCGCTTCAATTAACAGTTCTCGTGCAGCGGCACCGGCAATGCGTAACATTTGCCAGCGACTCCGCACACTGGTACTGCCACCCGTGACTTGCATACCGAGCAGCGGGTTTTTGTAAACGCCACCGATGGGCGACGTTTCTATTTGTATTTTGCTCCAATCGGCTTCAAGCTCTTCGGCGACTAACATTGGCAAAGCTGTGTACACGCCTTGCCCCATTTCTGAGTGCGCTATCATTACGGTGATGCTGTCATCCGTGCCAATGCGTAGCCAGGCGTTGATAGATGCCTCCGATGTTTCGGAGGCTGGCGTCAAACGAGTGTTGCGGGGCCAAAAATAAAAACCTATGATAAGTCCGCCAGTGACGGCGGCGCTGGATATTAAAAAGTTTCTACGACTAACGTTCAAAGTGTCCAAAGTTATTCTCCTTATCAGCTTTCAGTTATCAGTTATATTCAGCATGGGAACAAATTAAACTTTTTGAGAAACAGAAATCACTCAATAACTCTTTGAATTAAAATAAAAAACGCAGTTTTTCTCTGTGTTACTCAGTGTTACTCTGTGCCTTCTGTGTGTATATCAGTTTTCCGATTGAGAACCAAGTCCTGTGGTGTATCTATGTCCCAATGGATGCCAGCATCGCTACTGGGAAAGAGTGTTATTTGTGTTTGATGCGGTTGTAGTACTAGGCGTGCGCCTTTATCGCCTGTGAGTTTACTTAGTTGTGTCCCAAATTGGTGGCTAAATCCTACCGGGTGTCCGCGTTTGCCTTGATACGTTGGGGCAACAATGTCCGCTCCTTGACGTAATAAGGTTGTCAGTTTTTGTATTGTAACTGATTGAATAAACGGCATATCTGCTAAAGCAATCAGCCATGCTTGCGCTTCTGGGCTGGCTTTTGCGCCACAGGCGATACTTGCGCCCATGCCGGCTTGTGCCTCTGCACAGGTGATAATTTGTAAGCCTTCGTTATGCAGCAAGTCGGCTAATTCTGTCGATTCCGGGCGCACTACGGCTAGTGTTTTGTCTACCGCTACTAATAGTTTCCGCGCTGCGGCTATGGCAACGGGTGTTCCGTCGGTAAGTGGGTGTAATAGTTTATCGCTGCCAAAACGGTGGCTGTAGCCGGCTGCTAATAAAATACCGGTGATGGACATAATGCGAATTAAGAATTAAAAATGAAAAATGAAGAATGAAGAAATACTTTTTCCAAAGCTAAAGCAAGCTTTCCAAAGCTAAAACTTTGGGCGGTTTCCAAAGCTAAAGCTTTGGACTCCAAATTGGAGTCTTGTTCCGCACGGCCGTCATTTCGGCTAATATTGCTATCGCAATTTCGGGCGGTGTGCGGCTGCCAATCGGTAAGCCGATGGGGGCATGTAAACGTGCTAGGGCTTTTTCCGAAATACCTAAATCCGTTAAGCGTTTGCGCCGTTTTTCATTATTGCTCTTAGAGCCAAGTGCGCCGATGTAAAATGCCTGCAAATTCAACGCTTCTAATAAAGCCATGTCATCTAATTTAGGATCATGGGTTAATGCAACGACAGCACTGCGTTTGTCTTGTATCAGTGCTTTTACCGCGTCATCCGGCATACGGTTGTCTAAGCGTGTGCCTTCAGTTTGCCAAGTCGCTGCGTATTCTTGGCGTGGATCGCAAATGGTGACTTGATAATTCAAAGCCAGCGCAAATTCAGATAAATAACGGGAAATTTGTCCAGCGCCAATGATAAGTAATTGCCAAATAGGACCATAAACGATAATTAATTGTTGGCCGTTATAGCGTAAAGTTTGCTCTGTAGGGGCCGTTTGCCAAGTGATTTGTCCACTGACAATATTGAGTTGTCGTGCTATTAATTGGCGTTGCTCTAAGGCGGTGACGGCCGGTTTGATAGTGTCAATATCGGTTAAAGGCTCTGATAGTAATTCTATCGTGCCAGCTTCTTTTTTCTTAGTCATACTTACTCACCTATCACCAAAAAGGTAACTAAATAATGTCAAGAATCAAGATAATTCACTTTCCGTTGATAACTTCTGGAGTTGCAACTGGACTTCGGGATGGGCTGTCTCATCCGGCCGGCGATAACGTTCAAGCAAAATCTGCTTCACCTTCGTGAAGGGAAGCCACCGATGTAGCTCATTATCATATAACCTCGCTAGAACATTGACCGCTGCATTCAAAGGAGCGATCATAACCGCCCCGCACCCGGAGGCACAGTGAAATGTGTCCCCAGTGCGTTTGCCGAAGCATCCGCACTTTGAACAAATTTGAGAAGTATACGCCGCATTGACTTGAACGACCCTAGAACCTCTTCGGGAAGCCACTATATCAATGGCAGATGCCATCAAACCTTTCACCCAACCGCTTAATCGACGATTGGCGTTCTTTCCATAACTTTTGGACTTAAATGTTTTGGTTAAATCCTCACAAACAATAGTCTTTGCCTTATCAACGACACGATTAACTGCTGTAAAAACAATCGTTTTGACCTTGGCTTGGTGCCTCTGTTTGCGCCGATTGAGTTTTTTTCTGCCCAAGTTGTGCTTTATAATTCTTTTGGCTTTCTTGGGATTCTTTTGTTCAACCTTATTCAAAACCGCTTTGATCTTATTGCGCCTTTGGTATTTTTTCTTCAATGAGTCCGATTCTTTTGATAAGACTTCACCTAATTCTTTACCATAAAAATCACCTTCAGAATCAACAAAAGCTTCGGTATAACCTTTATCTATACCAATTTCTTCAGAACCACAAACACGCTCGTCAGTATTGTTTATCGTGTAATGAATTTCTACTTGACCTTCACGCAGAATTAACCTAATTTGTCCGGTTATGGAATAATTGGTTCCGACGGGAATCGCAATGCGTTTGCCTCTTTTTAAGCTAATGACTTCAATATAATTTTTACCATGATACGAAAAACACTTATAGCTGCCAGGTTCCAAGACAATTTGATTAAAAGTATGATTTATTCCATGTTTCCAATATTTCCGCATGAGGCGGCGCAAATAGGGATCATTAACCCAAACAGAATCATTTTTTAGCTTTTTAAATAACTCTTTACGTTTATCCTTATCATCTATATTTATGAAAATATGACGAATAACTTTTTCTTTAGCCGCTTCTCGATTGGCTTTGATATCATCTAACGTATCTGATAAAGTCACACGCCATATCCGTTGCGGTAATCTCGATACGTGTTTATCGGCTATCCACCCATCACGCACCGGACGGAACTTAGCACCAAGTCCACCAATAGAACCATAGTTGCGCCAGACTTCGGTGCGAATAGAACCGCATAGTGACGCGATTTCATTTAGCGCATCGTATTTAGCTTGATTGATATCCTCACTGTACGCAATTCTAGTAACTTTTTTAGCTTCTTTTTTAGCTTTTTTAATTTTGACATTTTTTGTAGTAAAAGAAAATAGACCAGTTTCTTAAATTTAAGATTTTAATTATGCTTACTTATAAAATAATGTCAAGCTTTTTTATTATATTTTTTAATTCCAAAATTTATTGGCTAAAAGGGTAAGAATGGTTAGGGGTGATTAAGAAATAAAGTGCTAGACGCTGCACCACAGGGTAAGCCAACACGTTGGCTTTGTTCTGTTGTCACGCCATAAGTTAGTACCGTCGGGTGCTTGATTTCACCGGCTCGCACGCGCTGAGCTATATCTTCTTCAACGCATCCGCCTGATACGGAGCCAACAAGAATACCGTCTTCACGTACCGCTAGTAGTGCGCCGACGGGGCGTGGTGCTGTTCCCCAGGTTTTGACGACGGTGACTAATATAACCTGTTTGCCTTGTTCTAACCAATGTAGCGTTTTTGAAAGGACTTCAAATTCAGTGTTGTGCATTTTTACCGTCATAATTCGGTGCAAAGCTTTGGCTTTGGAGTTTTAAAGCGGTTTTGCTCTTGTTAAATCTGAGAGAGACGGCTAATAGGAGTCGGGCAGTTTTAACTTGGATTGCCAAACTAAAGTTTGGACTCCTTGTGGACGACTGCCAAACTAAAGTTTGGACTCCTTGCCAACAAAAAGTAGAAATAATGAAGCGCGATTGGGGGCCATAATTTAATTTGAAAGCATCCAACGCATTTTATGGCCCTCAAAGTGTTCAAATAACCTTTAAAAATATAGGTCATTAACGAGGGCCCGCGTCTCGCTGCTCTGCCAAACTAAAGTTTGGACGATTGCCAAACTAAAGTTTGGACTCCTTGCCAACAAAAAGTAGAAATAATGAAGCGCGATTGGGGGCCATAATTTAATTTGACGTTTTATGGCCCTCAAAGTGTCCAAATAACCTTAAAAAATATAGGTAAATAACCGGGGCCGCGTATTACTACTCTGCCAAACTCAAGTTTGGACTCCTTGTGGACGACTGCCAAACTAAAGTTTGGACTCCTTGCCAACAAAAAGTAGAAATAATGAAGCGCGATTGGGGGCCATAATTTAATTTGAAAACATCCAAAGCATTTTATGGCCCTCAAAGTGTCCAAATAACCTTAAAAAATATAGGTAATTAACTGGAACCCGCGTATCGCTACTCTGCCAAACTAAAGTTTGGACGATTGCCAAACTAAAGTTTGGACTCCTTGCCAACAAAAAGTAGAAATAATGAAGCGCGATTGGGGGCCATAACTTAATTTGAATACATCCAAAGCATTTTATGGCCCTCAAAGTGTCCAAATAACCTTAAAAAATATAGGTAAATAACAAGGCCCGCGTATCGCTACTCTGCCAAACCTTGAAGTTTGGAGTCCTTGTAGATTTATTTGAACACGATTTTGAGAAGGGCTTTTTTTATAAGGTATTATTGGCAGCGCGTTGGATGGCTTTGCGGATTCCTGAATAAGTGCCGCATCGACAAATATTAGTCATTGTTTGATTAATCTCGGCATCGCTGGGGTTTGGGTTTTTATCCAAGAGTGCGGCAGCCGACATGATCATTCCCGATTGACAATAGCCACATTGTGGCACGTCTTCTTCTATCCAAGCTTGTTGCAGCGGATGATTGCGATCCGGGGATAAGCCTTCGATGGTGGTGATTTTTTTCCCAACCGCGGCAATGACTGGCAAGATACAGGAACGCATCGCTTCACCATCAAGATGGACGGTGCAAGCCCCACATTGAGCCATGCCGCAACCGAATTTAGTCCCCGTCATGCCCAGTGTGTCGCGTAATACCCATAATAAGGGCGTGTCGGGAGTGACATCGGCCTTTTGTTCTTTTCCGTTGATCATCAGTGTTATCATGTATTTATTCCTAAATATAACTACAAGGATTGTATTTTTACAAGGATTGTATATAAAAAAGGATTTTTTTGCTTAAGTAACTGAATGCTAAACTATAGCTATATGGATTGTATACTTTTACAAGGATTGTATTTTTACAAGGATTGTATATAAAAAAGGATTTTTTTGCTTAGATAACTGAATGCTAAACTATATCTATATCTACAAGGATTGTTTATAAAAACGGATTTTTTCGTTAATGTTATTTTAAAACGCTTTCCGGTATGAAGTTTATAAAATCCCTTATTATATACAATCCTTGTAGTTGATATACAATCCTTGTAGTTATAATTGCGTTTCGATCTATGTATTAGAGTTGATTTTTTGGACTGAAGCCGGTATAGTGCCGCCTTCAATTTTTCTTTAGGATAATTTTATGTACAAGAAATTTGTTTTTCTTATTGCGTTTCTTGCGTTTCTTCCCGCCCTCGTGCAGAGTGCGCCCCTTTCGGAGCCGGCGTCGTTGAGAGAAACCCTTTCTCTCGATGCAGTCAGCTATATTCGCATTCCTAGTCCATGGGGCATGTTTTCGGCTCCTAAAGGAAATGTGTTAAATGGAGTATTGGAAAGTGAGCAACAAAGCCAACAAATCAAACAGTTGGAGGCTTCGTTTTACCAAAATGTGTTGAAAAAAGGCGAAGCGTTTATACATCCGGCGCTGACGCTGTTTTTTCATCATTTGCGCTCACCGGTAGAGGCGGTTGTTTTACTCCCGAAAGGTGCGTCGCCGCTTTTTGCTAACGTACTCGTTTCAGCCAAGCTGAATTTCACCTCTGTTGAGGAGTTTAAGGGCTTTCTGAAAGAACTGGTTGCCAAAACGCCACCCTTGAGCATTGTTAGTGAGGTTTCGGCGGATGGTTATGGGACGTTAATGGCTGGAGTCCCGGTTTTTCTCCATTATGATGTTAATACCTATCGGTTAAGCCTGATGGGTGGACTCGCTGCCAACCAAGCTGTTTTTAAGCAAGCTTTGTCGCAGAAAACCCCGGTTAAACAACATCCCATGTATGAGTTGGAAAATCGGATCGATGCCAGTCGTCAAGGCTTTTTTAAATGGGTTAATCTCCAAAAGATTTTACCTTTGTTACTACAAATGGGTATGCCGCCGCCCGAAGTCGCGGAAAAATGGCAAAAATGGGGATTGATGAGTGTCCGTGGTGTCGCGCTTGGTTTGGGAATTAGGGATGGCAAGGGCCGTTTGAGTTTGGTGATTGATGCGCCAAAAGCCGGTTACCGTGAATTTTTTCCCGCTATTTCCAATAATTTCTCTCTCACGGCTTCGGGAAAGCCGGGGGTAGTCTTTTCTGTCTCTCTCCCAGCGTTTGAATTGCTGAAGGGTTTTGAGCAAGTTCTCCTGAAAGAACTGAAACCTGAAGATTTGCTCTTCTACCAAAATTTAAAAGAAGCGTTCAAAACCGAATTGGGTTTTTCGATTGAAGACGTACTTCAGGCCTTCGGCCCAGAGGCGCTCTTTTTCTCCGATGAGATTGGTGAATTTGCGGCCGTCAAAATTGGCAACAAAAATTTGGTGCAGAAAATCCTCGCGGCCCTCGTGAAAAAATACGGGTTTCCTTATGAAACACGACAACGCGATGGTAAGGAGTATCACCATATGGCAACGCCGACCTTATCAACAGAAGATTTACCGGTGCCCGAAAGCCAGGCTGGGGCATTTTGGGTGGAATTAGCCTTAAAATTCAACTCTCACTCTTATTGGGTGGAAGAGGAAGGCTATTTGATTTTTGCTAATGTGCCTCAGGTGTTGTTCGATAGACAAAAACACAAGGCGCGCGTCCACATTCAACAATGGCTGAAACAAGAGCAGCGCCAAGATATTCAGTCATCGTTGTTCGTGGCTTCAACCAGTATTTCCAATATACCACGTCGGCTTTATTACGCGTATTTGCAAATGTTGAATGGGTTAGCGGATGTCGCCAGCACCAAGGTCGATCTTTTTACGCTACCAACGGCGTTGGAGCTCAACTTGCCAAAAAGCGGCACTTATGGAATGCATCTGGATTTGTCGGATTCGCAGTTGGCTCTGGAATTGGTCTTTGAAAACAATCCGCTAGAGTTTATGCTGGCTCCGAGTGCGATGACTACGGTAGTGGTAGGTGTTTTAGCGGGCGTGGCTACTTATGCCTACGCAGACTATCTCAAAAAGGCCGAAGGCGCTCAAGCAGAGGCGATGGTATCCGAAAGTGAGCGAGTCGCCGAGGCTGTCGCGTTATTGGAGGAATTTAAAGCCCCAGCGGCCACGTTTTTTGCCATTTTCAATCGTTTTCCAGAAGCCGAAGAGGTTAAAGAAATTTGGGAGATCACCGGGGGTGAAGATTTTGAGATTCGCTTGTTAGACAGCAAAGACGGTTATTCGGCCGGGTTTAAAGATTCGGCCATTTCGGGCAAAGTGATAATCCGTTACGATGCCAAGTCCGATAGTTGGACGTGTACGCATGACGGCCTCTCAGAAGAATCTTTGCCAAGTCACTGCAAGTAATGTTGCGGATGTAGTACAGCGAATTGCGCGGATAAACGAATTAGTACAGCGAATTACGCGGATAAACGAATTGGTTTAGGATTGACGCTGTCAGGCAACTAACCATTTTATTGAAATCGCTTAACAAATAACGGCCTCGGCCTTTTATCGGTAACTTACTGAATACTCTATAAATAATTCTATTATCTGCGTAATTAGCCTGGGGATCAATCCCCAGGCTAAAAGCTAAAGTCTGCTAAAGCAGACTACCCCCCAGCGTGGTTTTTCGTAGTGTAATTAGCCTGGGGATCAATCCCCAGGCTAAAAGCTCAATGCCATTAAGTTAAGGGCTTTGCACGTGGGATTGCCCCTACAAACCGTTATGTAATGTAGGGGCAATCCTTTATGGTTGCCCTCACCCAAAAGCTTAACTTAATGGCATTGAGGTTTCACCTGGGGCTATTCAAATTCAACCCCTATCGGGGTTGAGGAGTCGCTTATGTTGAACGTTATTGATTTGTATTTCACTCAATCGGGAAACGCTATATATTTCTGAATATCTATAGCACTTTCTTTGGTGTAGAGTGGTTGACTTTTTACGGAACTAAAAGCCCGTCAAATTCATTTCTTACTTTGAATTTCCAAAAAACTGTTTGGAATATTTTTGAGCAAATTCAGGCGGTACTTTTGCGGCTTTACCCAAATATTCAGCAGCCAATAAACAAAATTTACCCGATTGTAAATTTTCCACAATTAATGACTTAAATAAATTTCAGGTGCAAAGTTTGATTATTAAAAACGGTTTTATGGCCCACAAACCCGTGCCAATAACCCTACAAAAATAATGGTAAAATGATGCCAAATAATGACAAGGATTGAATATAAGCAGGGATTTATTTTTGGTTATCTCTGCACTCCCGCACAACACCAGACTAAAAGCTCATCGACTAATTCATTGAGCGAGCTATCTTCTTCAAAATTAAAAAATTCCGCTATTTTATGGGGTGTCTGTTTATCCATGTCATCAACAACTTGAGAAAGTATATTCTCCCCTAATCCAACTGGGGGCAGTCTGCTTTAGCAGACTTTAGCTTTTAGCCTGGGGATTTATCCCCAGGCGATACTTGGCACTAACCATCGAAAATGGAAAAAAGCGCAGTTTGTGACGGTGCGAAGTATAATTTGAAATCCCCGGTTCTAAAGCTTTATCGGTCAAGTAAATGAGCATATTTTTAAAAGGGTAAATCTGGAATAAAAAAACCATAAGGCCAATTCATCAGGCATCCTTCTTCATCAAAGGTAGTGGCCGAAACCTTTGTGCCACCCTTTTCTTGATCAGGTTCAAAGAGTATCACCTGTACATCATTGGCTTCGATTTTTCCAAGTCCAACTAATTGTCCAATACGATTCACAATCGCTTCGCTATGTGTCTCTACCAGTAAGCGCGGAGTCAGTTTTGACTCTGTTGGATGATTTTCGATTTTAGCTATATTGGCAAAAACATCGGCCAGTTGGGCTTGAAGTGTTGGATGAAGATGCAATTCTGGCTGTTCAATCGCAATGATTGAAGGATAATTCTTGAAACGATCCCACATACTGTGCTGAACGACAGACCAAAGTTTGATAATAACGGGTAATGCTTGTGAGTAGCCAAAACCGACATCGGCTAAATTTTTTAATGAAGCATTATCTGGTGTCACCATAACCGCTAAATGGGTACCTTGATTTTTGATAGAGACTTCAAGCCCAAAATGTGTTTTTAACCAGTCATCCAAATCTGTCTTTTGGTTTGGAGAAAGAGAATCAAGATACATCGGTAAATTTTCACCACGAAAGTCGATTTCCGCAACGGAAATGTCCTGTACGCGATAATATCGGTCGGCAACCGCACGTAATGGCCCGATATATTGGATTTTATGGGCAAAATCCACAATTTTGTGATCAGCAAATGATAATAGAAGTGGGACATGACACGCAAAGCTGATATCACGAATCAGTTGGATATTCTCATTGCTTTCTGTCAATTTTGAAATATTCTGTTTCCACGTTTTAGATGAATTTTTGATCTGTTGAAGTGACTTCAGAAAATTTTGATGATCAATACCGAGCTCAAACAGCATTTTGAAAACAGAACTGGGATCGGTTTTTTTATAGTATAAATGCGCTAGCAGCTTGACCAGTTTTAGCCCATACTCGCTGAAAATATCACTGTTTTTTTCAAACATTATTGGGATAAAATGAGTCGTTTGCTTTATCTGTAATGGTTTCAATTCATTGATAAAAGAACGTGTGTTAACATCGAAGCGTGTTATTTGCCCTAATTCATCAAATAGCAAAATAGCCTCGTCGGCTCCTAAACGGAGAGTCAGTTTAGAGATTGTGGTTTGTGTTTCGTTATTTTGACGAGGCGTTAATTCAATTTCAATGTAAAATTCACCAGCACCATCACCTAATAAAAAGCCCAATTCACGCGGGTGGAAACCAAGTTCGTCTGCACTTTTATTGGATAAAGTAAAGTTAAATCCAAAAGAAATGGCTTGTGCAGAATCACGCAAGGCTTCTTTAATGGTGCCAAAATCGACATAACCCTTCTGCCCATACCACAGTATTGGGTTATCAGTTGGTGTTTCAACACTTTGCCGCAAAAGTGGAAACACGCGCAAAAACGTACTTTTGCCGGTACTATTGGCACCAACTAAAATTGTCAGTGGTTTGATAGGAATATCTCCACTGTCAACTAAACATCTGAGATTTTTGACTCTGATTGAATCCATATTCAAATTAACAGGGTTAGTTTTTTAATAATAATATGTTACTCGCATCCATTTGCTATTTCAATTTCCGCCGCCGTCAACCCATACAACTGATAAACCCATTCATCAATTTGCTTATCCGTCGCGTCAATCCGCCGTTTCAAAAGCGTTTTGGTTTGTGGTTCATTTTCGGCGGCGAGTTGTTTGTTGAGGCTGAGTATTTGTTCAACAAGTTGCACTATTTTATCATGGTTTGCTTTGTCGCTTGGGTTATCGAAGTCAATTGTGCGAATGGGCAATTGTTGTACATACATCGGTTTATATTCAAAATAGCCACCTTGTTTTGTTGAGGCTATCGAATGTAGTACAAAATCTAATACTTGAGAATTTAATAAGCCGAGTAAGTATAAATCATCGGTTTTGATAATTGAGGTTTTATCGTTTGAATAAAAACCCTGTTCGTCAAAAGTGTATGAGGCCTTTTGTACTATGGCGGGAATAATAATCTTTGGTTTTTCAAAGGCTTCATAGTAATCGCAAGCCCGCAGTTCCCACCAATATTCACCCTTGTCATAGCGTTTTTGGGCTCTTTCCGAATAGGGTTTTAAATGTGCTGCGATACTTGGATAATGTTGTACTAGCCATGCCCACGCATTTTTGCTTGCCTTTGAATGTAAGTTTGTCCATCCTTTGGGGATGCAAATCAAGTAACGCTGCACGAAAAGCGGCTGATAACGTTTAATATCTCTGCCCTGCAAAAACGGTTTGATCAATTCCTCGCTTTTCTGATCTTCAGCAATCAATTTATCCCGTGTTTGGGCATCAATGACGAAAGCCTCGTTAAGCCCTGTTTTAATGCCATAGAATAATTTTCTGTTGACATATTGATTTAATGGTACACCCATTTGATGCAATTTATCTAATAAGGCTTGTGTTTTGTTATCAACAAGCACCCAGCCTTTCTCCTCTAACGCGCTTTGTTCAACAGCGTAACTTTGTTCGGTTGTGTATGTTTTAAGATCAGAGAAGTCTAAGGTTTTGATTTGGGTGACTTGAAAAGTCGTTTGAGCTGTACTTTTTTGAATGCCCAATATACAGGGATAAGTCGTGGCTTTTTGAAAAACGGGTAAATCGCCAAAATCGCTGATTTCGGTTAACTGTTGTTGTTTCAGGTATTGACGTAAGGGTTTGCCATAATGGGCTCGCATCCATTTGTTGGCGACGATGATGCTAAATCGTCCATTATCACGTAGTAATGAGAGGCCTTTTTCTATGAAATAGACATATAAGTCAGCGACGCCATGGTAGGTATGGTAATGCTGTTGAAAATAGGATTTCCAATCGCTTAATAATTCTTGACGCACATAGGGCGGATTCCCAATCACGGCATCAAAGCCACCGGCTTTCAAAATCGGGGCAAATTCTGTTTCCCAATCAAAGGCGTTAATCCGATAGAGTGTTTCTTCATCTAATAAACCGAGTTGTTGGCCTTGATAAAAATCATTACTTATCAATGAGTTACCACATTTGATATTGTTATCTAAGTCGGGTAAAACCCGTTCTTTCCATAATGTTAATTGGGGAAAAAGGTTTTGTTCATTTTCTAAGACTTTGAGGAGGAGCGAGAGTTTGGTGACTTCGACGGCTTGGGGATCGATATCGACACCGTAAAGGTTGTTTAATAAAATGCGTTTGCGTTCATTCAGTGTGAGTTGCCATGCGCCGCCGCTGATTTGATAAAGACGGGGATTTTTACCGGAAGCCCATTTTACCGGATTTTTTTGATAGTGTTCATTGTGCCAGTCTAATAGGAATTGGTAAGCGCCGAGTAAAAACGAGCCGGATCCGCATGCAGGGTCTAAAATTTTTAAGTGGCTGATTTTATTAAGTTTTTGATTGTGAACTAAGGGCCCGATGGTTTGTTTGACGATGTAGTCAACAATATAGGTGGGTGTGTAGTAAACGCCACCGGCTTTTTTGACTTCTGTTTTTTGTTCTACAACGGCGCGATGGGCTGGTGTGAGGCGAATGACTTGGCCCAAAAACTGTTCATAGACTTGTCCTAAAATGTCGGCGGGCAGCACGGAAAATTCATAAGGACTATCAGGATAGTAGAGGTTTTTGAGAATGTCTTTGAGGATTTTGTCATCAATAACCAGTGAGGGCGTTAGCGTATCTGGATCATCGCGCCCTTTTTCTGCTTTGAAATGGAACAGGCCTGAATTATAACGCTCGTCGGCTTCTTGAAAGTGTTGAAAGAGTCGGGTATAGATTTTCGGGCCGTTTTGTAAACCGAGTAATCGTCCGTAGTCTTCGATACCGCGATCTTCGCAAATGCGTAAAAAAATAATACGATCAATGGTTTGTTGAACAGCAAAGTTGAGTTGGCGCGAGCTTAAAACGGGATTACGCAGGGCAATGTTACGGGCGAGCATATCGCGCCAGCGTTCAATTTCTGTTAAAAAGGCCGTATCAACTTCGGCGGTGCCTTTTTTATGGGTTTTGGAATCAATGTATTTATCAAAGGCCCCTTTTAAAATCGCTTCGCGGGAGAAAATGCCGACTAGTTCTTCCCACTTTTCCAGGTAATCCGTATATTTCAAGTAGAAAATACGGGCGGTGGCAGCCTTATCCGTTTTCGCCGGTTTGAAGCGGCAGTCGTAGACGGAAAATTCTGCAAAATTCGTCAAAATGCTCAATGGCAATTTGGCACTCCAGCCATAACGGCGCACTTGAAATGCCGCTTCGGCATTGTTTTTGATCAGAATCGCTGGCTTTTTCGCTTCTAAAAAGAATTTTCGCAGCCCGCCAATTCTAAAACTATAATCAGGCGCTTTGGTAGCACGGCCGATTTTGAGCGCGTCTTCATGCAGCACATCTTTATAGGCTTGGGCATAGCCTTGTTCATTGGCAACATCCCAGCCTAAGGCTATAAAAAACGGATCGATAAATTCGCGGCGCGTTTGAGTTTCGTTATAAGTGCTTTGTTGGTAAGTTTCGAAGTGACTGGTAAAGCGTTCGACTAAGGATTGGATTTGTTGGGTAGGCATAAATTTTTTCCAATTGCTGCATAACAATACCTTCGCCATATTAAAAATCAGAAATACTGAGAAACTATCAATTTTTAACAGATTTATTTTATTAATAAATAAAAATAACCTTTTTTCAAAAATTGCCTAAATATTGCATCAATTTAAAATTAAATTGGCGAAGGTATTAGCATAATTCACTCTATAGTTAGAGCATATTTAAATCCCTCAAGTGTCTTATTGTGATCGTAAATGATAAAACGAGGATCACTTTTGGGAAGTAAAACACGTCCACATTCAACAGCTATAGAGACGGGAATAGCAGGAAAAAGATGAATTTCAACATCACTACCATGACGTTCTCTAATTAAAGCCAACAATTGATGAAACTCTGTTTGAAAAAGAGAAAGTTGTGCCTTACATTTCAAAAAATCTCTGTTGGGATTTTTTATAGTGATTTTATAGACAGGGCAATCTTTAATCACTTTTTCAATTTCAGATTGATGGATTTCTCCACTTAGAGAAAGATTCAGCACAACTTTTTTAGCCTCACTATCGTCTGGTGTGATAACTTGATAGTGAAAATCTAACTCCTTCTGTTCTTGCCATGTCCAACTATCAGTATCTCTGTGCTTTTGATACACATCTACTGATATTATGTCACCCATTTCCGCGCCTAAACAAATCAGCAAGGGTATGGGTGCTAATGCAAATATTGACAAATGTTCAGGAGGTTCTTTATTCAATCCAGAACGAAATATCTGTTGTACGTGTTCTCTGATCTCTTTTTTAGCCATTTCCCAAAAATTGGGATCATCTTCCTTAACAGAAAGACGTGTTAAATCAATCTCATAATCATCACCACTTGGATATCTGTTTGGAATAATGGCCTCACACGCTTGCAGAAAATTACAGAGTCCTTTTCTCGTATTGATATTGGTACAAAATTTAAGAAGGTGTGTTTTACGAGACGGATGAATGCCGGTTAGTAACTCAATTCTGTCTTCGTGTTCTTTTTTAAAAGCTTTAAGAAGTTCAACCGGATGACCTTCAACATCTTCTTTGTCAATTAGACGATGATGAGTATCGCATAATAACATCAGGTTATCAAACTCACGACTGAGTTGATCTGATAAAATAGGGTATCCCCGTGGACCATCAGGATTATCAGCAATAATATGGGCGATGTAACTACGATTCATATAAGTGCCTGTAATCCTATCTCGATAGAGATATTCATTACATCCTTTATATTCACACCGCCCACCTGCTCTTAACCAAAGTTTTAACTTCACTTTTGGAGGAATGTTGGTTTTTGACATTTTTCTCACTCAGGTAAAGGAAAATATCTTCCAAATTGTTTTTGAAGCTTTTGACACGCTTCGTGAGGCTCAGGCTCATATTCAGTTTCCTGCAAGGTTTCTGATAACCTTTCCAATTTCTTATGAAAGTGTGTCATCTGATTATCAGTCATTTTTTCAAATAGATCACAATAAGGTGCTACTGGTAAGTCTACACAAAGCCGTTGTGTCCATTCTCCAGCATCGGAATAGACATTTCTAAATTGCCCAATTAAAGTATTGACAAACACCTTCAAGGCACTTGCATCATCATAAGTGACTTTACCGAAAACATCTACTGATTGAATGACATTAAACCAATGATAAGCAGCAACCGTGATGCCTATACCAATCGGTGCGGCTTTACCAGATGCCGTTTCTGAAAATTGAACATCTTTCCAACGTTTGAGGTAACGAATAACCCTTCTAAATTGTTCCCTGTCTTCTGTTTCACCAAACTGGTTTTTAACCAGTTCAATAAGTTTTTGGGGTTCAGACTGTTCCCAAATTCGCTCTTCGTAACGAGAGTGGAGTTTACCTTTAGCAAGGTACAATGGGCCGCCTTCATAATCAGGTTCAGAGTAAATTGCCAAATCAACATGATAAATTGGTTCATCATGGCGTTGATAAAAAACGGTAACACAAGGTCTTCTACACTCAACTCTTTGAGTATGCCCATATAACGCATCATATACCCATTGTTTCACTTCGACTGGATCAAAATAATCTTCTTTTGAAATGTGAAACTTTAAACCCACATCGATATCGTAATCACCCTCTAATGGCTGAATGCCGGTTCCCATAGCGTAACTGCCTTGATTAAAGAAATCAAAAGTTGGGATAGGTTCGTTCTTATCTTGAAAAAACGTTTTCAGCCTCAAACGGAGTTTATCAAGAACAATGTCTCGTTTTTCTCTGAGTATACTGTTTTCATCAAGATTGTTAAGTTTAATTGTTTCATGAAACTGCCTAAAATAGGTTTGGAGTATTGCCATTTATTTCTCCTTTTTCCAAATGGGTTAGTCAAAAAAACCTCGTTTTTTAGGTCAAAACGTTGGAAGTCATTTTATAATGAACTTGGGAATAATTCAAAATAAAAAGTAAAGTTAATTTTTTTTAAGGATTGTGAATAAGTTTTCAACCCCAAAAACTTTTTTTTAGCTGAATCCTATCTCATTGTTTTTACCCGCCAAGGCCGTTAATGCGTCAAAATAGGATGACGCGCTTTGTCCAAAAAAGTCCGCCTGTTTTTCTGATTCAGACAAGAGGGATTGGAGTAGATCGTAAATCACCTCTTCCAAATGAGCGATCTGTTTCATTTGGTTATCAGCAGCTTTGGCATTTTTGTGCAAGGTTGCAACAGCCGATGCCCAATAAAGATCAGAAAAAAGATGACCTTCTTTACGCATCCCATTTACACCAGCTTTCTTTTTGAGAATGCACCCAATAATCTTGTCCGTCACGACATAGATTTTGCCTTCATGTTCTTTCAGCAGACTATTCTCGCCTTGTTGAAGACAGTCGATAATCGGCTTTTTGCCTTCATGTTCTTTCAGCAGACTATTCTCGCCTTGTTGAAGATAGTCGATAATCGGCTTAATAACATGAGTCAAATCAATCTTGCCATGATTTATACGGCTTTCCTCAATTTGAGCCATTGTTTTTCTCTTCTCCTGTTTTAGGGGATTAACTAAAAACACCGTTTATATCGCTTAATGTTCCAAAAAATATGACTTGAGCTTCTCATAAAAAAACTTCAGGAGAAACCTTAAAACGCTTGCTCAGAATACGGATTTGTCGCGCATTTAATTCGCTTTTCCCGTTTATGATTTCTAACACGTTATCAACAGAGCCTATTTCTGCTAAATCGCTGGGATACAAGCTATTTTGCGCCATTAAAAATTCGAACACCTCGTTGCCTGACACTTCTGGCTTAGGATAATGCGCCGTTTCATAGCTTTCAATTAAAAGACAGAGCGTCTCCATTAAGCTAGACAATGGATGTGTGTCATCGTCACCAACAATATCCATTAATTTTTCAAATAAAGCGAGAGCACGTTGGTATTCAACTTCAGAATGCGGAACAGATAATACTGTCAAAATATATGCCCAAAGAAAGCGTTGTAATAATATTTGGGTTAGAAGACTTCTTAGTCACCTCAAAAGAAACCGCAGCAAAACTGTCAATTGAGTGTTCTCTCATCAATTTTATAGAATAAAAACAAAGAGTTAAGTTGTTAAATTTTCAACACAGAGACACGGAGTTACACAGAGTTTCACAGAGATTTCCCTTGGCTTAGTGGCTCTGTGTAACTCTGTGGTTCTCTGTGAACTCTGTGTTTAAAATTTATATATAAATTAAGCCTGTTCAGCAAGTAACATGACATTTAGTAATGATAACGACTTAGATCTGACAAAATAACGCGTTTGAAATTGTGCGTTGAGTCGTTGCTCGATTTCTGGGCCACGTAGCAATAGCCAAGGCAACGCATTGTCATCATAGTTGCTTTGTATCGGCAGCGTATAATTTGGCTGACATAAGTAGGCCTGAAAGTACGCTTTCAGCATTTCTTTCATATCCTCTTTAAAGCGAAGTGGCTCAACTTGGTTTTTCCAGAAATTATCAATATGTAGGGCACTGATAGGAAAAACCAGCCAGCGATTGAGTACCGTGCCGCCCAGTTCGCTTTCAGTATCACTGTCTGGCTCGCCACCAGCAATCACATTTAGAATGGGGTAAAGTGTATTAGCCGGATCACGTATTGCCTTGGGTGTGTTCTTGCCCTCAATAAAACTTTTCAGTTTGGCGCGGATTCTTTCGATGACTTTGAGCTGTTCTTCTAGATGGGTTTCCACTAAATGCCTAGTCTTTTCTTTCATGTCGCCTTCGAGACTATCTAGCTTTTGCAGTACCAACTCACCTACCGTGTAACATCCTTCAGGAATGTAGTTTCCTTTCGCAATCACATCAAGCCCTCTATTAGCGTCTTGAGTAAATTGTTTCAACAAACGATTTCTATACGTCGTTGACGCAAGTGTCGTCGCATATTTAGCATTATGCTGCAACACGACATTTTCGTTTTTAAACACATCGCGTATATTTTCTTTTATATAACGAAGGTTGGTATCACCAGGATTCTGCTTATGCGCTCTTTCTAAGTCATCAATCGCACTCGAAATATCATCCATTGTCGATTGCGCTGCACCTTCAACTAAGCTGCCCGAAAGGGGTATGCAGGATACGGATTGTTTAGATAATTTGGCAGCCCCTAATAGGCGCGTCAAAATGCTCATTCGCATCAGCATCAGTGTTGCAAATAAATTGGATATTTGCGACGCTTGAAAAGCAGTCGTGCTGCCACCAAGGGGCGCTACGAGCACTTGCGGAATAATCAGTTCAATTTCTCGATTCAGTTCATTGGCTTTGCCACTACCACGTCCCCTATACATGCCCTGTAAAAATTCCATGAAATTACTTTCTAGGGAAAACGTGGGAATAAGGCAGATAATTTTGCTGGCATTCGGAAAACTAATGCCTCGCGTTCCCGATGAAGTCATTAAAATGATATCGGCAAGATCGCCTTTTTGTGATATAGGCACTTCTCGTTGTTTTTGGCTTTTTTCTTTATCTGTGGCAGGGCTAACAATATCGCGTTTTTTCTCAGAGCTCAAGTTGGCATGAAGACAAGTAATATCAAGATGACCACATTTGTTATCCTTGGCATACTCAATAATAGCGTTTCTGAGCTGATCGATTGATTTTTTATTCTGAATAATAACAATCGTTTGTTCTTTAGGTTTTTGTTGCCAACGCTCAACCAATTCCTGAGCGAGTTTGAGGCGCAGGGCATTTTCGAGTTCACGATAGGCTTTGGCGATTACTTTGTCTTTATCACCTTCTTTCTTAATCGCACAAAACCCCAAAACGGGCCGCCATTTCAATGTCAATGTGGAAGCAGGGTAGACATTGGCATTAATGATTTTCGCGGGCTGTCTCAAAATTTTCGTGTCTTCAATACTCAATCCTTTACAATCCGCATCGCCGGTGAATAATATCTGTTCAGGTTGAGATTGTTTTTCATTGAGATAACTTTCAACCGAGGACGCATTGACGAGCGAAGCATCAGCAATCAGAACACGAAATTTCAGGGGACACGTTTTTCCGACATCATCAAACTTATCCATCACTTCTTGACGAAACCTGATCATTTCCTGTACTGTTTGCCGCCCAGCACCATCGCCGGTGACTTCATCAACAAAAAAGACAATTTCCTTGATGTTGTTGGCAAATTTTTCAATAGACGCAATATCCAGTTTTTTCTGACTATCGCCAAACATTCTGCTCAAATGAGCGCCAACTGTGGTGGTTTCCTGATTCAGTTGTCTATTTGATTGCGTTGAAACACAAGCAATGATGCGTTTATAGCCGTACCGAGCATTAAGTCTATGAACCGCCTGCATTATCGTCTTGAAGACACCGTGACGAGTACGCCGCGATACCTCGGTGGCCGCACTTATTTCCGTGCGTCCAAAGTTAGATTGATTTTTAGGCGGTTTTATTTCTAGTAACTCGGCCCCTTCTTGGCTTAAAAACAAAAACTTAGCATCATCATCAGGTATTTTATGGCTACAGCAACTTAACGCCGCTTTACCAGAATGAGACTCAGCCACCTTGATGAGTGTCGAATTGGTATTGATGCAAATAAGTTCCTGTTTTCCTTTAAGATTGTTGCCGTCATAAGTCGGATCAAATTTTGCCATCAAGTCCGTATTCACTTGGATTCGCGGGCTTAAATAAATCAGTAAATAACCAGAGGGATAGTCAGCTAAAATGTTACGCAAGGCGGTGGTTTTACCAATACCCGGCGTGCCTGATAACACCAAAATATCATTGTTTTTCCAAGCCGACTTAACCAGTTCAGCGTGAGCATCTTGCATGGATTTTAAATCAGCCGCCTGAAGTTGCTTGGCAAGCTCAATAGGCAACCATGATTGTAATTGTTCAAATGTCGGCGGCGTAGCGGTGGGGCAGTAACCTTCTATTTTCTCTATTGGAAAAGAATACTTAAGGTAGTCTTCGCTGGGTTGTTGACACTCAAAAGTGTGTTTGGCACGGTAATACAAATCCCTAAGCGGCTCTGTTAGTATCGACGGGGAGTTGCTCCGTATATTTCGCAAGATGGCATTTTCAGTGTTGAGTATTTGAGCTTCTCTCTGCTTGCTTTGTTGTTCAGGGGAATCGTTATTGCCGCTTTTAATCATCCCTTGTTGATAGATAACCCCCATATTTTGTAAAAGTTCACAGTCATCTTCTCTCACATGCAAAAAATGCCTCGCACGATCAGTAAACGCAACCAGATGAAACTCAATATTACCCTGCCCCGTTATCCATTTATCAAACGGTTTCTCTAAGATAACACGATTTTTCAGCGTGTCATAAAGCGAATAAATGTAGCCACCGCCTTGAAATAACTTTTTAGCGATTTTGTCGTGAGTCAGCAAACCACGAAAGTCATTTTTTAACTCTGGTGAAATTTCCAAACCAAGCGTTTCACTGGCAATCCGAAAATCTCGTGTTTTAGTCAGATTGGAGATCGCATTTTTGCCACGTTTGAGACTTTCAAAAATGTCATATGGATTAGAGAGATTAATTTCAGTCTCTATGGTAGGCGCGTTATGCGTTGATAATTCGTAACAGATTAAATGAAATTGGTACGCGTTGTTATACCATGTCCTAACAATTAATAAGAAATCAGCATAAGGACATTTCCCCTTTTCATGGAGCGTGCGGAAATTGAAATCTGAAAAATCGGCAATCAAGGCTAATTCTTGCCGCGCCAAAACAAAAGCATCGTTGGTTTCTTCTCCAAGAGTCGGATTAGCGTAAACCCAAACTAATTGAGGTGATGTTGGTGTGGTGATAGCAGGTAGCGATTTTATAAACTGCTGAGTTTCGCAAAACCCTTGAACATAACCTTGGAATAATCTCGCACTTAAAATAGAGGGGGCCGATTCGACCGATTTTAGATCAAGAAGTTCGGTATCAATTCCTTCTTTGCCAAACTGAGCGATTATTTTGCTCAAGTTAAACTCACCGAGCCGAGAAATAATGTGAGCCATTTGTTGTTGGCATTCTTTTGAGGTATTGAAAGCGCGTAGCGCACCCATAGCACCTGCTAATCCGCCAAGCTCATAAACGCGCCCTTGTAGGCTACTAAATTCATCCATATTTTACCCTTCAATCGGTTTCGTCAAAATGTCATCACAATCAATTGTACACTCAAGTCATTCTTTAACCAAATTACCTCAGCATTTTTTTGAGGTGCTTGGCTAAGTTCACTGATAACTTTATCCGAGTCTCGTAGGGTAGGTAAGCGGGCCGCACTGAATCAAATATTATCCAGAATCCAACCGCCCACTTGCCGATTATCCAACAACAAAACCAACGCAACTCCAAAAAGTTTAGAGGCAGCCACAACGGATTGGCCCTACATGCCGATAGCCGGTTCTTTTGAGGGCCATGTTGTCAAATTGATTGGTGAATTTTTGTTAATGGCCCACTACAACTACAGCCAACAGCTAAAGCAATTGTCTAAGAGCTACTGTCCCCTAAAGGGGACTCAATAATTATCTGAATATCTATAGAAGGTTCTTTTGGGGGCCATGTTGT
>Ga0190315_1000192_pt1 | contig 37850 bp, 49 predicted proteins | sample 48701101_MG_FD_161673 | JGI IMG/M metagenome (GOLD analysis project Ga0190315, IMG submission 161673) | Hydrothermal vent sediment bacterial communities from Southern Trench, Guaymas Basin, Mexico - 4870-11-0-1_MG | ecosystem: Environmental > Aquatic > Marine > Hydrothermal vents > Sediment ...
CGGGCCTGCGGGCTGAACCTCATGAGGATGAGCCCGCAAACCTCCCCACCAATGGCGAGGGGTCAACCCGAACCCTCACCTTTCACGGAGGGGAGGAGGTCAGGTAGTAGCTCCCTTAATATTCTACTTCTTCTTTGCCAGATATAACAAGGTTTAAGCGTTTCGACAAGTTTATAAACGGAGGAAAAAAAGAAAAAAGTGATGTTGCAGAACTACAGAGGGTTCAGCAAGGACGCAAAACTTGTTATTGTTTATTCATTTCTGGGTTGGTTAGGCAGCAATATAGCGTGGTTTATTCTGCCATTTTATTATTCTTCCCTTGGGATGAGTTTCTCTGAGATAGGAGTTCTTTTCTCAATCTCTACTTTAGTCGAAGCCATAATTCTTTTAGTTTCAGGCCATGTTAGTGTTAAATTGGGCTATAGAAGAGCTATATTGTTTTCTGTGAGCATGTTTTTCATTGCAAGAGTCCTTCAAGTGTTTATTCCGAAATTTTGGGTTTTTGCCGTTGCATCCGTAATATTGGGAGTGGGAATGGCCCTTGAAATGCCTGCTTTGATGTCTTTATTGAGTGAGGAGGCAAGTGAGGAGAAGAGACATTATCTCTTCAGTTTAAATGCCGCATTAGGAACTATAGGCTCTGCACTGGGAATGTATTTAGGTGGAGCTTTACCAAACTTTTTTGATGGGTCAAATCCTTATAAGATGACTCTTTTAGTTGCTACTCTGCTACTTCCACTTCAGGCACTTTCCATCTTTTTGGTTTCCCCGGTTTTGAAGAGAGAAGAGAAGAAACTTAAACTTGAAAAGGAGTTAGTAATTAAAATTGCCAAGTTCTCTCTTCCTTCGGCATTAATAGGCCTAGGAGCTGGTGTCACGATACCTTATGTTGGATTGTGGTTCAATAAGCGCTTTGGAACCAGTTTAGAAAATATTGGTGGTCTTTTTGCCATTCAAGAGTTTATAATGGGAATTGGAATGTTTACTCTTCCCATGATATCTGACAAAATTGGGAGTGTTAAGACGATAGTTGGCTTTAATGGAAGTGCGAGCTTATTAATATTTGTGATGCCATTCTCTCCATCTTTTCCGATTGCAGCGGTGGTATATACCATTAGAACGATCTTAATGAATATAGTAAATCCGATATGGGATGCCTTCATGATGCGTTTTTTCACCACGGAAGAAAGATCGACGGCTATAGCCTTAAGGAGCTTTGCATGGACAACTACTCATGCTCTCGGACAGTTTATGGGTGGCAGAATATTTGATATTTCTTTAACTTGGCCCTTCCTCATAACTGGAGCACTCTATGGTCTCTCTATGATTAGCTTCTGGATGCTTTTCGCAAAGGAAGAATGAAAAGAAAGAGTTATAAGCTTAGGCAAGTTGGTCTCATTAGATGAGAATAATGCTAATTTTGCAAGAGGTGTGAGAGATGGCAGTTAAGGACTGCCCGGAGTGTCACGGTAGTGGAAAAGTAAAAAGTGGTGAGAAGGAGTGTGAGGTCTGCAAAGGATGGGGTTATGTTCCAGCAGATTTTAAGATAGGTGATAAGCTCAAAGGTTACCGCAATCTGGATTACTTTGGTGTGGAGGAGGAAGTTGATGAGATCCCTTGTCCAGAGTGTCATGGGAAAGGGGTTGTCCCTGTTTATGATACCTGCCCAACATGTGGAGGAACCGGAAGGGTTTTAGCTTGTGATATTTGTGGAAAGGTTAAGGAGCCCTGGGAACCTGGAATGGAGACTTCGTGGGTATGTCCGGAGTGCGAAAGGAAGTATAAGGTGGTTTACGTTCTTGATAAGACTTGTAACTATGAGGATGTTGAGATTGGTAAGGTTTACAAAGGTGTCATAGAGAGGGTAGAGCGCTTTGGAGTGTTTGTAAAGCTTAATCCACATGTTACAGGGCTGATAAAAAGGAAAGACCTTCTTGGAAAGAAAGAATACACCCCTGGAGAGGAAGTTCTTGTCCAGGTTTTAGATGTCAGACCTGAAAAGAAGGAGATAGACCTTATAGAATCTGCTTTGAGACACTACAAGGAGATAGTCGTTAGGAAAGAGCTTCCAGTCACAGATATTGGAGCATTAACCAAGGAAATGGCAGGAAAAACCGTCAGGATTAGGGGTAAGATAACTCAAATACAGGTGACAGGTGGTCCAACGGTCTTCACAATAACGGATGGAACGGGTATAACCTGGGCAGCTGCCTTTGAAGCTCCCGGTGTTAGGGCCTATCCTACTATTGAAGTTGGGGACATAGTGGAGGTCATTGGAAAGGTCTCATTCCACGCGGGAGAGATTCAAATAGAAATAAGTGACATGTCCCGTCTCTGGGGCCCAGATGCAGCAGAGGTTAAGAAAAAGATAGAAGAGGAGCTTAACCAAAGGGCGCAACCTGAAGACGTTGGATTTTTAGTTGAAAGTGAGGTCTTGGAGAAGCTTAAACCACAAATTATGAAAGCCGCGTTTATAATAAGAAAGGCGATATTTGAGGGAAGGCCCATAATAGTGAGACATCACGCAGATACGGATGGATACAGTGCTGGTTTAGCCCTTGAATACGCTATAGTGCCCCTTCTTGAAGAGATTTCTCCTGATCCACAAGCTAAGTGGAAGTTCTTTAAGAGAAGACCAAGCAGGGCTCCGTTTTATGAACTTGAAGACGTTCTCAAGGACATAATCTTTATGATAGAGGATCATGAGCGCTTTGGAGACCCGCTTCCGCTCCTTGTGATAGTCGATAATGGAGGAACAACAGAGGATATTCCGGCTTACAAGCGTATAAAAGCCTATGGTGTCCCAATAGTTGTTATTGACCACCATGATCCAAGGGATTTCATCAGCGAAGAGAAAGCAGCAGTTGATGAATACGTAGATGTTCACGTTAATCCCCATTTAGTAAAGAGAGGATATTATGAGCTAACAGCTGGAATGCTCGCCACGGAAATAGCCAGATTTATCTACCCACCTGTTGAAGAGAAAATAAAGCATCTTCCCGCTATAGCTGGAACCGGAGATAGGAGTGACGCTCCAGAGTTTCAGCAGTACCTCAAAATAGCCAAAGAAAGTAAAGGGCTTGAGGAAGAAGACCTAAAGAAAATAGCGGAAGTAATTGATCATGAAGCCTATTACTGGAAGTTCATGGATGGACACGGCATTATAGATGAGCTTCTTCTCCTTACTGGCAATCTGCAGAGGCACAGAAAGCTAATAGATTCAATCTATCCCGAGGTGAAGGCAAAACAGGAGAAAACCCTTAAGGCCTCTCTGCCTCACGTTAAGAGCATTGTACTGCCCAACGGGATAAGGTTCAATACAATTGATGTGGAGCTATATGCTCCAAAGTTTGAATATCCATCCCCAGGGAAGCTGAGCGGACTGATTCATGATTACTTTAAGGAGCAGTATGGAGAAGATTCTCCAATTTTAACCCTCGCTTATGGCCCAGATTTTGCGGTTGTCAGAGGAAGCGACGGGATGCAGGCTTATAGTTTTGACCTCAACGAGATAATAAAACTACTCCAGGAAAAGCTCCCTGATGCTGGAGTGGAAGGCGGTGGTCACAGTTTTGCAGGTTCAATAAAGTTCTTCGAGGGCAAGAGAAAGGAAGTTCTTGAAGAGTTTGCAAAGCAAGTGGTAAAGCTAAAGAAGAACACATAATCTGGCTCTGTTAACTTATTGTTGGTATAACGTATTGCGGATAAACAAAGTGCCAAAGGTAATTTGAAGAAATCTTTAGTTTCTTTTATCCGCTGTTATATGAAGTCGCGAGCTCATCTTCTAGGTTATGTAAGCGAAATCAAGCCAGCAACCCTTGTAAGGCCTCGCGGCGAAGAGCTACAAGTTGATTCTTTGTGCAAAGTCCTTAGCCGAATGGAATTAGTGTTTTCTTTTCCCAGTCCTTCGAATAACATTCAATGTTTTTAACTTTGGGTTCTAGTTTTTCGGTCAAAATATCAATTGGAGTTGCTGAAGTATCTCTTTTCTCAATCTCTACGCTTATTCTCTCAAATTTCTCCTCTCCATTCTCCAGCCATTCCCTACATACTACAGGACTGGCAATATAGATTGTATTATCCCTTAAGTCTAAATCCCCGACAGGACCTTTGAGCAAATAGAAATCAATAAGATCGCCATTTTCACTAAACACGAAAAGCACATAGTTGCTTACCCAGGCGATGAATCTTTTCCCATTTTTTATAATCTTACCCTCTGCTACATAGTGGTCTGCTGGATATGTTGCATTTATAATTTCAGCCCATAGGACTTCTCCATCTCTGCTCAGCTTGGCAAAGAATGGATGAACTTCTTCATATGGTGGTGGTTCGCGGAGATGCTCATGGGCAAACCCAGCAACGTAAACATTTTCTCCAGCATAAACTGCATATAGTTCTATGGAATACTTCGGAAGTTCTTCAAATTCTGGGATCTTCTCTCCCTCTTTCTCGGCTAATTTCCTCTTTTCTTCTGGTATCTCAACTTTTCTTTTTATCTTCTCTTTAGATTTTAAGGAGACAGCCCATTCAAGCTTGCCGTCCTTGCTGAGCTTGATAATTTTGTTTCCTTTTGTTAAGTATATTCCATCGGACACGGAAATATCATTGTTCCAAGGCTCTCCAGATATGATACCTTTTAATACTACAGCCCAAATTACATTTAGATCCTTATCTGTTTTCACCACTCCGCCTCTCGTGTTAAAGTAAAGAAATTCTCCATCGCTTTCAATGTCAAACACGTTTAGATAGTCTTCATACTCAACAGGGATAGGGTTCTCTCTTGTTCCTTCGTAGCCAACTCTCTTGATCGCAAGATTCTTTATCCATGCAATCTTGCCATCTTCAATCTTGGCAATCTCTACACCTGCAGCGTAAATACTTCCGTCGAGGTACTTCAAAACATTTGAAATCCATAAGTCCTCATCAAGCGTCAGATTCCAGCCGTTTATCATTTTAATGTATGGGCCTCCTCTTTCAGTGCAGTTCTCAATAAATCCAAACACGTATACGCCGTTGTTTGCAGAAATTTTCCTTCCTTCAACAATCTCGAATCTGTACTCTGAACTTTCAAATTTCATTTTTGAAGATTGTAATACGTAAAGGCTGGCTGCAAAGATTATTGCAATGCATACCAGCAGGAGCATTCTATTCATTTTGTCACTTCCGTTTTTTAATTTTTAAACTTATTATTTGATGTACCTGCAATTTTTGATAACGTTTTTGGTATTTACGAAGTTTTGCCTTGCAAAACTTGGGCTCTAAAAGAGGCACATCCTTCTCTTGTTCGAGAACAAAAGCACCGAGCAAAGCGAAGAGTCGCACTCTCATTTTTTACTTTGAGCAAGCTCTTTTATCGTTTCGTAAGTCTCAAATTCTGGAGCTAGAGCATCATAAGTTTTTAGCTTACCGAAAGATAAAATCCTTGCATCCTGACCCATAAATCCACCGTGAACCGGATAGACAAAGATTATTCCTTTCTTTGAGAAAAATTCATCCGCTTTCCTTAAAAACTCTCTTTGCTCCTCTTTGCTCAACTCCTGAGAGAAAACTCCCAAAGGCGTGTTTGTAGTTCCAGCCCAGTCAAGTACAGCCAAAATTTTTGCTTTGGGAAGCCTTTTCTTTATTTTTGAAACAATCTCATCCCATCTTTCTTCATCCAAGGCAAGATTTCTTACCTCTTCTACTGTTGGGGTAACAAGAACAAAGTCCAAATCTGGCGTATAATTAGGAAAGTCAGTAAAGGTTCCAAAACTGCAAAGGTAAATGTACTCTCCTTTTTTCTTTCCGTAATCTCTAATCTCTTTTATTAAATAATCAATTGCTTCTAAACTATCTTTTACTGCTGGATGTTTAGGATTTTTGGTTATCTTTGCTAAAATTCTTGGCTGAGCGAAAAGCATATCCAAAAATAATCCGTTAACGCCAGCATCTATCTGCCTTTTTGCCCAACTTAAATAAAGCTCTTGAAACTCTTTATTTGTTACATCTGGAAAATAACCATATTTACCCGTTCCGCCTTTTTCTTGAGCCAATTCCTGCAATTTTTCCTTTGAGAAGTTGATTCCCCATTTTTGGGGATCTAAAGCCATCTGCCAAGTTTCATTTTGAGAATAGGTTTTTCCCGTTATTGGATTCTTTTCTTCAAAATTAATCCTTTGAGTGGGAATTGCTCCAAACCAATACTTAATTTCTGGCAAATCTTTTTTGAGTTTTCTTAAAGTCTCTTCAAGCTGCTGATAAGTATGCCCTGCCTGATATACCGGACTATTTGAAGGGAGGGACTCTGGAGTTGGAGTCCATCTCCACCATATTCTGAAAACCAGATCAGGCTTTGTTTCTTTTAAAATCTTTACCAAATCATTATAGGTTCTTATTTTTGAAGGATGATAGATGCCATCTGTTATTCTTTCATAAAGGATCGCAACCCTAATTTGTGAAAGATTTTGCACTTCTATAAGCTTAATTTCTAAAATCTCAATTGGTTTTCCCCACATTTGAATTGTGGCAACCTTTTTTGGCTTCGCTTTAAACCAAACTCTCAATCCCTCTTTCTTGAATTTCTCTGGCAAATTCAAAGGCAAATATTTCTCTCCTTCATCAGTTATAATTCCATAGAAACCCTTTTCCAAAGAAATATATTTTATGGTTCCATTTGCGAAAATTACTTCTTTTTTAAAGGAAGTTTCTTGAAGCTTCCAACCTATCAGAAAGATAGAAACAAGCAAAATTCCCACTCCTGCAGTAATCAGGATTTTATTTTTATCCAATGTTCGTCACCGTTAGTAGCTCTTAAGATTTTGTTCTTCATCTTTATAATTTATTGCTTCCTTATTTTTAATCTTTCTAATGTGGGCTTGCAGTTTTGGACAACATTTTGCAAATGAAGTGTCATAAGCATTTGAACGAAATGAGTGAGGCTAATGAAGTTATTTACGCTCTTATAGGCAAATTCACCGAAGGAATAAAGGTTAGGAAGTACTCCTGCCAAGCAGGCAAGGCTTATTTTTCACCTCACCAGCAATAAGTCAACAGAACCCATAATCTTAATCCTTTTATATCTTCGTTTATAATTTCTTCTGGTGATGTCCATGTACATGGCAGAGTTCAAACTCAGATATGGAGAAATGAAATGGTACGTGAGGAGAATCGTTGAGGCTGATTCTTTTGAAAAGGCCAAAGAACTTGCAGAGCGTTACGTTAAAGCTATAAACAAAGGGGAAGTTATCTGGGAGCTCAATGACATCTACGAGGTGGAAAAGCCCCTAACGATAACTGAAGAAATGGTGGAGAAGCTCGAAAAAGCCATCTAGCCCTCTATTTCATCAGCATAATTTGTGTGCATTATCTTTTTCACTTCTTCAACGTTTTTTGCGTGCCCTAAGGCCCACATGAGCTTTGTTACTGTTGTTTCTTTTGTCATATCCTTTGCCGGAATAATTCCCGCCTCAAGAGCTTTTCTTCCAACCTCATATTTGTTCAAATCGACACCATCATAAAGAGCTTGTGTGGTCATCACCACTGGAATTCTTGGTGTAATCTCCCTTATCTTCTCCAAAATGTTTCTTTTTCTGTAAGGAATTCCTCCTGCACCGTAACCTTCGAGCACTATTCCTTTGTATCCGGCTTTTACAAGGATATCTATTGCATCTCCATTCAGCCCGGGAGTGAGTCTAATGAAGACCACTCTTGGGTCGTATTTTGTGTCAAGCACTGGTTCTCCTTTGGGTTTGAATTTCTTTTTGGGAGGGTTGTAGATGACTTCTTCTCCTTTTACATAAGCAACATTGGGATAGTTTATGCTCATAAAGGCATTTAATCCCAAGGCTCTTATTTTTGAGGTTCTACAGCCGAGCATTATTTTATCCATAAAAGCCACGAAAATTCCGGAAACACCTTCCATTGCGAATCTTATAGCTGTTTTTAGATTTCTTGGAGCATCGCTTTCCTTCTCAGTAACCGGGCGCATTGAACCGGTTAAAACGACAGGTTTGTCAACGTTTCTAATCATAAACGTCAACATGGAGGCGGTATAAGCTAAAGTATCGGTGCCGTGTGTTATGACTATCCCATCATAATGTTCTAGCGCTTTGTATGTCTCTTTTGCTATTCTTTCCCAGTCTTCGGGCTGGATAAGAGTACTGTCGATATTCAAAATGTCCATTGTGTCTATCTCATAGCCGTTCTTCAATCTTATACCAGCTTTTTCAAGAATCTCATCTATTGTAAGGATGCTTTTAAATCCGACATTAGTTTTTGCACTTGCTATCGTTCCTCCCGTCCCAATGATTAGGATTCTTTTCATTATTCTAAGCCCCCCTGCTCTCTGCTTTCTTTTTTTCCACTCATAGCTTTTTAGTCTTTCTGACAAAAATCCATGTTTTATCCTAACCAATCTTGACATATATTCAACTAAAGGCGAAAAATAAAAGAAAATTGACAGGTATTAGTCTTTAACAAGGGAGGCCATAAGAAGCATCGCTAGGAGATTTACAGTTGCTGCATAGATAAAGCCCACTTTTAGAGAGTACGTCTGCCATAAATACCCGACTATTACAGATGCAGGAAAAACAAAAATCCCAAAGACCGTATGGTATGCCCCTATTACAGTTCCCTTCTCGAATTCTCCGGCTAGGTCTGCCATGTAAGCCCTTGGAATTGTGTCTTCAATAGCTATATAAACTCCGTAGAACACAAAAGCGAGGAGAAGCATCGACAAGCTTTTGGAGTATGCAAAAAGAAGCGATGCTAATGCTGCTACTCCAAATCCCACTGTTATAACAGCTTTTTTGCTGACCTTATCTGAGTAATAACCTATTGGATATGCTGAGAGGGCGTAGATTGCATTAAATACCGCATAAAATCCCAATCCTTGGAGAACGCTGTATCCAAGCTCCTTGGCTTTCCATAGGGTAAAGGCATAGCTATATCTTCCAAGAGCTGCCAAAGCAACAATCACTAGGAACATTCTAAGGTTTCTGCTTTTTAAAGCAGAGATCCCCTTTATCTTCTTTTTAACCTCCTCTCCCTTATCTTTGACTAGGAACAGCACAATGAGAACCCCTATGGTGCCAGGAATCGCTGAAAGCAGGAATACATGGCGATATGCCCTCTCTAGGGGGTAGCTTTTCAGAAACGCCAATAATCCCATGGCAACCAAAGGGCCCGCTACGGCTCCAAGGGTGTCCATCATCCTGTGGAAGCCGAAAGATTTGCCGCTTTTTCCTTTTTCACTTGATTCCGCTATTAAAGCATCTCTTGGAGCTGTTCTTATACCCTTCCCAACTCTATCCAAAACTCTAAGCGTTAAAAAGTCCCACCATGAGCGTGTAAATGCCAGAGCCCCTTTTGAAATTGTTGAGAGGAGATATCCAAGGGCGACAAAGATTTTTCTTTTTCTGAATAAATCACTTACATAACCAAAAACAACTTTAAAAAGGGAGCTTAGACTCTCTATGAGCCCCATTATTGAGCCACTTGCCGCTTTTCCGACCCCTAAGATGTCAGTTAAGTAAGTCGGTACTATAGGTGCTATCATTTCACTGCTCATATCGTTGAGAAAGCTGACAATGCCAAGGAGAAAAACGTTCCAGCTTATTCCAAAGATTTTCCTTTCTTCCATTTTTCATCACCTAGGATTTCCGTGCAGAGCTCTTTAACTTTCTTTTTTCCTTCTTCTAATACTTTAATGCCCTCCTGGGTTATCTCATAGAGCCTTACTCTTTTTCCATTCCGAACCTCCCATCTGCTCTTAAGGAGTCCAGTTTTTTCCATTTTTTGAAGCAAAGGGTAAAGTGTTCCAGGACTTACTTTGTAGCCGTGAGATTCGAGCTCTTTTATCATAAAAGCCCCGGTTATTGGTTCTTTGCTTGCGTGGTGTAAGATATGTAGCCCCATGAAGCCGAGGATGATGCGTCGCATCATATCGAACACCGATATCGAATTTCGAGTTTAACTATAAAAATTTTTTGAAAGGTCACTCGAGCACATGCTTCTCCAGAACATAGCAGTGGAATTTGCCTTCTAGGACTTTCTCGCCTTTTTGGGTGAAGACTTCGGCAAATACAACTTTCTTCTTTCCTTGATCTTCCACAACTTTTGCTTTAGCTAAAAGCTCATCTCCAACTTTTACGGGCTTTGTGAACTTTACTTCAGCTTTTCCCAAAACAACTGTAGGTTCATTAACCGCAAGCATTGCGGCATAATCGGCTAAGCCGAAGGTAAAGCCCCCGTGAACTAGGCCGTATTCGTCAACTTTCATCTCTTCCTTCGTCTTGAGTTTTACCTCTGCATAGCCCTCTTCAATTTTTACGGGTTCTCCCACAAGGTCTTTGGAAGTTAGCAAGTGGGTTTTCTGCTCCATTATCACCACCAATGGACATTTAGCTTCATTGAATTATAAACCTTTACATTCTTGAAAAACTTTTTAAATTTTTAGGGTTTTTATTATCCGAGGTGGGAATAATGGTGTACCTTGAGCACGGTCCAGAATATGGCGCTTATCTTCTTGCGATGGTGTTTTATTATGTCGGTGGGCTTGCGATAATACTTTATGGGGCATATCTGAACAGAAATTATTTATTAAAGAGGGAGTTCAAACTTGCCAGGATAAGAGGTGGCATCTGGCCGTTTTTCAAAAGATTTCTTCCTTGGCTTTTAATAGGCCTTTTAGTCTGGTCGATTTCTGCATTCAAAGCAACTGACTATTATCTCTCCCTTTACTCCTTCACGATGACCGAGAGCCACTTAACTGTCAATGATGTTTTTGAGGATATGAGAAATAATGAACTCTACAGATTTGACATTGATGGTATTAAAAACCTTGGGACTCCGTCAGTGGGCCTTTTAAAAGGTTATAAGCTCTTGGACTCAAAGAGAGAGGGGCCTATAGTTAAGAAAATTAACCAGGTGGTAGTAGCTCAGGGATACCCATTTTTGCCCGTTGTAAAACTGTACATATACGAGGTGAATGGAAAGTCAGTGAAAGCCCTTAGAACGGCTTATCTCGTGTATCCCCAATCTCCCGGAGGGAGACTTTCAGAGCTCTTTGACTTTCCATTTGAGATGTTCTTCTGGGATGTTTCGTAGGTGGTAAAAAGCGTAAAGTTCGGCATCTTTTATTTTTCGTAGTTTTTATATAGTCTTGTGAGATAGTTCTAATGGTAGTCCCTGGTATGTGGGGTTTGCAAGCCCGAATGGGGACTGAGGAACGGAAGATGTGGGGAGTTACCGTTCCCCCCGAAAGCCCTCTAATGAAGACGGGAGGAGGGAAGCCTACCCGCTATGAAATTAACACCCCACACACAATTAACGGGTAGGCAGAACGGTGGAGGAGGAGTAGGGGCTTAATTTGGCAAACGTTTTTATTTTTTGAGTTCCTATTTATTCTTGGTGGAATTTGTGGAGGCTTTGAAGTATGCAATCCTCTATAAGGGCTCGAATGAATTTTCAAAGCCTGAGTTAATAGGCACTATTGTGCTCAAACTTGGCCTTATGGATTATAGTGAGGCTAAAAGCCTTGTTGAAGAAGCCATAAAGAGGGGTATCATTGAGCAAAAAGGGGAAAAGCTCATAATCAGAGAGGACGTCCTTAAAGAGGAAGAAAAGAGAGAAGATGTTTTTGGTAAGATGATAGACTACATTGCCAAAAATCTTGGCTGGAGTCATCTGGAGGTTCTTGAGGACTTAGAGAAGTTTTCCGAGAGGTATGGGAATCTGGATAAGAAAATACTCGCATACCTTTATGGCATGGACAAGGGGATAGATATGTCAAAGTTTAAGGACAAACTGGAGGTGTGAGAGATGGAGGCATTGATAATAGTTGACATGCAGAGGGATTTTATGCCTGGTGGAGCCCTTCCAGTGCCTAAGGGAGACAAAATAATTCCAACGATTGAAGGACTTATTGAGAAGTTTAAGAAGAAAGGGGCTCTGATCGTTGCAACTAGAGACTGGCATCCCCCTAATCACATAAGCTTTAAGGAGCAAGGTGGGCCATGGCCAAGGCATTGTGTTCAAAACACCGAAGGCGCGGAAATCATTGTAAAGCTACCGGAAAATGCGATAATAATTTCAAAAGCTGATGAGCCAGACAAGGAGGCATATTCCGGCTTTGAAGGCACGAATTTGGCGGAGATATTGAAGGAAAAAGGCGTTAAGAGGGTTTATATCTGCGGAGTTGCAACAGAGTACTGCGTTAGGGCCACAGCCCTGGATGCCCTCAGGCACGGCTTTGAGGTTTATCTCATCAGAGATGCAGTTGAGGGAATAAAGCCTGAGGATGAGGAAAAAGCTCTCAAAGAGCTTGAGGAGAGGGGAGCAAAGATCATCCGCTCTGCTGATGTTTGATTCTTTTCCATTCTTTCAACAGTGCAGATACAAGGTTAAGCACTATTGGGCCGATTATAATGCCCTTAACCCCAAAGGCCCATACCCCTCCTATCATTCCCACGAGCACCATTATCTCATCGAGCTTAGCCTCTTTTGCAACAAGCTTGGGCCTAATTGTGAAATCTGGAACTGGAGAAACCAGCAGAGCTCCGTAAATGGAAATTGCAACTGCCCTTAATATATCTCCCTGGTTTAGGAGATATATAGCCGCAACGAGCCATATCATCCACCCTTCAAAGAGTGGAATAAAGCTAAAGAGTATTGTTAAAAGCCCGGCTAGTAAAGCGGTTGGGAAATCTGTAACACTAAACCCCCAGAGACCAAGGGTCATTATGATACCCTTGGCAATGTTAAGGAGAAGCCATGCCCTTATGAGAGCTTGCAGTGTGATATCTGCCCTCCTTAATAACTTTTCCGCCAGATGCTCATGCCCTCCGGGGATTAAAGCATATATTTGTCTTTTTATTTCTTCCGAGTTTACAAGAAAGGCGTAGAAAGCCGCAAAGAATATGACAAGCTGAAGGAGATATTCAGGAATTGAGAAGGCATAACTCTGCATGTATTCTGCCAGTTTTGGAGTCAACTGGGAGTAAAGCTTTTGAAGAACGTCATGCATTCCAAATGGGAGTTCAAGCTCTAGACTCCATGAGACAAATGTCATTATGTCCTCATAGAAAGATACGAGAAGGTTTTTTATAATCAAGATAAGCTCAGCAGTTATTAGGGCAGAGCATCCAATCACGAGTGTCGTTAATATCAAGGCAGAGTTTCTTGGTGTTGTTTTTTGTACAAGGCGCTTGTGAATTGGCAGGACTGCATAGGCCAAGATTCCGGCAAAGAATATCGCTGATAGAAGAGGGGCTATTGTTTTCCATGCAAGGTAGAGGATTATAAGTGCAACAGCCCCCCATATGATTTCTTCCGCTTTCATGAGTTCCCCATTATCTATGTTGTTTTTGGTGGTATATTAATCTTTTTTCTCGATTCCAAGTCTTTTATAGACTTCCTTTTCAATTTCCTCTGGGATTTCTGGTTTGCTAGTCTTTTTTAGGGCTTTCTCCTTGTCTATTAGTCCATATCTCACCAGAGCTGCTATCCTTCTCGTCTCAAAGCTGTAGCCATGCTTCTCATAGTATCTCTTGAGTGCAGGACCTAAGATAAGGCAGTTTGTTGTATAGCCGGCAAGCTTGGGAAATTTAAAGGGGAGTTTTTCGAGAATTTTAAAGCGCTCCTCCTCGGACATGAGGCTCAATAACCGGATTTGCATTGCTCCATTGCTCATTAACCTATATGGATGATGACCGAAAGGTAGCTCATGCCCAGTTATTATGTATCTAACTCCCCTCCTCAGGGCGTATTTTCTAAGTCTCTCCATTGTCATTGAAGAGCACTTTTTGCAGGGAGATTTTGCCTTAAGGAGGGCATCTCTGAAGATGTCGGAGTAGTCATAGCGGAGAACCGTTAAAGGAACGCCTAGATATTCAGCTATCCTTTTTGCGTTCTCTATGGCTTCTTTAGCCATGAATCCATGGTCGATCATCACAGCCTCTGCATCTACTTTATACTTCTCCTTTGCGAGATAAAGCGCTACTGTACTGTCCTTTCCACCTGAAAAAGCTACTATGGCTTTATCTACCCCGCTCATTAACTCTTCGAGCTCGGCCCTTACATTTTCTTTATCTGGTTTATGGGCTAAATAGTTTATGCACTCTTTGCATAATGGCTTTCCATCAACAATTTTGATCTTTGCTGTTCTTTCGTCGTTTATGCAGAGAGAACATTTAAGCATCTTCACTCACCAAAGTATTTGACATACAGCTCCTTCACTCTTCTTCGAGCTCAATCTTCTTTCTCTTCACTATTGGTGCTACATCTCTCCCTATGCGCTTTGCGCTGAAAAGCGTTAATGCATCTAAGTTTCTATATACTGCAAGCTGGCAGCCACTTATCCTAATGTCTATGTACTTTTTAGCTTCCATTGCCGCCTTGAGGTATTCCCGGATGCTTTCAGCTCTTTCGAAATCTAGGCCTGCTTTCTTCAAGCGTTCTTCATTGAGTTTATGTATTGTTAGGGGCTGAAGCATCATCTCGTCTATGCCTAAGGAAGTAGCCAGCTCCGCTATTTTCGGAATCTCCTCATCGTTTATGCCAGGCATGAAGATAGTTCTCACTATGGAGCGCACTGACTTATCTGCCCCAACTATTTTAAGAGCATTTACGACGTTTTCAAAGGTGTCTGCATTTGCTATCATCTTATGCTTCTCCCTGCTGGCTGCATTGAGACTTATCATCACAAGATCGAAGTCGAGCTTTTCCCAGAGTTCCTTGGTTAAAAGGGAGCCGTTTGTCTGTAAGTCTAGCCTTGCATTGGGGAACCTCTCCCTGAGCATTCTGTTGACCTCGACTATTTTTGGACTTATGAGGGGCTCACCATATTGAGAGACGGTAATCGCATAAGGGGTTTCCCATCCGTAGTAGCCCGGCTTTGGGACCTTTCCGAGGTTTAAAGCAACGTTTGAGTAACAAAAGATGCAGTCGTGGTTGCACACATGGGTAAGTTCGTAAGAGGGATGGTGCATGGGATTGTCTATGCTCAAATCTAAGCCTTGGCATCCCTGACAGTGGGTTGGAGGCATTAAATCATCAACAAACTTTTTTAACAATCTTGCCTCTTTATTTTCCAAGATTTTTGGTTCCACACCCATTTTTCTCGCAAATTCTTCCCAGCTGTATTTCATTTTCTCACCTAGAAATGCTTTGGGAAAGCATTAAAAAAACTTGACGTTTTTGAGCTCTTGGTGCTCAGATAAAGATAACCGTGAAGAGAAAAGCTTTCCTTGAGGAGATACCAAGAGTAGTTGAGAAACTTATCAGTGAATGCGGGAGCTCATTGAAGCCATAAATATTGGGGAAGATGAAAAAGGTTGCTACACTGTTTGGGTGACCTATGAAAGCTCTACTTTTTGAAGACTTTCACATCCAAAACTACGTGCCATACTCCCGGGGCGTAGCGTTTGATTATTCTACTCTCTAACAGCTCTGCCTCATAGTTGTATTCCTTTGCCGTTTCTTGAAAAGTCTTGAAGGGTTCTTCCGGCATCAGCCTTTCGGGAACCGTGTTGTGATAGTGAATTATTGCTTCATCCTTGGCTATTTCAAGGGCTTTGGGAATGAACTCATGAGTCTTCACTACATAGCCCATTAGGATTCTGTCGGCTATGTTCTCCCCCTTAAACTCACGGTTGTCAATGTTGTAGGCGGTCATCCTATCCTGCACTTTGTTAAGCTCAATGTTTTCAACCAGAAATCTAAATGTGTAGGGGCTCTTTTCGATGGCTATAACTCTCGCTCCACAGTGTTTTGCTATAGGCAGGCTTAAATGTCCTATTCCGGCAAACATATCGACCACAAGCTCGTTCGGCTTTGCAATGCTTGCCATTCTGACTCTTTCCTTGACGTTTGCTGGAGAGAACATCACCTTGGAGACATCAAACTTGTAAAGAATGCCGTTCTCCTTGTGGATTGTTATTGGGTCATTTCCATAAATTATCTCGTAGTTTGTTTCTCTGAACTCCCCACCGATTCTTCCCTTCCTTAAGACTGTTTTAACGCCTAAGACTTCAGCATAAACCTTTGCAATCTCATGTTTATATGGCAAAAGTTCTTCTCTAAGGGGAAGGATTAAAACTTCTCCCAGCTGAACCCAATGCTTTGGAAGAAGATCAACTAACTCGGGAGAAAGGGTTTTGCTGAGTATCTCCCGTATTCTGGGCTTTATAAGCTGGGTTTTTCTCTTTTTCATACAAGGTAAGCTTCAAAAATTTCTTTAAAACTTTTTGGTGTGTTACATAAATGAAACATTTAGGGCATTTTTAATTGGTCATTTCGGCAAAGAACGATAGAAAAAGCTTAAAAAGGGGTATTTCCCACAATTATTTGAGAACCTCACCGGAGGTAGAGTTTGACAATGGATGATGAATCCTCGAGTAGTTTTTGGTTGAGTAAGATATTAAAATCTAAAAAGAAAGAAGGCGTCATTGAGCAGAAAATAACTGAAGATGCCTATAAGGACTTGAGGGCTCTTCTAATAAGGGCCAAGCCGGATATAGTGGGGGATAAAATTATTCTAAAGCTGCCAAGTGGAACCGTGGAGCTCACAAGGGACAAGCTCAGGATAGTAGCTGATAAAAAAGAACACGCCGAGAAGATACTTAGAAATCTCCACCACTATTCGATGCCTCCCGGTCTATGGCCTGCTTACGGCCTAAGCTACTCGATAAAGAAGGGTTCTCTTCTAAAAACCAGAAGTTAATCTTTTCTTTTTACCTCAAATATTTTAAACCTTACAGAAGTATTTTAGTTAGCGGATGATGGACCTTGCCCAGTCTGAGTCAATGATGACGTCGGTATTAGCTGACGCTTTAAATACCTTTGAGGGAGCAAGGATGAGCGAGCTACTTGAGTTTTATGCAAGCGAGGCAATGATGTGTCCCAGAAGGGTTTACTTTCGTCTTAAAGGATACAAAGAGAAATGGCCTGATTTTGTAAGAGTAAGGCTCGAACAGGGAGTCAATACTCACAACGTCCTTGGTAAGGTTCTTAAGAGGAGATTCGGTTTTGAGCTTGAAAAGCACATCGTGCTTAAATCCCCCCGTCTCGGGCTTGAAATCCATGGAAGAATAGATGCCTTCAGACGGTTTCCAATAGAAATAAAGGGAAAAACTTCTCTCCCCAGAAGTCCCTATGATTATCATTTAGCACAGTTGAACGTTTATTTGAGGTGGGCGGAAAGTGAATACGGCTATCTGTACTATGTTAAGCTGCATGAAGAGCCAAAGAAGGTTTTGAGGGACATAGATTTTTCTAGGTTTCCAATAGTCAGGGGCAAGGGCTTTAAAGCATTTGAAGTGCCCTATGACGAGAAGCTTTTCAAAGAGACCGTGAAACAGTTTTACTTGATAAAAAAACATTATGAAAAGGGTATCCCTCCAGAGGGATGGAATTGCTACACCTGCAAATTCTGCCCCTACTATTACATCTGTTTTGGAAACGACTTTACTCTTTAGCTTTCCACTTGAGGTCTTTTTCCACAACCGCATCTATAAGTTCTCTATTGTACAGTCCTGCTATAATTGCCCTTATTGGAACTTGATTCAATGCAAGTGTCTGAGGCGTTATTTTTACCCCAAATTCCTTTGCAAGGGCATAACTGAGCTCACTTACACTCTTTGGCTCCTTTAGTAGCTCGAGAATCTTTTTTTCTCCTTCTTCAACCCTTTGGAGGTTTACTTCAAGCAGTTTTAGGGCATCTTCTCCCTTTACAGCCCTTCCATGAGAAGGGATGAGTAGAATGCCCTCCTCTGCATAGCTCATTAATTTTCTTATGGACTCTTTGAAAAGCTCTGGTTCAACCAGGTAAGGCAAGCCAACCGATTGAAGAACCCTCTCTCCAAAAAAGCTGTCCCCTGCATATAGAACGCTGTTCTCTTCATCGAGGAAACCCGTCATTCCCGGGGAATGCCCTGGAAGCTCTACTGTTTTCAGTCCAAAGAGCTCATCTCCCCATTCAAAAACGCCGTGGACTTTAACTTCTTGTGGAAACTGATAAACCAAAAATCCTCTTGGTGCCTTTGAACCAAAGGTCAAAAGCTCTCTGTTGAGCGGGCTCTCTGCTATGGAGAACTCGTATCTGTGAACAAAAAGGGGCTTTCCAAGCTTTGGTGCGATCGCTATGTGATCGGCATGTCCATGGGTGGAAAGCATGTAATCAATCTCAAGGTTTATCTTCCTCAGCTCTCGTCTGAGTTCTTTGTGCCTTTTACTACCATTTCCCGGGTCAACAATAACCACGTTTTCTCCAACTTTTACCATTGTTGAAGGACTCCCGGGGTAAAGATAAAGATTTTCTCCAAGTTTTTCAAGGGCCATAGAATCACCTCAGTTTTTCTAGTCCGTCAACAAGCTCTTTAAAATATGTATAGAACTCGCTTTTCTTTAAATAATCCAGAGCTTCCCAAAATTCCTCCAATCCTTTAGCTCCGCTCTTTTCATACTCCCAAGCTTGGAGAATCATTTCAAGCTTGTCGGCAAACTTAACAAGTTTGCCTTCCGGGCTTTTTTCCTCTTCGTACTCTTGAAAAAGCGTGAAATATCCCACCCTTTCAGCACCGAGAATGTCCACCATGGCCTTTCTCTCGGCTTTCTTCTTATCCACGTAATTTTGTGCCTCAAGAGGCAAATCAGTAATCCTTGCTTCGGCGAGGTCGTGAAGAATTGCTATCTTTAGGGCTTTCTCTACGTTTATCTCTGCTCCTCTCCTCCTTAGCTCCTCCCCCAAGAAAAGGGTTATAAAAGCCACTCTAAAGGTGTGTTCGGCAACGCTTTCTGGATTGGCAACGCCTCTAAGTAGCCATCCCATTCGAGGGAGCTTTTTTAATTTTCCCGCCTCTATAAAAAGGTCTAGCATTTTTATTCCTCCGTCACGTAGAGGACTTTCTCTGTTTCAATGGCCTTAGCTATTATCCCATCCCCTACGAATCTCCCGTAAACTTTAACGCTCTCTCCTTTCCCAATGTTTGGAGTTCCGGAGAACTCTATTTTCAGGCCGGAAATATGAAAGGTCGTTCTGTAACTTGGCAGTTCCATAGGTAGGAATTCTATTTTTGGCTTATCATCGATAATCCCTTCTATCACGACGTTTTTCCCTCTGAATTTGCCGTTTTTGAGCTCGTCAATCGTAAGGATGTAATAATAGTTGTGACCGAGCTTGGTTCTCTTCACTCCCATCACCCTTATAACTTGCACTGTCGTGAAGATAATTTGGGTGGGAGAGATGATAAAGGTTGCGATTATTGGTGCTGAAAACGTTGGCAAATCCACGCTTATGAATGCTCTCTTGGGAAGGAGAATATCCGAAACCCAACCCACCCCAGGTACCACAAAAGGAGCTATAAAAAGGGCCTTTGGAACTGTGAAGATACCGAAAACAATGAAGAACCCTTTTGGAGGTGCAGATGAACTGGTTTTAATTGATACTGCTGGCCTCTATGATCCGCAACATGAACTTAGGGGAAAGGTTTTAAGCGAGGAGAAGTTCAAGGAGCTCTTGAATGAGATTGCCTCGGCAGACATAGTTATCCACATGATAGATGCTCAGTATGGCCTGCACAGAGGGATGGAAAAGCTTCATCATCTTCTTAAGTTCCGCTACGAGAAGCCAATAATAGTGGTTGTCAACAAAATAGACCTTGTGCCGAGAGAGAAGGCTGAGGAGCTTAGAGAAATTATCAAAAAGAGGCTTGGGCAGGAGCCGATAATGCTGTCCTTGGTTACCTACGAGGGGTTTAACGAACTTTTGGAAAAGCTAGCATATTACGCCCAGTACGCCAAGAAGTCTTAACTAATTTTAAAATCCCTTTAATGCTCAACATTTCGTCCAGAGAGGCATACTCCTTCGCAAGCTCTTCTGCAAGCTCTTTGGGGAAGCCGTTTTTGATCAGTGTTTTCTTAAATTTTCTTTTCCCTCTCTTAATAACTCTTTTCATTCCAGCCAGCTGCCATAGTGTTTTGGGAATTACCATCAGCAATCTAAGAATAGAAAAAAAGAGCGAAAACATCAAAGCTCCTCCTCAAATTCCTCCTCTTCTTCTATTTCTATTTTCTTTTTCTTTCCGAGGTTTTGGAGCTCTTTAAGGCCTTCGAGTTTGCCCATTCTTTCTTTCATAAAAGTTGCAACAAGGGTCTTTATAATGTTCATGCTTTCCATGTACTCCTTTGTAAGCTCAAAAGCTTTATCGGAATCCATTCCAGCCCCGACAAGCTCCTTGTAGAAGTTTGCAACATTTTTTCCAAACTTCTCTGCCTTTTCTGGGTCGTATACATCGTTTAGGAACTCTTTTATTGGTCCAAAAATGGAGTCCATTATCTTTGGTAGGTGCTCTGAGACAGTTCCAAGTACCTGCTGAAGCTCCTTAATGTCTTCCTCATCCCCTTTACCTTTTTCGTATGTTTTGAGCATGTCTTCAAGCATTTCAATCTTCTTCTCGATGAGCTCTATGTCCTCTTTGCTCTTTGCCTCTCTGAGTTCTTTTGTGAGCTCTTTAATGGTATCTTCTATGAATTTCTTTGCTCCCATTTCGCTTTCCATTGCTTCTTCAATTTTTTTCTTTATCTCTTCGCCAAATTTTTCATCAAATTCCATTTCAATCACCTCAATAATTATTCTGTTTGGTCAAACTTAATTGGGATTCCGATCAAATCAAACCACTTATTGAGCACTTCCTTTCTGAGTGCGTAGGCTTTCCCCTTCTTCTCATCAACCTCTTCAACAACGTTAAGGTCTATTAGGTGATGAATCTTCTCTCTAACGGTATTTCGCGAAGCTTTACCCCTTCTTCTCTTCAATTCCTGTGTTATCTGGCTTATGTTTGCGCTCTTTAAATCGAAGAGAATTCTTACGATCTCCCTTGCTATAGGATCGTTTCTTATCTTCGGCACAACGACGTCTATTCCCAACCCACCATACTGGGCATAAATGTTAATCAAACGGAGATAATTCTCTGCCAGTCTTGAGACTATTTCAAAGCTTGTCATTAGCTCATCTAGAGCTTTTTTTAGGGTTTTAACTTCCTCTGAGAGCTTCTTGACATCCTGCTCTTCTGACATCTTTATCCCACTCTCATAATATTGTTGGTCAAATCATATAGAGTTTCTGATTAGGAGTGATCACTTACGCAGTGATTATCGTAATCAGTACCCACTTCGATTTCCACATTAATAAAGTTAAAGTAAGTTGCGCTAAGAACTTTCATTTAGGTTTCTGGTCGTCATGAGGCGCTATCAGAGCGCCCTTCTTTGGAAGCTCATCGCCCTCATCTTGCGTGCTCTCTGAACTTCAGGGCCTAGCTCTTTCCCAGAACCTTCTCAAACTTTCAAAATCAAAACATCACCAATAATTAATTGAATGCTCAAAATGGGCAGAAAAGACGAGGAAGCTACCACTTTGACTTTGTTAGGAGTACAGCTCCACTTCATGATCTTCTAGTTCTCTGTTAAGGGCTTTAGTAACTACAAGCTTTCTTCTTTTGTCTTTTTTGAATTCTATAATGGTCGTGGCCAATTCTTCTAGTAGAGCAAGGGCTTTTGGGCTAGTTGCATTTAAAACGTCTCGATTCACGATGTAAAAGGTAATTTTGCGAGTGTCTCCCAAAAATGTTGTAAGCACGCTGAGAAGCTCTATCTCTTCATTTCTTATGATATTCCATCTCTCTATTCCAAAGAGAAACACGACAGTAAACTTTTCACTTACTATCTTATCAAAAATCTGGCGGTATTCGCCGACCAGTGCGGACAGATCTCTATCTCCTCTCAAAAATCCAACTACATCTACTTCGGGTATTTTACGGTATCCAATCTCGATGAACTTTGCTTTTTTCAACTCTTCACACTGAGGGATTTCTAGTTTCGCTCGTTTTAGGCATAACTCTACGCGATTAAAGAAATCAGTTACCAGTACTTGGTATTTCTTAGCATCAGCCCACTTTGCTGCTTCAGTGGTGAATAGCACTGGATCATCTTTGGATGAATACTCTACCAATACAATCTCCCCTGGTTTCAACTTGTCAAAGAATTCCAGCATTATATCACCTCTAACACTATTATGACGTTGTAAAATTTAAAATTTTTGCCTTGCGGATTTGTTTTTTGCTTAAATAGAGATTGTAAAAGAAAACATCAGCATTGGCAGAGCTTTATGAAAACCTTTCTTCTTCTTGGCCCATCGAGTTCAGCAAAGATAACGCTTTGCCAAGTTCCAAGCAAAAGCCTTCCATCTTTTATCGGGATTGCAAGGCTTGGATTTAGGATTATGCTCCTCAAGTGGGAATGTGCATTCCTATCTATCCTGTCGTGCTTGTAGCCTTTCCCTTTGGGGACAAGACTTTGAAAGAATTCCCTAACATCTTCAAGGAGTCCGGTTTCGTTTTCGTTGACGAAAAGAGCTGTGGTTGTATGTCGTGTAAAAATCACAGCTATTCCGCCCTTTATCCCGCTCTCCCTTATTTTCTGGTTTATTAGGTGGGTGATGTCAATCAGCTCAAACTCCTCTCTCGTCGGAATCTCAATCTCAAAGAGCATGCCTCATTCCTCCAAAATTTCTTCAACAACTTTTCTCCTTGGAGTTTTTAAATAAATTACATCCGAAACTCCATTTACTCCGTGGTCTGCACGAGATATGACCCGATACTCCTTAAAGAACACGCTCCCAAGTGCGAGCTGAGAAGCTAAGTCCCAGAGCCGGTGTTCCTGCTCACTGATTTTCTCAAACCCGGGAAGTTTATAGTAAGTCCTCTTGAACACTCCCCTAATTGGCTCATAACCTTCGTGGAGGGAGATTAACGTGTATTCATCGCTTTTAGCCTCCACAAGCATGTCCTTGTAGCCTACTTGGTAGAATATCCCATAAATCCTATCTGCCTCTTCAAGAAGGAAAATTCCATCATCGGTCAGAATTGAAGCAACGCCAGCAAAGAGCTTTACGGCATCGAAAACATCAAAATGCGGCATTGTGAGACCCCATAGGATGGCTACATCGTGCTTACCAACGAGTCTCGAAACCTCTCTTGCATCTCCTACAATCATTTCGGGCTTCAAATTTAAACCAGCTATCTCAATCCACTTCTCAACCTTTTTGAGGTCTCCCTCTCTTGCATCGAGAACCGTAAGGGCTTTGGCATCGGTCACTTTGGCTATCGCAACGCCAGCTATGCCAGTACCGGCACATAGATCGAGAACTCTTGGAGCGTTGGGAAGCAGTCCCTTTTCATTTAACTTCTCAAACGCCTCCACTATTCGATGGAATCTCAAAATAGCTCTCTCGTCATCTGGATCCATTCTCCACTGAAGATAGCGATAAAGTTCTTCAAGACTCATAAAGCCCCCACCAGGGGAGATATTGGGGAATTGATTTAAGAGCTTTTCTCCTCCAAACATTTTTAAATTCCCCGCTGAACTTCAAACCATGTATGCGCTCATCTATGGAAAGAATCCAAAGCTGAGTGAGGCGGAATTCTGGGCTTTTGTGAGAAGATTTGGGTTAAAGGTTAAACTCGTTGAGAGAGCCACGCATTGGATAATTTTTGAGGGTGATAGAAGCATGGAACGGCTTTTTCACAGGCTCGGCGGCTCTTTAAAGCTAGTTAGAATCTTAGGTGAGGTGGAAGGAGCGATAAAAGACCTCGATTATGCAAAGCTCTTTACTGTGAGCCTTTATGGGAAAGACGACTGGAGACTCTGGAGGAGATTAGGAAGTAAGATAAAGAAAAACTTCAAATCTCAAGGTTCTGCAAAGTTTTTCAAGCCCGCTAAAGTGTATGCAATGCCTGCGGAGCTCATTTTAAAGGGGTTTCCTGAGACAAAGGATTTTGTCTTCATATTTGGGGAGAAACTTTACGTGGGAGAGACAGTAGCTGTTGCGGATCCATTTGAGCTCAAAAAGCTTGACATTGGGAGGCCGGTTCAGAGGGCCATCTTTTCAATCCCTCCGCGTCTGGCGAGGATAATGGTGAACCTCACAGAGATAAGGCAAGGCAATTTTCTGGATCCCTTCTGCGGGATAGGCACTATAGTGCAGGAGTTTTTGCTTCAAGGGCTCAACGCTTATGGAAGTGACTCCGATGCAAAAGCAATTCAGGGAGCCAAAGAAAACCTGAAGTGGTTGAAGAGGGAATTCAGAACTAAGAGGAGTGCTCACCTTGAGGTCTGTGATGCAAGAAGGCTCAAGCGATGCTTCAGAATTAGGTTCGATGCAATAGTCACAGAGCCATATATGGGCAAGCCCCTAAAGCACCACCCCACGAAAGGAGAGGCTATAAAGCTATCCAATGAGCTTGATCGCTTTTATTATCAGGTTTTTGACAGTTTTAGAGAGGTTTTGAAAAGAAACGGAAGAGTTGTATTTGTTTTCCCAGCATACAAGCTCAGCGATGGGAGAATCTACCGCAAGGATAGGAAGTGGCTTGGAAAGCTTGGCTTTGAGGTGTTAGCTAAATACACGGACTTTGAAGAGAGGCACAGAGTTGTTAGAGATATTCATGTTCTGAGATTTAGAGGATAGATGAATTGGAATTGCCCTTGTATCTGACCTCCTCCCCGCCCTAAAGGGCGAGGCTTGAAAAAAGAAAAGTAACGAATGAAGGCACTATGGAGGCTGGAATGATGCTTGGAAAAGAAGGCCTCTTTGTGGAGCCCTCCTCAGCAACAGCCCTTGCCCTCGCTAAAACCATGAGAGAAGAGGGAATAATTGATAGAGATGAGAGCGTTGTTATCGTTGCAACCGGTCACGGCTTGAAGGACACAAAAACCTGGGAAAGCTTTATTAAATTTTAACTATTTCCTCTTTTTGATGCTCTATGCTCTACGAAGAAAAAAGATTCAGTAAGTTCATGCTTTTGCTGACCCTTCCAGGGTTCATAGGGCTTTCGGCTGGACTTTGGGCTACTTATGTTGAAGGAGAAAGGTTTGAGATTATGTTGGTAGTTTTTGTTCCTCTGATTCTTATCTTGCTGGACCTTATAACATTTAGAATTGAAATCGATGAAAACGAAATACGGCTTCGCGGCACCGTTGGCTTTATCGTTAGAAAAACAATAAAGATAGATGAAATTATTAGTTTTGAGGTTAAAATGGGCTGGGCAAGTTGTTGGGCCCCGATAAGATTCAATTTTCCGGCTGAAGGTTGCATAGTAATCCACAAAAGGGGGATGGGATGTAGCCTTCACAACAAATAACCCGGACGAGATTGCAATGATCTTAACTACTCTTGGCGTTCCACGAGAAGCCTAGTGCTCCTAACCTCGATTACTTTGACCTTTTCTCCTCTTTTAGCTGTTCCGTTTACGCATTCGGCAATCCAGAGCTCGTTTCCAATTTTTACAACTCCTTTTGGGTTTAGCTCTTCAACAACCATTGCCTCTTTTCCAATCAATGCCTCAGGGCCAACTTCTACCATCTTATCAAAAACCTCCCAGAGGAATTTGACGGCAATAACATCTTTAAAGATGAGAAACCCTATTACAGCAAGGGCTGGCTTTAAGGGAACTTCTATCCCAGCTCTTGGCAGAATAAAGAACAAAAATATTCCAACGACTATCTCATCTGCCAAGATACTAAGGACTTTGAGGATGTTTTTAATGTAGGTCCTCATTTTTCTCCCTCATAAGCTTAGATGGGGCAATCCGGTGTAGATGAGTAAAAGGAAGCCCACAAATATGGGCTGATGGAGGAGATATACCTTAAGGGTGTTCCTTCCCATAAAGCAAACGAACTCAATAATGGAATTTTTTGGAGTTTTAATACCGAATCTTCTTTTTCCGTCGGGATAAATAAACGCACCTATGGCAGTTCCCAAAAGGAAAACTCCAAACCACGGAAAGATTGGGAAGTAATCTAAAGTGAAGAAGTTTTGAGGAGTTATCCCCAAGGGGATGAGAAGAAGGGTCTCTGCATGGATGTTATTTACAATTTGCCCCCCTAGGAGAAAGAGAATTGCGAGGAAGAAGTTCTTCCATCCAAGAGAATAGAGGGGAATGACAAGCAAACTTGCAACCCCCAGGAAGTGTAGAACTCCAAAATAGATTGTTCCTTTTTCCAGCAACATGTATGTGGTTAGGGTTATGAGCAAACCAAGGCCGAAAAGTTTTGCGAACCTCAGGAGATAGTTTCTTATGCCCTTTTTACTCCTTGCATGGCTTATCCAAAGTGAAAGCCCGGAGATTGAAACAAAGAGAGAAGCGGTTGCATAGGCAAAAAGTCTCCAGAAGAGTCCATGCTCTGAATAACCAAGAAAGAACTGCAAATCCGTAACGAAGTTGGATATTAACATCATGACTAACGCTGTTCCTCTAACAAAATCCACTTCCCAAAAGCGCTTTGAGTATATTTCACTGCCGAACATCAAGAAATATAAACTTCAAGTCTTATTTAAGTTTGGTGTTCACATGAAACAGAAGGAGAAGTTGAAGTTTCTGTTCCTCACTCTGGGAGTTTTAATGATAACACAGCCCGGAGCGATAGCTTTTGCTAACTTCGATGCTCCATATGGGTTTTACAAGGATTTAGCTGCGTGGCTCTCCGCTTATCTTGGAGGGGCCGTGATTTTGGGAATATATGGACTTCTAAAGCGGAGAGAACTTGGATTTAGGTTTCTTTCTCTCTATGGGCTGCATTATGTGCTTTTGTTCGTTTTTACGTACTTTTTGAACCTGAAGGTTATTGGAGAAATCAATCCAATCATTTCGATTACGGATTTTTTCTTTTTAACTTTTCTCAGCTTTCAGCTGAGCATAATGCTATCCCTTCCGGCTATATTCTCCCCGCCTTATTACCCCTATGATACACCTTTACTTGTAGCCCAGCTCGGTCTCTGGATCGCTTCATTTTATATCTTCCTCGGGCTTAAGAACTTTGAGGAAGAGAGAATTTTGACAGTTTACAGAATTTTTCTGGGTTTAATGCTCTTTTCGACTTTCTTTGGCCTTTTAAAAGTTGCCGAGGTGTTCAAATGAAAGTCATTAAAACCAAGGCGAAGACCATCTACACAAAGAGTAGGATTCCCGGGGTAGACTATGCTGTAAACCAATATGTTGGCTGTCAATTTGCGTGCCAATACTGCTATGCAAAGTTCATCTGCAAATGGAGGTCCTATGGTGAGTGGGGCACATGGGTGGAGGTAAAGACTAACGCCCCTGAGCTGGCAAGGAAGAGGGTTTATGGAAGGGTTGCCATGTCAACCATCTCCGACCCTTATCAGCCCATAGAACGGGAGCTCAAGCTTACAAGGAGAACCCTCGAGATGATGAACAAGAGGAATAAACTCAGCATCTTAACGAAGTCTCCCTTAGTGATAAGGGATACTGACCTTTTCAAGCTCTTTAATGAAATCGAGGTCGGGTTAACGATAAACAGTTTCGAAGGAAAGGAGAAACAACTTATAGAGCCTTTTACACCATCACAAAAGCTCCGAATAGATGCCTTAAAAAACCTCAAAGAAGAAGGAGTGAAAAACTATGCCTTTGTAAGCCCGATTATCCCGGGAATAACTGACCTGGAGGGGATAATCAGGGAAACTAGGGACATTGTTGACTACTACTTTTTTGAGATGCTCAATTTAAAAGCCGCCGGTCAAAAATTCCAAGAACTCTTAAGGGAGAACTTTTCCGAAAGCTACGAGGTCATGAATAATGATGACAAATTCTGGCGATTCATTAGAGAGGTTATGGCACTCATAAAACGCTTGAACATAAGGGTAGAGGGGATTGAAGTGCACAGAAGGGGCTGGAAGTTAATGGAGGTGAAATAAATGAAAATAGCCCGAATAAATGATTTATGGCTGGAAATTCCAAACGTCAGATATTCTTTCTTCGACACTCCTTATCTCCCTCATAAGCTTGGAACGGCAGTTGATGTGTATTTCGAGGATAAAGCACTTTTCCCCTTTGAGGAGGGAAAACTAGTTGAGATAAGAAGGATAAGAACTCCTAGATACATTCCGGTTAGCGATGATTACCTTCTCATCTTTGAAGTTGAAGGGTTTTGCTTAAAGGTTCTCCACGTGGAGCCGGAGCTTAAGGTTGGTGAGAAAGCTTTTCTGGGCGATGAAATTGGAAGCCTAAGGCTTTCAGGGTTTTTCTCTCCTTGGAGTGACAAGCATGCCCATTTCGAGCTTAGAAGGTGTGAAGACCGATATAGAGCAAAGGGGGGACTAACACTCTTCCCCGAGATTAAGCCCCTCCTTCCTGTTGTTGAAGGAAAAGAGTTTGAAGTTGTTGAAAAAACCACTCACTACCTCTGGCTTAGACCACTTAAAACCAAAGGCAAAGGCATGACACCTTTTGGAAACATTGAAGGAGGTTTACCCCATTACCGATACGGGGCGATATTCAATGGAGGAAAAGCGGAGCTCCTTGGAAAAACCTTGGAGGCATCTGAAGTTCTCTCCAATGGAGTTGGGATCTTCAAAGCAAGTTTTGAGGTTTTCGCCAACGGGAGTAGGGTTAAGGGAGTTGGAGTTTACTGCAATGAAAGGAGAGTTAAGCTTATCGGTGGGGATTTTGAAGTTGGAGAGGTTGTTGAGATTAGGATTGTTTAAAAATCTTTGCTATTTGCAAAAATATCTTGCACCATAAATTATATATGTATCAAGATTTTATTTATAAAATAGTTCCCTTAGTTTTTTGTATTTTTGATCCAACAGGTGAGGTGTAGAATATGGAAAAAATTAAGGAAATCCCCAAAGAAACCCTGCTTGAGATATACAGAACCATGCATAAGATCAGAACTTATGAAGAAACGCTTGCAGAGTGGTACTATAAGGGAAAAACACCAAGATTTGATATCTCGGCAGGACCAATCCCAGGAGAGCTTCACCTATCTTCTGGTCAAGAATCTGCAGCAGTCGGAGTTTGTATGCACCTAAAACCTGAGGATGCCCTCATAGGAACACACAGGGCACATCATTTTGCGATTGCCAAGGGAGTTAATTTAAAGAAAATGACTGCTGAGATTTTTGGAAAAGCTACTGGGCTATCAGGAGGCAAAGGAGGACACATGCACCTTTTTGATGCAAGCGTTAATTTCAGCTGTAGCGGAATTGTTGGTGCAAGTTTTCCACAGGCTGTTGGTGTGGGAATAGCGGCAAAACTAAAGGGAGAGGACTATGTTGCGGTTGCAGTGGGTGGAGACGGTGCTGCAAACCAAGGAACTTTTCACGAAGCTCTTAACTTAGCCGCAGTTTGGAAGTTGCCAGTGATTTTTGTAATAGAGGACAACAGCTGGGCAATCTCTGTTCCAAAGGAAAAGTCCACTGCAGTTTCAAAAAACAGTGAAAGAGCCGCTGCGTATGGAATTCCGGGAGTCAGTGTAGACGGAATGGATGTTATAGCTGTATATGAAGTTGCCAAGGAAGCTGTTGAGAGAGCAAGAAGAGGAGAAGGGCCGAGCTTAATTGAGATAAAAGTTTACAGGCTTAGGGGACACTTTGAAGGCGATCCTCAGCACTATAGACCCAAGGAGGATTTAGAGCTGGCTAGACAAAAAGACCCGCTTTTGAACTTCGAAAAACTTCTTCTAGAAAAGGGTATTGCCACAGAAGAGGAACTTAATAAGATCAAGGAGGAGAACATCAAGGAAGTGCAGGAGGCCATTGACTTTGCAGTAAACAGCCCGTATCCAGAGCCGAAAGAAGCATTAAAGGGTGTTTTTGCGGGAGGTGAGTGAAATGGCAAGAAAACTCCCCATGTATAAGGCAATCTCGGAGGCAATAGCTCAGGAAATGGAGAGAGATGAAAACGTGTTTGTGATGGGCGAGGACATCGGAGCATATGGAGGGATCTTTGGCGCAACAAGTGGACTTTTAGAGAAGTTTGGACCTGAGAGAGTTAGAGACACCCCAATAAGCGAATCAGCATTCATAGGTGCCGCTTTGGGAGCGGCATCAAAGGGAATGAGGCCAATAGTCGAACTCATGTTTATAGATTTCTTTGGAGTTGCAATGGATCAGATCTACAACCACATAGCCAAAGCTCACTACATGTCTGGTGGACAAGTAAAGATGCCAGTGGTTATAATGACTGCCATGGGTGGTGGATATAGCGATGCTGCCCAGCACTCTCAATGCCTCTACGGGCTTTTTGCTCATGTTCCGGGCTTGAAGGTGGTGATTCCCTCGAACTCATACGATGCGAAGGGTCTCATGATTTCGGCAATTAGAGACGACAATCCAGTAATGTACTTCTTCCATAAGGGACTTATGGGCCTTGGATGGATGCCCTCTCCACCAGAGGCAACGGTTGAAGTTCCGGAAGAGCCTTACACAGTGCCCATTGGAGAGGCGAAGGTGGTCAGAGAAGGGAGCGATGTAACGATTGTCGGTGTTGCTAAAATGGTATACGAGGCATTATGGGCTGCTGAGGAACTTGAAAAGGAAGGCATAAGTGCGGAGGTAATTGATCTGAGAAGTCTAGTACCTTTGGACAAGAAGACCCTTTTGGACTCTGTAAAGAAAACTGGACGCCTGGTGGTTGTAGATGAAGATTACAGGAGCTACGGCATGAGCGGTGAAGTCATTGCTACGGTTGTTGAGAATGGAATATCCTTGGAGGCACCCCCGGTAAGGGTTGCCTATCCAGACGTTCCTGTTCCTTACAGCAGGGTTTTAGAGAGATACGTCCTTCCAGATAAGGAGAAGATAATCAACGCCGTAAAGAGCATAATGTGACCCAGTAGTGGAGGAGAGAGAATGAAAGTTGAGGTGAAAGTGCCAATAGTTAGCCAAGAGGATAAAAAAGGTGTAATAAACCAGTGGTATAAGAACGATGGAGATGAAGTGGAGGAGGGTGAAGAAATAGCTGAGGTTATGATAGAGAAAGTTACCGTTATCGTGAAGGCCCCAGCAAGTGGAAGGCTCAAAATATTGGTGCCGGAAAATGGGGAGATATCTCAGGGAGAAGTGATAGCCCTTGTTGAAACTGAGTAGCCTTCAAAACCTTTAATTATTTTTCTTTCAAATTTTTTGTCATGAGCCTGAGGATTTTGTCCTATAAATCGGCGAATCCCTATTTTAACCTGGCCTTTGAGGAAGCCCTTGCTAGGGTTAGAGGGGCTGATATTGTTGATGATACTCTGAGGATATGGGTAAATAAAAATTCTATAGTACTGGGACGCTTCAGAAAAGCTGAAAAGGACGTCAATATGGAAAATGCCAAAAAGTTCAAAGTCCCAATAGTAAGGCGGTTTACCGGGGGAGGAACTGTTTACCACGATGAAGGTTGCTTGAACTATTCTCTTGCGGTTAAAAGGGATGTAAAATATCCCGTGGATTACCTCTACGGTAGCCTTCTAAAAGGAACCTTGCTTGCTCTAAAGGAGCTCGGCTTGAAACCCTATCTAAGAAACACCAACGACATCGTTGTAAATGAAAGAAAAGTATCCGGCACTGCGGCAGGCTTGAGGTGGGGTGTTCTCTTTTTGCACGGTTCTATTCTAGTAAATTCTGATTTGTTGAAACTCTATTCTCTCCTCAGGATTCCGAAAAAACACGATTTTGACCCAGTTAAGTATCGGGTTGCAAATCTCTCAGCCTTTGTTAATAATATTGAAATCGAAGAGCTTGCTGAACTTCTAGCAAAGAGCTACTCACGAGTTTTAGGAGAGGACCTCTATTTTGACACTCCTGTTTTGGAAGAGCTGAAAGTGACTAGACTCCTTTACAATGAAAAATACTCAAAGGAGGGATGGAACTTAAAATATCCCCCAGAAGACAGGGAAAAGCGTATAAAAGAAAAAATAAAGGAGATTCTAGGCTAATAGTTAAAGAAGCCTCTCTCGGCAGCTATTTTCAAGGTCTTTTTATAGTCTATAACTCTTGGACCGTTTCTCGTTATTTTTGCCGTAATCTCTCCTTTCATCTCAGTCTCTCTTTCTCCATCCAGAGCCAGTAGGGAGGGGGAGGTCTTCAGTTTTATTTCTTCGTTCAGCTCCAAAATCCTTGCTTCCTTAACCTTTATGTTCTTGAACACTCCGGGAGCTATTGGAGCCCTTATTTTCTTTTCCCCACCGAGCTCTACATATATTCCCATATCATCCTTTTCAGTTATCTCCTTTAAAATTCCAGGAATTGAGCTTAGGCCGATGTTATATGGAGAAGCAACGCTTGCTATGATTTCCTTTAGGTATTCTGGCTTCCATACTGCTTTAGAACCTTTAAAAGAATGGAGGGTTGTAACAGCGTCTATGAGGGCTATGTCTTTGAATTTACCGTCTTCATAAAGTTCAATCCTCTTGGTCTTGAACGTTCCCTCCTTGGGTTTAACAATGCCTGTAGCTATTGCCGATACAGCGGCTCCCGCTATTGTTGCCTCTATCATGTAAGGAAACACGTTGTTCGTACCGGTTGAGAGCGGCATTAGTGGGACATCTTTCGAGGCTTTTGCCACAAGTCTGTTCGTCCCATCCCCTCCGATGACCACTATTGCATTAACTTGATCTTTCATGAGCTCTGCCGCCTTTATAGTGTCCCTCCAGTCTCCAAAAATTCTCATGGAGAGCATCTCTACTTCCATAGATAAGTGATCGCCTATTGCACGAAGCGCAGCTGGCACAATCCCAAAGGTTTCGGGCATTGCGAGAACCTTCTCCACTCCCAGCTCCTGCATTATAAGAAGGAGCCTCTTCACGATGTTGACTTTTTCCATGTTGTCAAATACACTCGCATGGGCTATTAAGCGCCTTATATCTTTACCGGATTCGGGGTTTGCTATAATTCCCACCGTGACTTTTTTCATTAATCCTCTCTCCTGACGTATAGGGTTATGAAAGCTACTGCTATCAGCATCTCGTTTGTCTTGTCTCCAAATTCTTTAAGAGCTATTCCTGGGCCTTTCAGCCCGCCTTCAACAACCTTCACGATCTTTTCACAGGTTAAAGGCACAGCGTTCTTAACCTCTTCCACGTCAACTTCTTGGGGATATGGAACTCCTATTATAACCTCCGCTCTTACATCCCTCTTAAAATCGAGGTCAAAGAGCTCTAGAAGGCCAACAGTGCAGACCCTCGTTATTGCGTCCTTAACTGCCTTAACGGCGGCTTTTGTGGAGTCCTGTCCGTGTTGATCCACCCCCATGCCGATCTCTATGACATATCTGCCCCATTTACTCATTTCCAAACACCTCTTCTGGGTGCTTCAAATAGTGTTTCACTCTTCCTAAAAATCTTGCCGCTGGTGCTCCGTCTATCGCTCTGTGGTCAAAGGTGAGGGAAAGGGTCATCACGTTCCCTATTTTGATCTCTCCATCCTTAACTAGGGGCTTTTGTGCTATTCTGTTTAGACCTAAAATTGCAATCTGCGGTGGATTGATTATTGGAGTGAAGGAGTCGACTCCAAGCATTCCAAGGTTCGTTACTGTGAAAGTCCCCCCAACAAAGTCTTTCTCCTTAAGTCTGCCGCTTTTTGCCCTTTCAACAATGTCTGCATAATCCTGTAAGAGTTCTTCGAGGGATTTTCTATCAACGTCCCTAATTACCGGTGTGATAAGACCTATTGGGCTGTCAACAGCCACGTTTATGTTTATGTTCTCATAGATCGTTATCTTTCCTTCTTCCATTGTTGCATTGATCTCTATGAAATCCCTAATGGCCTTTGCAATACATTTTAGCATGAGAACTGTATAGGAGGGTTTTATGCCAAGCTTCTCAGCAAGCTCCTTTCTCATCTTAATGAGGCTGTCCATCTCCACTTCCATGTTTAAGGTAACATGAACGGCTTCTCTATAGCTTTTTGAAAGCCTTTCCGCTATGACCTTTCTTATTCCAAATACCTTTCTCTCTTCTTTCACCTTTGGGAAAAAATGCTCTTTTATGTATTCTTCTAGATCCTCCAATGTAACTTCTCCATTCGGGCCGGATCCCTTTATTTTTGAAAGGTCAATATCGTACTGCTCGGCTATTATTCTTATTTCTTCGCTCACCACTTCAGCTCCCCTCGGTTTCTATTATCCCTATTACCTCCCCTACCGGGACTTCATCTCCAACATCGTGGAATATCTCCGCTAAAACTCCCGATGCTGGGGCTTTGACTTCTCCGGTTAATTTTTCGGATTCAACTATAGCAATAACTTCATCCTTCTCTACTTTCTCTCCCACTTTTTTCTTCCACTCTACGATAGTGCCCTTTTTCATTGTCATACCCAATTTTGGCATAATGACATTTATTTTTGACATATAATCACCATATTATTATCTTTATTTTACCTTAATAAATCTTATTGAGTGAAAAAATGAAAAAATATATATACCTTTAATGTAAAAATCCTAAATGGTTAATCTGTGATACTCCTTTAATCATTGACATTTGCAAATAACCTCTTTTCTAAAATCTAAACTTAAGAAAGGTGAAGAATATGGCGGAAATACCAAAAGAAAAGCTGTTGTGGATTTACGAAACGATGGTGAAGATCAGGGAGCATGAGGAGAGGGTTGCAGAGCTCTTTGCCCAGGGCAAAATACCTGGCTTTGTTCACCTCTACGTAGGGGAAGAGGCCGTAGCAACTGGAGTGATGGCTCATCTAAGGAAAGGAGACTTCATAACGAGTACACATAGAGGACATGGCCACTTTATTGCAAAGGGAGGAAACATCAAGGCATCAATGGCTGAGCTCTTTGGAAAGGCTACTGGGATATGTAAGGGAAAAGGTGGCTCAATGCACATAGCAGATTTGGATGTAGGTGAATTGGGGGCAAACGGTATAGTCGGTGGGGGCATTCCACACGCAGTTGGGGCAGCATTGGGAATAAAGCTAAACGGCTTGGACAACGTTGCCGTGGCTTTCTTTGGAGATGGTGCCTCTAATCAGCAGAACTTCCACGAGGCAATAAACCTCGCCGCAATATGGAAACTTCCAGTAGTTTTTGTATGTGAGAATAACCTTTACCAGATATCTCTCCCGTATTCAAAGCAACAGGCCATAAAGAGCGTTGCTGAAAGAGCTGCTGCATATGGAATTCCAGGAGTTAGTGTGGATGGGCAAGATGTCTTTGCAGTTTACGAAGTGGCTAAAGAAGCGATAGAGAGAGCTAGAAACGGAGAAGGGCCTACATTAATAGAGGCCAAAACCTACAGGTTCAGAGGACACTTTGAGGGAGATCCTCAGGTATATAGATCAAAAGAGGAAGTAGAATGGTGGAAGGAGAACAAAGATCCGATAGTGCTTTTTGAGAAGACGGTTCTTGAGAAAGGTCTCCTAACTAAGGAAGAACTTGATGTTATCAGGGAGAAGGTAAAGAAAGAAATCGAAGAGGCAATTAAGTTTGCTGAAGAAAGCCCATGGCCCAAGCCGGAGGAAGTTCTCGAAGATGTGTTCTCAACCCCAACCAAGGGGGTGTTAGTATGGCAATGGTGAGAGAAATCACCTTTGCAGAGGCCCTTAATGAGGCATTGGATTACGAGATGTCCAAAGATCCCAAGGTTGTTGTTATGGGTGAAGACGTAGGACAGTATGGCGGAATATTTGGCGTTACAAAGGGTCTTTTAGAGAAATACGGTGAGGAAAGGGTAAGAGACACACCTATTGCTGAGAGCGGATTTATAGGGACCGGAGTAGGAGCTGCTGCTTCGGGATTATTGAGACCAGTTGTGGAGTTAATGTTCATAGACTTCCTTGGAGTGGCTTATGACCAGATTTACAACCAAGCGGCAAAGATAAGGTATATGTTTGGAGGGAAAGCCAAGATTCCAATAGTCATTAGAACCGTCTCTGGAGCTGGAGCATCAGCAGCTGCCCAGCACTCACAGTCTCTCCACGCTCTCTTTGTCCACGTTCCGGGCTTGAAGGTGGTCTATCCCTCCACGCCTTACGATGCCAAGGGGCTCTTAATTTCTTCAATTGAAGATGACGATCCTGTTGTCTTTATTGAACATAAGATGCTCTATGGCATTAAAGGCCCAGTTCCCGAGGAGCCTTATTCAATTCCCCTTGGAGAGGCCGACGTCAAAAAAGAAGGAAAAGACGTTACAGTTGTAGCAACAGCATTAATGGTTCATAGAGCCCTAGAAGTTGCGGAAAAACTTGAAGAGGAAGGAATAAGCGTTGAGGTCATTGATCCAAGAACCCTTGTTCCGCTAGACGAGGAAACAATTCTGAACTCCATAAAGAAAACTGGAAGGCTTGTAGTTGTTGATGAAGCATACCCAAGGTGTAGCTTTGCAACTGACATAGCGGCTCTGGCCGTTAGCAAGGCATTTGACAGCTTAAAAGCCCCGGTTAAACTTGTCACAGCCCCAGCAACTCCAGTCCCATTCAGCCCTGCCCTGGAGAAGGAGTGGATACCGAGTACTGAGAAAATTGAAAAGGCGATTAGGGAGGTTCTCTGACCCCTTTTATTTTTTGGCTTTTTATTATTTCAAACTTAAAAATTAGGCACTGGAGGAGGAATAGATGGAAAAGAAGCCGATATTTATGGATGTGCTTCAAGTAGCCGTTGTTGTGAAAAATTTAGACGAGGCAGTTAAGACTTATTACGAGGAGTATGGAATAGGGCCTTGGGCAATCTATGAGTTCAATCCTGAAACCGTAAAAGACATGATCATTAGAGACAAGAGAGAAGATTATGCTATGCGTCTTGCTCTATGCAATATTGGAAAAGTTCAGTGGGAGCTTATAGAGCCCAAAGATGATAAAAGCATTTATGCAGAATTTCTGCGGGAGCACGGAGAGGGATTACACCATGTGGCATTTGCAGTTGAGGATTATGACAAAGCCATGGAGTTCTTCCGTTCAAAGGGACATAAAATCCTGCAGGGAGGAACGTGGCACGGTTTCATATACACATACCTAACTACAGAAAAGGATCTGAAGTTTATCGCCGAGATATATAAGCCTCCAGAGGAATTTAAGTGGCCCAAACCTGATGCTGTGTATCCGCCTGGGGCTAAGATACCATGGATTGAATGAACTTGGAAGATACAGGGGATGAGATAATGGATAAGCTTAGAGCAGCTTTCATATTTTTGGCTCCCGAAGCGGAGCCTGAAAAGCATAGGGCAATTATTTCAACCCCTGTTGTAGAACTTCATGTGGTTGGGGTTAAAAACTATGACGAAGCCTATAAAATTGCAAAGGAGCTCGTGAATGAAGGTATAGCGGCAATTGAACTTTGCGGAGGTTTCGGTCATAAAGGTGTTGCAAAGGTCGTGGAGGCCGTTGGAGGGAAAGTTCCGGTTGGTGTTGTAAGATTCGATCTTCATCCAGGCCTAGAAGGAAAAAGCGGCGATGAAATATTCAGATGACTATTAGAGGATAAGAACTTGAAACCCAGCCCCCTGAAGCGGGAGAAGAGTATTTTTCCCTTCCGTCCATCACAGGCCCAAACGTTTTTGAGTGGGCCCAATAATTTTATATTTTTACTTTGTGGCACAGCTTCAATTGCACTTGAAGCCATCGATAGGTGTATATACTTTGAAGCAAAATAGTAAAGGGGGACGATAATATGAAGCGAGCGATTGTTTTAGCATTGCTTTTATTAGTTGCACCTCTGGTCAGTGCATGTTACAATCCAATGGATTCTCTGGCTGTGGAAGTTTACCTAAACAAACCCGGCATTTCTTACAACCTTGCTCCATTGAAAAATGCCGAAAATATAATAATTGACAACGGGAACTTAGTCTACCGTTCTCACTACGATGAAAGGGTTGGAGTTGTTTTAAAGGAAGTTAACTCTTCTCTGCGGGTTAGAATTCAAATACCTGCGAAGAGCTTTAAATTCACCTATGCCCACGCTTCTTTTAAAACCCCCTTGCTGATTTCCAATGAAAGCTTAGAGCGGATTATGGCCTTGGGCTGGAAGGTGGAAAAGTACAGCTTTAGGAAAGGCTCGCTCTACATTCAAATAAGCCCGGAGAGGGGAAATGAGTGCAA
>Ga0190315_1000194_pt1 | contig 37720 bp, 24 predicted proteins | sample 48701101_MG_FD_161673 | JGI IMG/M metagenome (GOLD analysis project Ga0190315, IMG submission 161673) | Hydrothermal vent sediment bacterial communities from Southern Trench, Guaymas Basin, Mexico - 4870-11-0-1_MG | ecosystem: Environmental > Aquatic > Marine > Hydrothermal vents > Sediment ...
TCCAAATTTATTTTGCGGCCTGATTTTCGTTCCAAATTTATTTTGCGGCCTGATTTTCGTTCCAAATTTATTTTGCGGTTCGATTTTCTTGATATAACTGTACGTCATGAGATCGGGAAACGCTATAGCAGAATCGGAAAACGTGATCATCAAGTATAAATTAGCTTGAATTTTAAACTACTATTATATTGAGAATACAATAGATGATTTCGCTTCGCTTATCACTTATCCGTTTTCAAATTCCTTATGATAAAAAAACACAACTTTATAACAGGTTTTATATTAATTTATTAATAAAATCTTAAAGTTATACTCTGTGCTTCTCTTTGATTCTCTGTGTTCTCAGTGTTGAAAATTTTTTTGACAAACTGATAGGTGCTAAGTTTCGCAAACTTTAGTTTGAATTGAATTGCAAACTAAAGTTGGAACGTAGACTTTTTGCAGCCCAAACTACAACTGATAACTGTTCAATGCACACAAACGATCTCTCTCCTCTCACGATTTATCAAAAAATTGCGGCCAACCTTGAAACCGTTATCACGGGGAAAGCGGGCGCTATTAGAAAATTATTAGCGGCTTTTGCTTGCGGTGGGCATGTGTTGTTAGAAGATTTACCGGGTACGGGTAAAACCACTTTAGCGAAAACGTTGGCACAGTCTCTACAATTGGCCTTCCAGCGTATTCAATTTACCCCCGATTTATTACCTTCAGATATTTTAGGTGTGTCGATTTTTGATCCGAGTGAACACTCTTTTCGTTTTCACAAAGGCCCTGTCTTTACTGAAATTTTGTTAGCTGATGAAATTAACCGGGCCTCTCCGAGAGTACAATCGGCCTTGTTAGAAGCGATGGGCGAAAAACAAGTCAGTATAGATGGTGAGCAATATTCTCTAAGTGCATTATTTTTTGTCATCGCGACACAAAATCCCATAGAATTTCATGGGACTTATCCGCTACCCGAAGCTCAAATGGATCGTTTTGCTATGCGTTTTAGCTTGGGTTATGTGAGTGCGGAAGAGGAAGTTGCGATTTTGACAGCGCAGCAGCATGCCTGTGAAACGATAAAACCTTGTGCTACTCAAGAAGAGGTTCAAATCTTAAGAAAGGCGGTTGAAGCGGTGCGTATAAGCGAAGAGCTTAAACGCTATATTGTTGATTTGGTAGGGGCTACTCGTTATGCAGTAGGCGTACAAATGGGGGCCAGTCCACGGGCATCGTTAACTTTAATGAAAGCGGCACAGGCATTAGCTTTATTTGATGATATGGCTTATGTCACGCCTGATCATATTCAAGAAATCGCCGTGCCAGTCATTGCTCATCGCTTAAAGCTGGATTCACAGGCACGGTTTAGTGGGGCGAGTAATGAAAGCGTTGTAAAAGATATATTACGTCAAATTAATGTACCCATTTAATCAGTTATCAGTTATCAGTTATCAGTTTCACATTTCACATTTAGCTTCGCTGGCCTTCGGCTCACGCTCAAGTTTCGCGAAGCTTCACTACGCGCGTGAAATACAGTTTTTGTTTGCCTCAACTTTTGCGTGAAAATCAGTTATCAGTTATCAGTTATCAGTTATCAGTTATCAGTTATCAATTTTGGTGGTCTATTTTTTTGAGTTGCCAGAGACTTTACCACGATCTATTCCCTTATGAACGTGCATGAAATAAAATCACCCTTAAAATTTAGCTAATCCCTTCTCATTGCTGTATTGATAAAAAGTTGACTTTTGCGTGAAAAGTTATTTTATGTTTGTTCCTTATTAAATCCATTATTAAAATGACAACATTAAAATCTCAAATCGTTCTCGTATCAAGCATTTTGTTATGTATCTTGATCACATTGGTGGGCATAACAATTAATCGGGTGTTTGAAGATAAAACGCTTGCTAAAGAATATGGTATTAAGAACCAACTGGCCGGACACCTGAATGCTGCAGCTGGATGGCAAGCTATTGAAAGGGGTTTGGGGGCGACTATACTGGGAAGTGCTGAAGGCGACACCTCACCCTTATTCCCGAAATTCATTGAAATGGGAAAAAAAGGAGACAGCGAAGTCATTCAAGCTAAGCACTATGCTGACAAACTGTTTGCTATTACCCAAAACCATAGTTTTGATGACAAACTCAATAAATGGCTTGAAAAATACGGATTGCTCAAATTTAGTTAGTCGTCCTAAAATCGCAAGGGGTGATATTTCCAAAAATGAATGGATTAATCTCACCACCACTAATATTAATTATGAATTTAATTTGCGTCATTTTGCCTTTATTCCGCAAAACAAGCAAGAACAAATCCTCTATTTGAATAGCGTACTGCGCCCTAAAGTGGCTAGGTTATGCGAATTTGCTGGACTTGAACGCGCTTTGGTAGATAATACTATTGCCAGTGGAGAGCCTTTTTCCGCTGAAACCCTGAATAAAATAAAACGCTATCGTTCTATCGTGGATCAATCGCTTGATCAAGTGCTACTGTTAAAAGGACAGCCCTTTACTTCAAACGATATGGAACGCGCTATTTTGACCTTTGAAACAGAATTTTTTCAATCTTTTCAATCATTAAGAAGAAAGGTGTTTGCTGCAAGCCAGGAACACGAAGAGGCTATCAAGGCCGCTTTTATGCAAATTATCACTAGCAAAGCTTCTTTTCAAAATTATTTAACCCGTATTTCAACCGATTTACTGAACTTAAGTAACCATCCTAGTCTTATGAGTTTGGCGAATGGCTTGATAGAAAAAGAAGAAGTACAATTAACAGTTGAACTCAATGCTGTGGAAAAGCTATTTGAGAAATTTTCTCAACTCAAAAAAGTCTATATACAAATTCGGTATTTAGATCAGACGGGACAAGAGCGTGTTCGCGTTGATTTTGATGGTGATACCCCTAACATCATTCGCGGCCAGCAGTTACAAAATAAAAAACACCGATATTATTTTCAAGATTCAAGCCAACTGCCACGGGGAGAAATCTATTTTTCACCCCTTGATCTCAATCTAGAACAGGGAAAAGTTGAAATACCCTTTCAACCTGTTTTTCGTGTCGCAACGCCCGTTGTTATTGATGGCAAAAAGGCAACGGGGGCCGGAATTGTTATCTTCAATTTACTGACCGACATTTCCTTATTTTTACATAAAATCATACCAAATGAGATAATCAAAGAGTATATTTTAATCAATCAAGACGGATTTTATCTCCACCATCCTGACAATAGCAAAAAGTGGGGCATGATGGCAGTACTTAATCGAAGCCATCATAATGTCAAGCAGGATTATCCAGAGGCAGCAGAACAGCTCCTTTCTGGAAAAGAAGGCACGGTGCGCTTAAATGAGGGAAATAGGCTTGTTTATAAACCGATCTTTCTCCATTCTGATGTTGATAGGGAACAGGCTCATTTTTGGGTGATTCTCAAAGTCATCAACAATGTCAAGTATCCGGTAGAGGCGGCAACTTGGTTTGAAGCGGCAACCAAAGCGATAGATACGGGATTAGCGATTTCAAATGTTGCCGGTGAACAAGCTAATACCATTATGTTAGAGATAACCTCTCTTGCCAACCAAAATATCATTATTAGTTTGCTTCTGTTGTTTTTTGTTGGGTTTATTTTCTATTTTTTAGTGGTCAACAAATCACATCCTGACACTCATTCAACAATTGATTGACATCACACAAAAGATGGCAGCTGGGGATTTTTCCCAGAGAATAGTCAAAAAATCACGAGATGAAATCGGACAACTCGGCACGGCTTTCAACAAAATGGCCGTTGATTTGCACAAATCAACTCAGAAACTGCTTGATGCGAAAGAACAAGCAGAATTGGCAAATCGAGCTAAAAGTGATTTTCTGGCGAATATGAGCCATGAGATCCGTACACCGATGAATGGGATTATTGGTTTGACCCACTTGGCGTTAAAAACAGAACTGACACCTGAACAACACGATTATCTCACCCATATTGAATCCTCTTCTAAAGCTTTGCTTGGTATTCTGAATGATATTCTGGACTTTTCTAAGATTGAAGCAGGCATGTTGGATATGGAATCCGTGGATTTCTCTTTGGACACCGTGCTACACCATCTTTCTCGTTTGCTGGGCATGCGAATTGAAGAAAACGGTTTAGAACTGCTTTTGCTTATTGATAAAGCGGTTCCCCATTATTTAGTGGGCGATCCTTTGCGCTTGGGTCAAGTGCTGATCAACCTGACAACCAATGCCATCAAGTTTACGGAGCAAGGTGAAATTATTATTCAAATAGAAGTGAGCAATTTAGAACTTGAACAGATCACACTCCGTTTTTCAGTACAGGATACTGGAATGGGTATTTCAGAATCTGCGCTTTCCCAATTATTCAAGGCGTTTAGTCAAGCTGATAGCAGTATGACCCGCAAATTTGGGGGAACTGGACTTGGATTAGTGATTTGCAAACGCTTGGTGGAAATGATGGGTGGAAATATCTGGGTAGAATCAGAACGGGGTAAAGGTAGCACGTTCATTTTTACGGCTCAGTTTGGTCGTCAAGCGAAGGGCCCTAAAAGAATCTTCCAACTGCCTGGCGAGTTACGGGGTATCAGGGCTTTGATTGTTGATGACAATGAAACCTCGCAAGCCATTTTGCAACAAGAATTAAGTCATTTATCCTTGCAAGTGACAACCGTTGATTCTGGTGAAGCCGCGCTGGCTGCCTTAGAAAACGCAGCGACACAAAAGCGGCCTTATGATTTAGTCTTTTTAGATTGGAAGATGCCGGGGATGAATGGAATAGAAACAGCGATACGCATCCAAGAAGCATCCCACTTACCTAAAGTGCATCTTATTATGATGACCGCTTTTCATCGAGAAGAGTTCTTAAAAGAGATCGATAAAGTCAATTTTGATGCGTTTTTAACTAAGCCGGTGACTCAATCTGTTTTATGTGACGCGATTAAGACTGCTTTTGGAAAAAATGTGGCTAAAACGTCACTGCCCTTAAAGAAAGAGGCCCCTGTGATTGCTGACATGACGGCTATCAAAGGGGCGCTGGTTCTGATCGTTGAAGATAATCGTATTAATCAACAAGTGATACAGAAGACGATGGAAAACGAGGGTTTCGTGGTGGATATTGCCAATAATGGCCTTGAAGCGGTGAAGCGGGTTGAGCAGGTTGATTTCGATGCGGTGTTGATGGATATGCAAATGCCGGAAATGGATGGTATTGAAGCCACTCAATTAATTAGAGAAAAGCCTCAACATCAGAATCTGCCCATCATCGCGATGACAGCGCATGCGATGAACGGTGTTCGGGAACAGTTGTTGGCAAAGGGCATGAACGACTATATCACTAAACCTTTTGATATTGATCAGCTATTCGATGTACTTGGAAAATGGATAGCACCGAAACCCAGGGCACAGACACCTGATTCTTTTCAAAATGAGCGTATACAGACTTTCCCACCTTCTCAAACAGATTTTGCTTTTGATGAGGCATTGAGTCGTTCTCAATTACCAGATAATCTGCCAGGCTTTGATCAGGTTGCGGGTTTGAAAAGAGTAGGGGATAATCGCCAGCTTTATCATAAATTGCTACGGACTTTTTACGAAGATTATCAGGATATTGTCAAGCAGATAAGCGATGCGTTACACAATAAAGCGTTCAAAACGGCCCAAGACTTAGCCCACAGCGTTAAGGGCACTGCGGGTAATCTGGGTGCCTATAAGTTATATAAGGCATCAAATAACATCGAAAATACACTCATGGTAGGTGATGATATTGATTGGGTTCTGTTTCAACAATTTGAAGAAAGCGTAGCCGAGATCATGAAAACGCTTGCGGAGTTGAATGATTGATGAGGGATGGTGGGCAAGTGGGTGATTTGATTTGATATCAAAACGAACAATTTAAAAGGGTATGGTTATTAAGGATGACGACAGACTGTTCCTAAAAACTTGGCCAAAGTTGGACATTTTTAGGTAATTCGCTCTCTGTTGATAAATTCTGAAAAATTGCAACTAGAGTCCGGGTTGAGCAGGCACATAAGTTGATATCAGTTCCACAAAACGGTCTGATATAACCATGTACTGTAAGAAATAAAAGCAGTCCCGATTGGGTCAAATAGGGCTTCAAACCGAGATTGGGCGTTTCGCCACTTCGTTTGAAGAACTATTTACCCACTTTTTTTCCCAATACCAGGTACGAGAAAACCTTTCTCGTTATGAGTCAACCTGACTCATAACTAATAATTATAGGGTTACTTAGTTTTATTTTCAAGTCGTCAAATTTATTGGACAAATTGTACAAGAAAGTCTAACTTTGTCTCACTTTTTGATAACAGTTAATAAACTCCACAATTTGAAATAAAATTAAAAACAGGAAAAACTCAAAAAAGATTTAATATAAGTAAAACTCAAAACTGGCGTGAACCGAAGGTCAGCGAAGCTAAATGTTCAATTTTATGTTTATGGTTATGGTTTTGTTCAAAAAGCAGTTCACCCGTTCATATTTATTATAGGTTTCTGGCCTTTTTTGGGCAACTTGGGCAACTTAAACTGTATTTAATAGCAGTAAGTACTGAACCACAAATAAACAGGTATTTTACCGCAAAGAGACGCTTCGCGATCGCGTCTTTACAATTCGCGGTTTCGTAGAGAGGCGATGCCTCGCGTCTCTAATTACAAATAAACATTGCTTCTATTAAAATACCTGAAAATTTTTGGCGAAAGTACTTAAAACTCAAAACGGGCATAAACAGTAGCTGTTCATTTTTATAGTTTTGTTCATAAATTCAGATATTCATAGTTTTATAGTTGGCCTTGGGCAACTTGGGCAACTTATAAACGCACGATTTTCAAAGCCCCCTTCATAAGGAGATTGAGTTTTAAAAATAGCATCCTTTCTGTAAGGGGAATTTTATAAAGAATTTGCTAATGTCACATTGCCCGTTTCATGTACTTTAGTGCTATGACTTGAGACAGCCATAATTATAAATGTGATCTTGTCAAGATAATCAATAACTCGAATTTTTCATATAGCCCTAATAACCTAAGACGATGATTATCAATGCTATTTATAAAGGTATTATGTGATATAGTCTTATAAATCAAGTGATTAGATAATAATTTTTCAATTTAGGAAATATCTGGGCTAATGACGCGAGAGCTTAAGGATTTATCAATTAATAAACACAAATGTTTATTAAAAAAAAATAATTTTTTGATGCCATTTATTCAGCAAATCAATTTAAGATTAAATTAATAATATGAGTTCGACTTAATTATAAAAATAGTGTTCAATCATCGAGTTAGTGGTAAGTTATTGATTATAAATATTTATCAAAATATTAATACCCTATTAATAATGGCAATGGCCTATTTAATTTTAGAAAATTATTACCAAAAATCAAGGGGACACTATTTCAGCATGGTTTTTAATATAGACTTAAAATTTTTATAACGACTTGATATTTAAAGTCGAACTCACGTTAATGAGAATGGTTTTTAATGAGTGAATTGTGAATCAAAAAAGAGTTGAGCCTTGCGTCAAAATATGTTTTAATACGCACCTCACTTGATTATCTGGTTTTTAGCTCCCTTCGTCTAGCGGCCTAGGACACCGCCCTCTCACGGCGTAAACAGGGGTTCGAGTCCCCTAGGGAGCGCCATCTTATTATTTATTGTTCAATTTTTAGATTTCTCCCTCAATTATGAATTATTGTAGCCATTGTGGTTCTGCACGGTTGATATTGACAGTACCAGAGGGAGATACTACCCCCCGCTGTGTGTGCTCCGAGTGTCATACCATCCATTATCAAAATCCCAAAGTCGTTACCGGTTGCTTGCCAGAATGGGAAGACAAAATTCTCTTGTGTAAACGCGCCATTGAACCGCGCTATGGTTTGTGGACGTTGCCGGCGGGATTTATGGAAAATAATGAAACGGTTTCACAGGGAGCCGTCCGAGAAAGTTGGGAAGAGGCGAGGGCTAATCTTGAACAACTCAGTTTATATGTGATGATCAGTTTGCCTTATATTAGTCAGGTGTATACGATGTTTCGTGCCCAATTGTGTGATTTAACGTTTGCACCTGGCCCTGAAAGTCTTGAAGTGCGTCTTTTTACTCAAGATGAAATCCCTTGGGAAGAAATCGCGTTTCCTGTGATACATCAAACGTTAACTTATTATTTTCAAGATCGGGTTACAGGGCAATTTCCTGTGCATGTCAGCGAAATCAATCGTTGAGTGTCTTATTCCCAGTCATCGGTAGGTCAATAATCCGCTGTTGTTTATCAACTAGTGATAAACAAGGGCGGTTTTCTTGCAATCAGCAGCGCTTGATTACGAAAACCTTGCGTTGTATTTCCAATATGACCTTCTTCACGATAAACGACTATCTGCAAGTTGGCAAATAAGCGCAATAATTCATTATCGGCCAAGCGATAATCAGGATTTTTAGGGCCTGTGTTGCTGACACTTGTGCGCGTAAACGTTTGATAAAACAGTAATCCATTGGGTTTAAGTGCTTGCGTCAAAGCAGGTGTTAAACTTCTCTCCAAAAACTGACAAACCACAATGACATCAAAGGTAGCAGGCTCCGGAGGTGAAAACACAACATCGCGCACTTGGGTATCAATGTGTAGCTCTTCAGTGTGTGCGAATGCCTGTAAACGTTCAAGCGCGACTTCAGCAGAATCCCAAGCGTTAGTTTCTAAACCATGACGAGCAAGTAGTAGGGCATTAGCCCCTAAACCACAAGCGAAATCTAAAGCGTTACCTTGTATGGGAAGTAAATGTGTGTAAGCGGTGAGTACTTGACAGGCCGGGGGCATGTCAGTTGCCGCTTGATAACGGCTATTCCATTTTGTAGAGGTGACTTCTTTCATTTATCAGTTATCAGTTCCACGCTAAAGTTTTTGCGCGCAAAAACTTTAGCGTGGAACCGAAGGTCAGCGAAGCTAAATCAGTTATCATTGTTCATTGTTCAGCGTTCAGTTATTAAAATTTTGATATGGGTTATCTTGAAGGCCAACAAAATTATCGAACTGTGCGAAAACCAGAGTAGAGACGCACGGCTGTGCGTCTCTACGATTGGCAATATTAATAATAATTAATTGATAGTTTGATAAATGTGGTTAGTTTTTACTAAGCGATGTCTTAAAAATCAATCGTTTAGATTTTGATATTTTCATAATCATTCTCACAGCTTCTGGCTTAGTAAAGCCCAAAAAGGGTGTGTTTAGCGAGATGGTGGGCAACAAAAATAAAATTCCAAAGGTGGGCAACAAAAATACGTTGCCCACTTTACATCATAGCTATTCTTTCCAAACACAACACGCTCTAAATCATTTCAATTTAAACAAACCACTTATTTATAAATGTCATGAAATGATTTTCTATTACTCATTACCCATTACGTCATTCTCAATTAATCAAAAATGACGATCAAAACTTTTTAGCAATAACTCAATTTACTCACTACAAACGTGATTTTAGTCGCGTTATTTACTCTTGTTTGTCGTTCTTAAAAGACTGTTGTGCTCGTTCATTCCAATCTTTATCATCCACATCCCAGTTTCGAGCCCAGTAAATAAAAATAGTGTCAATGATTGCGATGATGACTTTAATAATATACTTGGCAAAAGCTAAATGAATTGCTTCCCTAAAACCGAGGACTGGGCCCCAAACAATTCCGGCATATAAGATAGTGTCAAGTGCTTGAGAACTGATAGTTGAGACATTATTTCTAAGCCAAAGATGTCTGCCTTGGGTTTTTTCTTTGATGTAGTGAAATATCCAAACGTCAAAGCTTTGAGTAATTAGATAGGCAAGGAGGGAGCCAAAGACAAAAAGTGGCGCAAAATTAAATATGGTGGCAATAGCCCAATGTATCTTTTGAGCAAATTCAACATGTCCTGGTACATCCGACGGCAAAAACCGTAAGCTAATATAAATCATAATGACCAGAATCAGACTGGCCACAAAGCCCAACAATACAGCACGTTGGCCTTCTCTTTTGCCGTATTTTTCGCTCAATAAATCTGTGGCAAAATAAATGCCGGAATACAGTATGACACCTAAGCTTGTTTCCATACCAAAAATAATGGTGAGTTTAGGGCCTTGAAAATTACTCAACATAATATTGAGTATAACAATGGTATACAACCCCATTTTACCAAACCAGCGGTAAAGCAGCAGCGTGATGGATAAATCAATAGCAACGGTTAATAACCACAATAAATCTTGATGTGTTGACAAAAAAGTATCGACAGATAAGGGCAACATGTTTTCTAGTCCATCATTAAAGTGCTGGATGACGCGATAAAGGTTTCAAATTGACTAACATTCTCAGCGCGATCTTTAAATCAAAAGATCATTTCAATTATTGTTAACCACAAGAATGTAATGGGTAAATGAGCTACAAAGAAATAATTTTAGCATTGTATCATTTATATTTAATATAACCATAGATAAATAACCTTAATGGCTTGAGTTTAAAGTATCCCGTGTTTTTGCAGAAGATGATTATCCTTTATTTCTTCAAGCATTGAAACTGCCTACGATACCCCTATATTTGAGCCTGCCAATTTTTAGCCCAATGGAGAGTTATATGACAGAGACACACAAAGAAACACTTGGTTTTCAGACTGAAGTAAAGCAAATACTTAATTTAATGATACATTCCTTGTATAGCAACAAGGAAATTTTTCTGCGCGAGTTAATTTCCAATAGCTCTGATGCGGCCGATAAATTGCGTTTTGAGGCCTTATCGGATGATGCGCTGTATGAAGGCGATGCGGATCTGAAAATTTGGCTCCAGTTTGACAAAGATGCTCGTACTATCACAGTGCGCGATAATGGGATTGGGATGTCGCGTGAAGAAGTCATAGATAACATTGGTACAATTGCTAAGTCGGGCACCCAAGAATTTTTCAAATCTCTGACAGGCGATAACGCTAAGGATACCCAGTTAATTGGACAGTTTGGAGTTGGGTTTTATTCTTCGTTTATTGTTGCTGATAAAGTGACTTTACTCACTCGTCGTGCGGGATTAGAGGCATCACATGGCGTGAGATGGGAATCCGCTGGAGAGGGGGAGTATAGCGTTGAAACGATTGAACGTAAACAGCATGGCACTGAAGTGATTTTGCACTTGCTGCCTGATGAGGATGAATTTTTATCAGATTATCGCTTGCATAGCATCATCAAAAAGTATTCCGATCATATCACTTTGCCTATCGTTATGCCAAAAGTCACTACCTCTGAAGAAAAAGATGAGACGATCATCGAAGAGGAAGTCGTTAATACGGCAAAGGCATTGTGGACACGTTCCAAAACGGAAATCACTGAAGATGAGTATAACGAATTTTACAAACACGTCGCTCATGACGGACAAGCACCATTAGCCCGTATTCACAACAAAGTCGAAGGCAGCAATGAATATACCACGCTGTTGTTTATTCCTGCCAAGGCCCCCTTTGACTTGTGGGATCGCAATAATCGACGAGGGGTAAAACTGTACGTGCGGCGCGTCTTTATCATGGATGATAATGAAAAACTCTTGCCGCCTTATTTGCGCTTCATTCGCGGCATCATTGATAGCAACGATTTACCGCTGAATATTTCGCGGGAAATATTACAGCACAATAAACAAATCGAGGCGATCCGCTCTGGTACGGTGAAAAAAGTTCTCAGCGCACTGGAGAATATAGCCAAAAATGAGCCTGACCAATACGCGAATTTCTGGAAAGAATTTGGGTCGGTACTCAAAGAAGGTGTTGTTGATGACTATAGCAATAAAGAACGTATTGCTAAGTTATTGCGTTTTTCAACGACTTATGATGATAATCCCACACCGGCCATCTCGCTTTCAGATTATGTTGAACGCATGAAGGAGGGGCAACAAAAAATTTACTTCATCACGGCAGATAGTTTCTCTGCGGTGAAAAATAGTCCGCACTTAGAGATTTTTCGCAAGAAGGGCATTGAAGTGTTGTTGTTATCTGAGCAAATTGATGAATGGTTGGGTACACATTTACATGAGTTTGATGGCAAGTCGTTGCAATCTGTCACGAAAGGTGAATTGAATTTGGGCGATTTGGAAACTGAAGAGGAAAAAAAGGAGGCAGAAAAAGCCTCAGATACCTTAAAATCAATGCTGGAGCGCATCAAAAATGCCTTAGGCGAAAAGGTAAAAGAAGTGCGGATGACACACCGTTTGACCACATCACCAGCGTGTCTTGTGGCAGATGAACAGGCGATGGATGCCAGTTTAGAACGTTTGCTTAAATCCGCTGGTCAAGATATTGTCGGTAACCAGCCTATCATGGAGATCAATCCACAACATCCGCTTGTAGAGGGTTTATCGGGTGAAACGGATGAAAAACGTTTCAAGGATTGGGTGTTTCTTTTGTTTGAGCAAGCCTTGCTTAGTGAAGGTGGACAGTTAGACGATCCGGCAACGTTTGTCAAGCGTATGAATGAAATGTTTATATCAATGGGTAACTTATCTTCACCTCGAATCATAACCCTCAATAATTAGTTAGTCATAAAATAATAGACTTGTTCCTTCAATAAACGTAATTCATTGGCGTACAAGCAAGGTGGTAGGTGCATAAGAATTAAAAATCAATGACTTAGCTGATTGGCAATTGGGTCATTGGGTGAAAATTCCATAAACAATAAAAGCACTATTAATGAACTTGTCCCGGAAGCTAAGCTATTGATTTATGCGTATTGCATTTCAATAATTTTTAGATGTTCATTTTTTAAATATTTAGATGTTCATTTTTTAAATATTTATATAAATTGAACAATAGAGTTATTTGGGAACAAATCTAAGTATTACTTGATAAGGAAGTCTTAATACAAAAATAATTTAATTTATTGAAATGTGTTAATCCTTAATTCGATTTAAAATTTTAGACAATAATTGTTATCACTATTCTTGTGGTTATGGTGTTTTGAAAGTCTAAACCGATTTTTTAAATCGGGATATCGATCCCCTTATCAGTTTGGCTTGATGGCACCACGTCAAGTAGTACAACGAATTACGGGCCTATAAACGAATATCTATACTGCACGAGGGCACAACTTTTCACGCTTTCACGCAAAAGTTTCGCTTCGCGAAACTTTTGCGTGAAAAAGATTTTGCGCGCAAAAACTTTAGCGTGAAAAACTTTTATGTCGGGTGGCAAAGTCCTTTTCGAACCCACCTGCGTCATTATAAAAGTTTTTCAGCCAAAAGTTTCGCTTCGCGAAACTTTTGGCTGAAAGTTTGTTCCCGCGCTGAGTATACCCGAAGTAGATAAGAATCCATTTTCCGCTCAAGTGCGAAAGACTTGAGCGGAAAATCGTATTTTGTCTCGACTTAGAGTTAAATTAAAATCAAGTTACCTATTCATCATTTTCCCAAGATGGATTCGTTTATCCCAAGTGTCGCTGTACTTAATAACTGATGTTACGCACCCAGATTCTTATCAAGGTTATACAAGCGCACGAAACCTCACGTATTGCAGATACTCTGAAAAAATGAGGGGGCGGATTATCGAATGATTGAAGTGAACCAAACGAATCCAATACCAATTATCGTTTGTGTTCTTTCTGGAACAGAAGTTGAGTGCGTAACATCAGTTAATAACGACAATGAATTATAAAAAACGGATAGGTGGTTGTCAGTCAATTTAGTTTAATGGTGTACTAGACATGACTAGCTACTTTTTGTTAGGATGCTGGCATCATTAATTAAATAATGAGCCTATTTATGTAAAAAAAACCATTATATGCAAAAGGGTTAATAAATAAAGTGTTTTTGAAAAAGCTTGACTTTTGTTTTTCATCGTGTAGAATGTCATATTTTGTGGAAGTTCAATTCATAATAACAATTGAACAATTGTTATACAAATTAAACATTTGAAAAATTTAAAAAGCGAAAACAACAACAACTTATTTTTTAAATTTATTAATTAGGGTTTGTTTTTCAGATTATTTGTTTTGGTATATAAATCGAATTCAATGTCCTTGTATAGCTGATAACTGACAAAATGGAGAGGTGTCCGAGTGGTCGAAGGAGCACGATTGGAAATCGTGTGTACGTTTAAAAAACGTACCGAGGGTTCGAATCCCTCTCTCTCCGCCATTTTAAAACCTTGTTATGGTGGTTGGTGTCGGTTCCCTCGCAACGCTTTCATTGTGAACCCCGTCAGATCCGGAAGGAAGCAGCGGCAGCAGCGAATGTGTGTGCCGGGGTGTGGCTGGCGCTGGCTACCACCCTCTTATTCTCTATTTCTCTATTAAATTAGATTTATCCTTTAAGATTGCCTTCCTTATCATCCGTTATGTTAATAACGGATCGTTTTTTATTGCTTAGCAAATATTTCATTTTCATGGCCTATCAAGTTTTAGCCCGCAAATGGCGACCCCGTAATTTTCCTGAAATGGTGGGACAATCTCATGTTTTACAAGCGTTGACAAATGCACTTGACTTAAATCGTCTCCATCATGCTTATTTATTTACTGGCACACGGGGAGTGGGCAAAACAACGATAGCGCGAATTTTGGCAAAATCCCTCAACTGTGAAAAAGGGGTTACCGCTTCTCCATGTGGGAAATGCCTCTCCTGTCGCGAAATTGATGAAGGGCGGTTTGTTGATTTAATTGAAGTTGATGCCGCTTCGCGTACCAAAGTTGAAGATACCCGTGATTTATTGGACAATGTCCAATATGCGCCGACACGGGGGCGTTATAAAGTCTACCTCATTGACGAGGTACACATGCTTTCTACTCACAGTTTCAACGCTTTATTGAAAACTTTGGAAGAACCCCCTCCGCACGTTAAATTCTTACTTGCCACAACCGATCCTCAAAAATTACCCCCAACCATCTTATCGCGCTGTTTACAATTTAATCTCAAACGCATAACTCAAGAACATATCGTTCAACATTTGACTCAAATTGTTGAAGAAGAAAGTATTGGCTATGAATCCCAAGCATTACGCTTATTAGCACAAGCGGCAGATGGGAGTTTACGTGATGCGTTAAGTTTATTAGATCAAGCTATTGCTTACGGTGCGGGTCAATTGTCTAGTGCAGACGTGGGTAATATGCTGGGCACAGTTGAGAAGTCAACAGTAGTAGAATTAATTAAGGTGTTGGCTGCTTTTGATGCCCCCGGCTTATTGCAAAATATTGCTAGGCTTGCAGAACAAAATCCAGATTTCGTCACTGTCTTAGGCGATATACTCTCTTTACTACAACAAATCGCTTTGGCACAAGTCATGCCTACCACCGTTGATGTTAATCAATCTGACGGTGAGGCCATTTCGCAACTTGCTCAACAAATTTCACCTGAAGATGTACAATTATTTTATCAAATAGGATTGTTAGGGCGGCGCGATTTGCCACTTGCTCCCGAACCGCGTGGTGGTTTTGAAATGGTGATGCTGCGTATGTTAGCGTTTCGCCCGAAGAACATGACAGGTATGCAGCCACAACCTGCTAAAGCAACCTCTACGATGCCTCACTCCCCCATCACAACAACGGCACACCCATCCTCCGTTACTGGGGCGGCCGTCAGTGTAGCAACTGAAGCTGTCAAACCAGACGATCCACCACAATCATTAAATAGTCATGACGAATGGGGAAGTACCATACAATCATTAGCGTTCAAGAGCCGCCTTGTGAAACAACTTGCGCTCAACTGTCAATTTCAAAAACGTGATGGAAATATTTTGTATTTGACGTTACCCTCTAACTCTAAAATTTTACTCAGCGCAGAAAAAGAATTAGAAGAGGTAGTGCGAAAACACTACGGACAAACGTACAGTATTATCATAGAAAATCCTAAAAAAGAAACGTCTGTCCAGCAGCAACATATTCAAGAAACACCTGAGGAATATGCTGTGAAAGCAATTGAAAATGACCTGTTTGTTATCTATCTAAAAGAACACTGTGATGCACAAGTCAGTAACATAACGCCTATAGAACCTTTATCAGTGAACAGTGAACAACCAATAGTGATTAGTGAACAATAGAGTTGTTTTTGAAGCTAAGTCCTTGATTTTTATTATTGTATCTCGTATTTTCAATGGATTACGTTTATTTAGAGACAACTCTAATGATCATTTAATTTATTTATAGGGAACTGAAAACAAATAACTGAAAAGGTGGATATTAATATGAGTACATACTCTTTAAAAATGCCATTAGCCATTTTGCTGTTGCTTATGATGGTGAGCTGTGCCAATGCCGTTGAAAACACCAACGAAAACCAAACCTCTTGGTGGGAAAAAACAAAACAAGCGATAGTGAATATGTGGGATGACTCCACGGAAACTGTTGAAAGTTTAATTAAACAGTCAACTGAAACGGTATTTCCTGAAGAAAAAGATGCTCTATTTGCACAAGTTTGGAACAAAGTCACTCCAACACTTAATAAGGTGTTACTCCTTGAAAAAGAACAGGAAACACTACCTGAGTCTACTTGGTTTGGTCGAGATCAACAAGAAAATCAAAGTGAAATCAATAACTTGCTTGATGAGGCTGTAAAAATTCTAAGTATTTCTCACACTGCGCATACGAGAGAACGTATACATGCCCTTGAACAAGAAATTAGGGAAATGAAACAAAAGATTTCTCAATATCGCCAAGATCAAGTCAGTGCCCCTATCCGATCAACCTGGAAAATGACTGTAGCGGATTATGAAGAAAAAATTCAACAACTGACAAAGCTTATTAACCAAAGTCATACAATAATTGCTCAACTTAAAACTCAGTTTGCCCAAAAACTCTCTGACAAAGGCTTCTCTATAACACAAGAACAGCTAGACGTGCTATTATCAAGTGTTGTAGGAGACGATATTATTCAAAGCAGTATTGTCTACGATAATGTTAAACAAATTAGCCAACAACTGATGGATTTGACTGTCAAAAGTGGCGAAGATATAGAAACTAGCCAACGCTACTATGGGATGTACACGGTATTATTAAAAACGTTACGATATATGCAACACACATTCATCAACAATATTGATGAAAAATATTTGCCTAAAATAGATCAGATTACTGCGAATGTTCAATATCTGACTGCCACCACCCAAAATTTTTTGCGTGGCAATCTGGATGGAAATCGCCGTCAACATTTGTTGGCTAACCTTGAAGCCCAAAATTTGACTTTCAAGACTGCCATGTTGTACAAACAGCATTTAATTAAGCAACGTCGCAAGATAATTATCGCAAGAGACAAAACGGCCAGTGATTTACAAATAGCACAAAACACTTACAAAACCGTCAGAGTCAGTGGTGAGTTAATTAACTTATTACGTTCCAGCCAAAAAATTTTTGATGCGTTGCTCAATATTCAAGTACCAGAGTTGCTCGTATTTGAAAATATGCAAATGAAACAAGAATTTGCTATTCTCACCCAAAAACTAGCTGAATAAAATATGTGTTTTAATAAGCGTATCTCTTATTACAGAATAAACTTGAGAAATTTAGGTTTTAAAAAAACGGATTGTATGTTCAAAAAACAGCTTAACAATCAAGCTAGAATAGGAGGCTGTGTGCGACGACTTATGGCCGGGTAAAATACCTGTGATTAAAAAATGGTTTCATATTGTCGTTGAGGATAATTGATTTATCGGAATCCTCATTAGATGTTTCTTTTATTAACTGATAACGACTATTGAGTTTTTGAAGTTATGAACAACTATAGTTTGTTCGATAATCTATTGACCTTGGATAAAAATAGATAGCAATATTTGGATTATTGAAAACGGAAAATTTTATATAGACTAAATGGCTTGACCATCCCTTTATTCAGTTATAAACTGAACAAAATTTAGCGTTTTTTAGCTAGTATCTACTCATACAGGAAAAAATAGAACTTTTGCCCCCATTATCATTCAATGTTGGGGGAATGTTTTCAAAACGCTAACAAAATTCACATAAGGGCCTCATAAAACACACTAATTGATTTGATGATAGAGGACAAACAATGAAAAGCGGACTTGGCAGCTTAATGAAACAAGCCCAAAAAATGAAAACAGACTTTCAAGATGCCCAAAAAGAATTAGCCCACCTAGAAATTATTGGCGAATCAGGTGGTGGCATGGTTAGAGTGTCTATGACGGGGCGGCATGATGTGCGCCGTGTCGAAATCGATCCTACCCTGATGGGCGAAGACAAAGAAATGCTAGAAGACTTGGTAGCTGCTGCCATCAATGATGCTGTACGCAAAGTCGAAAAAACCAGTCAAGAAAAATTAGCCGGTTTAACAGGCGGATTGACATTGCCTGAAGGCATGAAAATACCGTTTTAGATCGAGCTATTCTTGATACCCATTTAAACTGCTTTTATCACCCATAAAGCCATCAATCCTAATGGGTATTCGCTCTACACAGCTTAATAGGTGGTTTGAAACCCCACTGGGAGGGCGCTTATTGAGCGACGAACTTAGTGTCTTGCAACAAATTCTACCCCATTTATTTGGCTATCATTTGTTGCAAATAGGCAGCTTATGGGATGGCAGATTGCTAGAAAGCAGTCGCATTATGCATCGTTGCGTGTTAAGTTTAGAAGTTGATGAGTTGAGAAGTTTCAAAAATAATGCTTTTAGACATTCTGAAATTCATAAATTCATAAATCCGCCTACCGATACCATTTATAAACCTTACTCAAGTATTTTTGCAAAAGCCGATGCCTTGCCTTTTGCCCAAGACAGCCTTGATGTTGTCGTGTTGCCGCATATTTTGGAATTTGAAGACAATCCACATGAAATTTTGCGCGAAGTGGAACGAATCTTAATCCCAGAAGGTCATATCGTCATATTGGGCTTTAACCCCGTGAGTTTATGGGGAATTTGGCACTGGTTTTTTGCCGGGCGCGAAACAGCCCCGTGGTGTGGTAGATTCCTATCGTTATTACGCATTAAAGATTGGTTAACCTTGTTAGGCTTTGAATTGAAAAAACAACAAACATTCTTTTTTGCCCTGCCTTTTCAGAATGAACGCTTTAGGAATTACACGACATTTTTGGAAAAAATAGGCTCACATTGGACAGGCAATTTTGGGGCTGTGTATCTGCTGGTTGCCAAAAAACGAGTTACTACCTTAACCCCTATTAAGTCTAAATGGCTGACTCAACCTGCTTTAGTTGCAGGAGCGGTTGGTACAACACATTTTAAGGAAAATTAAAGTCGTGAGCAATCCCTACAAAATCATGCAAGTAAGAAATAGAAGTTGATAATTTTGCGATAAGTTGGGTGGAACTGCTAAGCCGCAGCCATTTTGATTATAGAATAACTTACTGGAGTCTATAATAACTTTTTTTTTTAAAATGTTATATTGGAATCAAACGGTTAACGGGTTAACTTCGTTTTGTAAATCCCCCTTTACCCCGTTTTTCCCCAGAAGAAAGTACTTTATGAACTATGCCTCAAATTAGTTCTAGACACAGAAACCACATGCCTTGAGACATCTCAAAGCCACCGTATTATTGAAATAGGCTACGTAGAAATCTCAAACCGACACCTCACTGACTTGTTGAGTTAAATGGTTGATTTTGTTTTGTAAATTATCCGTCACCCAGTCTTTCCCCAGAAGAAAGTACTTTATGAACTATGCGTCAAATTGTCCTAGACACAGAAACCACAGGCCTTGAGACATCTCAAGGCCACCGCATTATTGAAATAGGCTGCGTAGAAATCTCAAACCGACACCTCACTGACGAGCGTTATCATCAATACTTACAACCTAACCGCAAAATTGATGCAGAAGCTCGCACTGTTCACAACATCACTGATGAATTTCTCCAAGATAAACCCCGTTTTGCAGAGATAGTCGATAAATTTATAGACTTTATCAAAGGAGCGGAACTGATTATCCACAATGCGGAATTTGATGTCGGTTTTATCAACTATGAACTGGGATTACTTAACAGGCAAGCCGTTACTCATTATTGTCAAAAAATTACAGATACCTTAGCCTTAGCAAGAAAACGTCACCCAGGCCAAAAAAACACTCTTGATGCTTTATGTAAACGCTATCACGTCGATAATTCCACTCGTCAAAGGCATGGCGCATTACTTGATGCAAAAATTCTTGCTGAAGTGTATTTAGCAATGACAGGCGGACAAGTCAGTTTGTTAGTTCAAGGAAACCCAACTGAATCGAACAACGCCAATATAATGAAACAACTTAAACCTATTCCATCACAAAGAGCGATTTTGGTTAGAATTACCCCCTCTGAAGAAGAATTGCGGGCACATGAACAATGTTTAATCGCGATTGAAAAAGCCAGTGGTGGGAAATGTTTGTGGCAAAAATTTATGACCTAATGACCCATTTATACTCATTTTTTAGTAACAAAAAAATTCTATTGACATCTATTAGCATATTACTGAAAAATGAAGAGTATTTTTTTGCATCGCGTCTTTTCAAAGACGTGGATAGGCAAATAAAAATCAATGACTGACAAACTTTTTCGACATCTTCAGTAATTGTGAATTTTTCTTTACCTTCATTTCCAATTCTTAAAACTTGAGTACGCAACACAAACAACTCGCTTTGCAACCTATCGCTTTCAGCTTGAGTAAAAAAAGCTTTTCATGACTAAATGATTTCAACTTGATCAAACGTTCATCAATTGAATTGTTCGTATTTATAAATTGAATAAATACTATTAACCAAACTTGAAAACATTTGATAACCCATTGTTGAAGCGACAACAGCGATTACCGTTTTCAGATTTGGGCAGACAAGTGTTCACTTTTCGGTTTCTGCCCTGAGATTGCCCATGAGGAAAGGCTTGGTTCTTGCTCTATGCTCCCCTAGAGGGGATTTTACCGAGGTAGGTACGGAGGCCCATATTCCCACAGGACTCACGTTCTCATATTTGACAGACGTTAGTTTCGGCGGAACTCGCCGTACACATCAATATTACATACATGATGCACAAATAGAAGAACGGTTGTCAAGCCATGTTCGATGTCAATAAAAATAAATATTTGTCAACATTTGTCCATACTAATGACGAACTGTTTTTAACCCCAAGAAAATACACTAATTTACTTACCTATTGCTGTCTTCGCTTTATCAATCATTTTCTATCCAACTGACTACCTATTCATTATTTAATCATTAATCTCCAATTACCCTATTTAAGTCAGCAAAAATAAATAATAACTATGATTATTTTAATGATAATAAAATCAATCATTTATAATTTCATTGGTTCTTTTACAGAGACAATATAAATGAAGAGAAAAAAAATATATCTAATAGAGTTGACATTTTTAATAAAAGTCTTCATAATGCGCGCCTCTTAATTTGGAGGGGTTCCCGAGCGGTCAAAGGGGTCAGACTGTAAATCTGCTGGCATAGCCTTCGGAGGTTCGAATCCTCCCCCCTCCACCAATCTAAGCAAATTAAAAAAATGATTGTTCAGTTCAGATTCTTAATCACTTATTAGATTTGACATGATTAGAATTTAATTTGGTTGCATCACCAATAATCTACTCACTACACTAAGAAATACATAATCACTAAGAAATACATTATTACAAATAAAAGTGTAATTAATTATTGTAGCAAAAAAACTCTAACCGATTAGAAGTGTTGCAAAATAAGGCAGTAGTGAAAATCAATTTGACGGATAATATCAAATATTTGATTGTCAAATGCTAATCCGTAAAAACGGATTTCATTTCAAAAATTAATTAATTATTTAATTTCGCAACAAGTTTAATTTAAAAAAACAGGGTAATTGAATTGAATATAAAATCAATAGGTGAAAAATTGTAGTGTTATAAAGCCATTATTATAAAACATACTTATAATTTTAACCCATATTTTTTGACAGAGATTTAGGGAGGGGTGCCCGAGTGGTTTGCTAAGGGCAAACTGTAAATCTGTAAGCTTAACGGCCTACAAAGGTTCAAATCCTCCCCTCCACTAAAACTCAAAACCCATCATTCAAACTTTGAAAATTGACGCACCCCTATAAGTCACTATTTAATTTTTTTAAATTAGTCTATTTAAATCTCTTTTGCGTCTGCTTAAGAAATGAGTTATTTAAAGACTTGTAATTGAAATTAGTTGAATTTGTCAATGCGTCAATCCTAGCTGTAAGCGGGTGTAGTTCAATGGTAGAACTTCAGCCTTCCAAGCTGATAGCGTGGGTTCGATTCCCATCACCCGCTCCAATCAGAATTAAACAATTCTTTTCAAATGGTTAAATGATTTTATGCCCATATAGCTCAGTTGGTAGAGCACACCCTTGGTAAGGGTGAGGTCACCGGTTCAAATCCGGTTATGGGCTCCATAATAACAACATAAAAAACTATACTATTTAGTTTATAAAGGCTTAATAAATATGTCTAAGGCAAAATATGTTCGCAGCAAGCCGCATCTCAATGTGGGTACAATAGGCCATGTGGATCATGGCAAAACGACTTTAACGGCGGCAATGACAAAAACCTTGGCGGAGATGTATGGCGGCGAGTTCAAAGCTTATGACCAAATTGACAATGCGCCTGAAGAAAAAGCACGCGGTATAACGATTGCCACGGCGCATGTTGAGTATCAATCGGAGAAACGTCATTACGCCCATGTAGATTGTCCAGGACATGCTGACTACATTAAGAATATGATTACCGGTGCGGCGCAGATGGATGGTGCCATACTTGTTGTGTCGGCAGCCGATGGGCCAATGCCCCAAACTCGTGAGCATATTTTATTAGCCCGTCAAGTTGGTGTGCCTTATATTGTCGTGTATTTAAATAAGGCCGACATGGTAGATGATGAGGAATTGCTAGAATTGGTGGAAATGGAAGTTCGTGAACTATTAGATCTCTATCAATTTCCAGGGGATGACACGCCCATAGTAACCGGTTCTGCCTTGAAAGCCTTAGAGGGTGACACCAGTGATATTGGCGTTCCATCAATTACTAAATTGATTGAGGCTATGGATGACTACATTCCAGAGCCAGAGCGCGATATTGATCAAAGCTTCCTGATGCCGATTGAAGATGTGTTCAGTATCTCAGGACGGGGTACAGTGGTAACAGGACGTGTTGAACGCGGCAAAGTTAAAGTTGGTGAGGAAGTTGAAATTGTAGGCATTCGTGATACGATCAAAACGATCTGTACTGGGGTTGAAATGTTCCGCAAACTACTTGATGAAGGGGTTGCGGGTGATAATGTGGGTGTTTTATTGCGAGGTACAAAACGCGATGAGGTTGAACGTGGTCAGGTGTTAGCTAAGCCCAAAACGATTACACCCCATACACACTTTGAATGCGAAGTGTATGTCTTAGGTAAAGATGAAGGAGGACGACATACCCCTTTCTTCAACGGATATCGTCCACAATTTTATTTCCGTACCACAGATGTGACAGGTGCGTGTGATCTGCCTGAAGGAATAGAAATGGTTATGCCAGGTGATAATGTCAGTTTGATAGTCAAACTGATTGTACCGATTGCAATGGAAGATGGCTTACGTTTTGCTATTCGTGAGGGTGGACGTACTGTTGGTGCTGGTGTTGTCTCTAAAATTATTGAATAACAATTTTATATCATAAGGAATTAATGATTCGCAATCGCGAATTGATCTGTTTATGACCCTGTAGATATGAGCCAAGCTCCCTTACTGATTATTTAATAAAAAAGTTATTTACATCAAAAAGTAATTATTGCGACATAAATGTCATTCGCGCTTTCAGTTTCGCGTATTTACCTTATTTAGATAGAGGGTATTTAGATTTGCTGAATAATGGATAGTTTGTTATTAAAGCTAAAACGAGTTTAATTTTCATTTTCTTTAACCTTGACGAACAATTACCTTCTATACTAAATTTCATTCGTTATTGAGTCAATCAAAGCATTCTGATAAGAAATGAGGTTTGACAAGAAGAGTTCTTATTTCTGGGATTTTTTGAAAATGAGTACTTGATAATTAATAGGTTATTATTCATATTAACTAGTATTAGTTAATTGACTCTATAAAAACAACAGCAACAAAAAGCATAAAAAATACCCAAATCTTTTAAGATTCAGTAGTTAATAAAGTATTTTTTTATGACTACTAAGTAGAATATTAATATATTTAAATCAAAATCCCATGGGGCAGTAGTTTTAATTGGCAAAACGTTGCGCTCCAAACGCAAAATTGGGAGTTCGAGTCTCTCCTGCCCTGCCATTTTTTCTATTAGAAGTAATCAAACACCTTTCTCTAATGAGTACTAAAACAGACGCTCATGCCTCAAAAAAACGGGACACTTTGAAATGGTTGCTCGTTATTCTGTTACTTGGAGGCAGCATTGTCAGTTTCCATTATTTTGAAGAACATTCGCTACTATTACGTGTTATCAGTTTATTGCTAGTTATTGGCATTGCAGCCTGGGTTGCTTCGACCACCGAAAAAGGCCGTTCTACATTATATTTTCTCAAAGAATCGCATCTTGAGGTTCGGAGAGTAGTCTGGCCCACACGGCAAGAAACCGTCCAAATGACTGGTGTTGTTTTACTTATGGTTGTGCTGTTGGCCTTAATTATTTGGACAGTCGACAGCATTTTACTGTGGCTTGTACGCTTATTCACTGGGCAAGGGGGTTAATGTGGCCTTGCGGTGGTATGTCGTACATACATATTCCAATTTTGAAAAAAGTGTCAAGTTGTCTCTTGAAGAGCGAATCAAACTCCGTGGCTTGGAAGACCGTTTTGGCCAGATTTTAGTTCCTACGGAAGAAGTGGTTGAAATGCGTGATGGTGTTAAACGTAAAAGTGACCGTAAACTTTATCCGGGGTATGTGTTGGTACAAATGGAAATGAATGATGAAACGTGGCATGTTGTTAAGAATGTGCCTAAAGTTTTGTGCTTCATCGGTACCACTACCCAAAATCAAAAGGGTAAAACAGGTCAGTTTGTTCCACCTACACCTCTTTCCGATAAGGAAGCTCAAGCCATTTTACAACGTGTTCAAGAGGGGGCTACTAAACCTCGTCCTAAAGTTTTGTTTGAAGTGGGAGAGGTTGTCCGTGTCACTTCGGGCCCTTTTGCCGACTTTAATGGGGTGGTTGAAGAAGTTAATTATGAAAAAAACCGCTTGCGTGTTGCTGTTTTGATTTTTGGGCGTTCGACACCTGTAGAGTTAGAATTTGGACAGGTTGAAAAAGAATAATGATTGATTATGGAAGAAAGAGGAGGGCTATTCTTTCCCACATATTCATTCCCTGTGCAAATTTTCCATCAATTGAATTTAGGCGATTTCCGATACAAGAAATTACCGGCTTATTTATAAATAGCCTGGGTTCTGATTCGTCTAGCAGCGACTGGTTATATATGTTTTTCAAAAATCGCCTTTATCATTAATAAATTTAATTAACAAAAAGGAACGAATTTTCCGTTTGAGGCTTTTCTTTCATCAAAGAAAGCTTAGGGCGTTTATATAAGGATTTTTTTATCATGGCAAAAAAAGTAGCTGCCTATATTAAGTTGCAAGTTAAAGCTGGACAAGCCAATCCGAGCCCTCCTGTGGGTCCTGCATTAGGTCAACATGGACTCAATATCATGGAGTTTTGTAAGGCTTTTAATGCACAAAGCCAACACCTTGAGGCAGGTATGCCGACACCTGTCGTTATCACGGCTTATCAAGATCGTAGTTTTACTTTTGTTCTTAAAACACCACCTGCTTCAATTCTATTAAAAAAGGCAGCCGGGATTGAAAGTGGTAGTAAAACACCAAATACTCATAAAGTTGGGAGGGTGACACGAGCGCAGTTAGAGGAAATTGCGAACCTAAAAATGCCTGATTTAACGGCATCAAATCAAGAATCAGCAGTGCGTACAATTGCAGGCAGTGCGCGGAGTATGGGACTTGAGGTGGAGGGGCTTTAAATGGCAAAACGATCAAAACGCATAAGGGCGATTAAGGAAAAGTTGCAGGCTGGGAAATATTATCCTGTCGATGAAGCGTTTGAATTATTGAAATCTTTCCCGCCGGCTAGATTCACAGAATCTGTCGATGTCAGTATTAACTTAGGTGTTGATGTGCGTAAATCTGACCAGATTGTACGTGGTTCTACTGTGTTGCCTCATGGCACGGGTAAAACAGTGCGAGTTGCTGTCTTTACTCAAGGTGCGAATGCGACGGCAGCCGTTGAAGCGGGAGCTGATGTTGTGGGTTTGGAAGATTTGGCTGATAAAATCAAAGGGGGCTTTTTGGATTTTGATGTTGTGATTGCTTCTCCTGATGCCATGCGAGTAGTGGGGCCTTTGGGCAAAATTCTGGGGCCGCGTGGTTTGATGCCTAATCCTAAAGTGGGTACTGTAACACCCGATATTGTTACGGCTGTCAAAAATGCTAAGGCAGGCCAAGTACGTTATCGGACTGATAAGGGGGGTATTATTCATTGTCCCTTAGGCAATGTTTCGTTTAGCAGCCAAGCTTTACGACAAAATTTGCAAGCCTTGATGGCGGATTTACAAAAAGCAAAACCAAGTACCTCGAAAGGCATTTACATGAAGAAAGTGACTGTTTCAACCACTATGGGATCAGGGGTTGCAGTGGATCATGCCAGTTTTTAGTTATTTTGTTTTTTGTGATAAGACATGTTTTCACTAAATATTGAAAATCATTAAACTAAAAAAAAAGAATAAACAAATCTAAATCAATTATGATAATGTGACTTTGTGCTATTTGGAAATTTAAAAGTAGTCGTCAAAGACCGTAGGTATCTTATTTTTTTTGGTTAAAGCGTTTTCATTTTTATCTCACATATTTAGGGCGAATATTAACATAACTTCGGGTTTGTAATGTTAATAATGAACAGGAAGTGATTTCTCTTTACAAATGATTTTACATCACTCTTTGATTTACCCAGATTTTATCTGTAAGCAATTTTATCTGTAAGCAGATAAAATCATTGTAAAGAAGCTGTTTTTTTAGCAAAGATGTTGTTGTCAAGTCAATCAACTTGTGCCTGTTTTTTATATTGTTACTTACTACTAGAAATCAGTAGCTTATGTTAAAGAACCTAAACGTGAGCTTGACTCATTTTTGTACATTTATGTACGTGTTAGAGGATTTAATTGATTTTGTTATCAGCCTACGCAGATGGCAAGACCTATTACCGGTTTTGCTTTAATATGGGATTTATGAAGGAGAATTTATCATGCCGCACAAGCTTGAAGATAAACGAGCAATTGTTGCTAGCGTTAATGATGTAGCAAATACAGCACACTCGGCTGTTGTTGCTGAATACCGCGGCATGACGTGTGCGGAAATGACCCAACTACGTCAAAATGCGCGTGGAACCGGAGTCTATTTACGGGTAGTTAGAAACACTTTGGCACGGCGTGCGATTTTAAATACTCATTTTGAGTGTTTGCAAGAGATTTTAGTTGGGCCAGTTGTGCTGGCTTTTTCGGTTGAGGAACCAAGTGCGGCTGCGCGTCTAATTGGTCATTTTGCCAAAAGTAACAATAAGTTAGTTGTCAAAGGCATTGCTCTTGGCGGCCAACGATTGTCCGCAAACGAGATTGATTTTGTTGCGACATTGCCAACGAAAAATGAAGCAATAAGTCAATTGATGTCTGTTATACAAGCACCGCTCACTCAACTGGTACGTACTCTCAAAGAGCCTTCTGCTAAATTGGTACGCACTTTTGCTGCTGTGCGTGATAGCAAGCAAGAAAAACAATCAACATAATTTTTTATTTTGGGTAATAGGTCAGAGGAGTTTATTATGGCAGTCACCAAAGAAGATATTTTAGAATCCATTGCTAATATGACAGTGATGGATGTGGTTGAACTCATTAAGGCGATGGAGGATAAATTTGGGGTTTCCGCGGCTGCTTTTGCCGCTCCCATGGCAGCACCTACTGCACAAGAGGCTTCGGCCGCTCCAGAACAAACCGAATTTACTGTTACACTGACTAGTTTTGGTGAGAAGAAAGTTCAAGTGATTAAGACTATTCGGAGTATCACTGGTTTAGGTTTAAAAGAGGCTAAGGAGCTAGTAGAAGGAGTACCTTCTACGGTCAAGGAAGCTATTCCGAAGGATGAGGCAGAGAAAATCAAAAAAGACCTAGAAGAAGCAGGTGGTAGTGCCGAAATAAAGTAAGGAATTGAGTGAGCTATTCAGAAGTTCAGAAATTGATCTGGATTTCTGGATTGTAACCCTCATTCTAACCAGCAACCTTTTTAAGGACTGACTTCATTTATATCAGTTCTAATAATAAACGGATTTCAATAATCTATTTATTTATAAATAATAAATACAAACCGTTTTTTAATCTAACCATTATTAATCTAACCAGAGTAGCTGTTCACGCTTTCTACTATTTGTTGCGTTTACTAGCATCATTGTTTAAGCCCACCTCTCATAACATTTTTCTACTTATAAATAAAGTTAACTAAAGAAAACGAATGGCAAAAGGGTACAGGGTGCATTATACACAACTTACTATTCCACCACTAAATAACCTCTATAACAATAAATAACTAAACCCAAAACTCAAAAATGCAAAGAACGATTTTCGTCGCGGCTCATAACACACAATGTTTTAAACCGTTTCAAACATTTGCATTATGAGCCATTGAAAAAAAGACTCTTCAATCTTTTAAGCTCATCTGGGCGCATTACCACGGGTAATTTTATAATTATTTTATAATTTATTGATATAATGGGTAATTAATCTAATTCATTGCAATTATTAATTAAACGGTTTCCTAAATCACTTCGATGTTCAAGTTTTTTAAAACAAAAACTTCAGCCTCGAAAACTAATTGGTGTGCAATACACACACAAAATCACTCAATCATTTAGCTTCCGGGACTAATTTATCAAAATTCTGTTCAAGTCTTTCATAAAATCAATTGTTGGACGAAAAAGCGCGACAAAGGTAACTCCCAAATAATTAATAATATACCCGTTTGCTACCCTTCAATTATCCATAAAATGGACTTGCGCGGGGGGATTTCCTCTACTAATATTCAATGGCATGTAGGGGCTATGTGCTTGCCCATTGGTGGTATATTAATTTTTTTTGTATTACCTAACTAACCTCAGTCATTTTTGGAATATGACATGATATAAGCCTTTTCTATCTTCCAAGTTTGAGTTCATTTCAATTAATAAAATTGAAATACGGTTTTGATTCAATTGAACTACCCTAATCAAATTTTTTGTCAAAAACAAAAAATTAGAAACCAGGAAAAATGGAAATGCGTCATTATACTCAAGTTTGTTACTTGATTAAAATCAATAACATTATTATTTCATTCCTAAAGGAAAAAATATAAATTTATCTCAAGTTTCTAAGTTTTCGTTTTTATTGATGGCGTTATAAAGAAGCGTTATAAATAACTGACCACTTTTTTTCCGATACTAATTAACACTTGATAAGTGATAAGACTTGGCAAAAAACGCTAGACATTGGGCGTCTATTTAGATATCTTTTTTTTTTGATAAAAATGTAATCAATTTTAATTATTTATAAATAAAGAGTCATCCTTCAAAAATATAAGTTCTTGATTGTGTTTTGAGAAACTTGCAAAACGCTTAATCATCTATCTTAATCAAAGAAAACAAATGCTTCATTCTGAATACTGAAAAAGATATTTAAATATTGTTGGCTTTCCTTCCATAACCGTCAAAAATTGCTGCTCATGTCAAGTGAACTCACTACTTGTGAAATCTCTCTTATAAAAGAAATTAAAACAAATTACAATGATGTTGAATAAATCAACTTATTGCCTGCTGCAAATTCACCTTTTTTCTGAAAGATAGATGAGACGGTCAATAAAATTATGCCGGTCACCTCGAATGCGGACTGATAAACAGCACTTGTCAAAATAGGACCCCATTATTTTTTAAAGCCGACTGAAGAGTTGCATGTTTCTTCAAATATAACACTGGAGAATCCGGAAAAAGCGGCATTGTGATTATATCAAAGTGTATCTTGTTCCCAAAAGAAGAAGGGGACTTTTATACGGCGGACCGTTTTCATTTCCGGCATAAGACCGTTTCCAATGGGCGGCTATATGGTTAAACTTAAACAGAAATACAACAATATTCCAGTATATGGGGCAGAGTTGATTGTACCTATGCAAGAATCAGGTAGACTGCTTAGTATTAACGGTAGTGTCCTAGCTCTGAGAACAGAGAGAGCCTATCTCTTTCTGCCAACAAACCCAGTAACCAACCCATTTTTTGAGCAATTGCCACTTCCACATCGCGCTTCAGGTTTGACATCTCACGATTTCAATCAATGAATGCAAGGGAAACGACTCAAATAGCTAATAGAATATATAGGGCAAGAGCATGCAGTGCCCTTAACTGAAATAAAAACCGATGCACTAACATTAACAATCTTCAACCCGGGTTTGCTGGGAGAATGAGATTATGCAAATAGTATTAGCGTGGAAGATCAATACTCAAAATAAAACGTGTGGAAGAAATTTTTTTTGATGTGCAAACGGTGGATATTATTTTTAGGGTCAGTACGAACTATTGGATCAACTAACCAAAATAAAAACCTATTGCTTTGAGTTAAAGAATGACACAACGAGAACGACAAGCGATCTATTGTAGACAGTTTATTCAAATAAAACTAACCACTCTTTTCCCATTTATGGCGTACACACAATCATGACTAACAAGCACCTATTTATGGAAATGCTGTGATAGATAGGCGTAACCAAGCTAAATTGAATTCAAATTCTCTCTCGAACCATTGTAAACGCTTTTAATGGAAAATCACCAGAGCGTGTGTCCTTCAATGCCGGTAGCACACAGCCAAATTCACGGTCAGAACTGAAATGCCGAAATAAATTCTGATGATTGTATTTCGAGGCGGCCTTTTCAGGCAGATGATTTGTCAGATATAAATATATTAATAATTGTTATGCTATTAATTATACCTTGTCCAGGATGCTAAGTCCTTGATCTTCATTATAGTTGTCTCTCGTACGCCAATGGATTATGTTTATTGTATGGACAAAAGTCTATTAATGATTTTATTAAACACTATTTTATCATCACGAATGACTCATCACGAATGACTCCTAAAATTTTCGTACCTCCCCCTTGACTCCGTTATAACCAGAATAAATTGGGCTAGAAAATCAAAACGGGAACCTCGCCAATTCAATACGTTACATAATATCTTGTTTGAGTTCTTTGATACCTGTATCTAAAATTATATACCTAATGATTAAAAATTAATCTTAATAATATATTGATTTCAATGGATTATATTAAAATTTTCAGTATTGAGGTTTCAGTCAAAAAGTCATCTAGGCAATTATTTTATAAATGATATTAGTTTTTTTAATTCTGATACCTACGATAAATTTATCTTCGTAATTACAAACTTGATTTCAAGATTTCTCTTCATAAAATAGACTCCAAAAATTCGTTAGTGGCCAACAAATCGTGATAAATCATTTTTTGAACAACACCTATATTTTTCACAATTTATCACTACTTTTTTAAGAACTACAAAAAATATTTAACTATTAAAACCTCTTTAAATACCTCAATTCCCCCTACAAAAAAATATGCCCTATTCTTTCACCGAAAAAAAACGCTTACGCAAAAACTTTGGTAAACGTCCGAGCATTCTTGAAGTACCTTATTTATTGGCTATTCAACTTGACTCCTACCGAACCTTTCTGCAAAAAGATACGCTACCCGAACAACGTTTAAATGTGGGTTTACACGCTGCCTTTAAGTCGGTATTTCCAATATTCAGTTTTTCTGGTAATGCTGCCCTTGAATATGTTAGCTACCGTCTTGGTAAACCAACCTTTGATGTTAAAGAATGTCAGCTACGGGGTATGACTTATTGCGCTTCGCTACGGGTATCAGTGCGTTTAATTCTTTATGATAAGGATTCTAAAAATAAGTCGGTCAAGGATATTAAAGAGCAGGAAGTCTATATGGGTGAAATCCCACTTATGACTCGAAATGGTACTTTCGTTATTAATGGCACAGAGCGTGTTATTGTTTCCCAACTCCATCGTTCTCCTGGTGTTTTCTTTGACCATGATAAGGGGAAAACGCATACTTCTGGTAAGTTGTTATTCTCAGCCAGAATTATTCCTTATCGCGGTTCTTGGCTAGACTTTGAATTTGATCATAAGGATTGTCTTTTTATACGGATTGACCGCAGGCGTAAGTTGCCCGCGACTATTTTGTTGCGAGCGTTGGGTTATAGTAATGAGCAGATGTTAGAACTTTTTTTCGATACGCATCGCTTTTTTCGTATGGAGAATGATTTTCATCTTATTCTTAATTTTGAACATTTACGCGGTGAATTAGCAAGCTTTGATATTAAAGATGTTCAGGGAAAACTTATTGTTGAGGCAGGCCGGCGTTTGACTTCTAAACATATTCGAGAATTGGAAAATGCGGGTATAACAACAGTCAAAGTGCCATTGGAATATGAAAATGGGCACTTAGACTCTTTTTTGTTAGGTTCGGTGTTTGCTCATGACGTGATTTCTCCTGATACGGGTGAAACGATTGCTAAAGCTAATGATATTGCGAATGAAGAACTGCTCAATGCTTTGTTGGAACATCATGTTGAATCCTTTGAAACGCTTTATACTAATGATTTAGACCGTGGCCCTTATATTTCTGATACTTTACGTATTGATCAGACGGCAACACCTTTGGAAGCCTGTGTGGAAATCTATCGTATGATGCGTCCTGGGGAACCGCCTACTCCAGAAGCCGCTGAAAGCTTATTTCAGAGCTTATTTTTCTCTGAAGATCGATATGATTTATCCACTGTGGGTAGGATGAAATTTAATCGCCGTGTGGGTCGTTCTGATATTTCTGGGCCTAGCGTTTTATCGACTGAAGATATTCTTGATGTGTTACGCACTCTTATAAGTATCCGAAATGGTTCTGGTACCGTTGATGATATCGATCATTTAGGAAATCGGCGAATTCGCAGTGTGGGGGAAATGACGGAAAATCAGTTTCGTATTGGTTTGGTACGGGTTGAGCGAGCGGTGAAAGAGCGTTTAACTTTGGCGGAATCTGAAAATATGATGCCGCAAGAGTTGATTAATGCTAAACCTGTGACAGCGGCAATTCGGGAGTTTTTTGGTTCTAGTCAATTGTCTCAATTTATGGATCAGAATAATCCTTTATCTGAAGTGACTCATAAACGCCGCATTTCTGCATTGGGGCCGGGAGGATTGACGCGAGAACGGGCAGGGTTTGAAGTGCGAGATGTGCATCCTACCCATTATGGTCGCGTGTGTCCTATTGAAACACCAGAAGGCCCTAATATTGGATTGATTAATTCTTTGGCCGTTTACGCTAAAACCAATCAGTATGGTTTTTTGGAAACGCCTTATCGTCGGGTAGAGGGAGGACAAGTCACTGATCAAGTCGATTATTTATCAGCTATCGAAGAGGGCAGCTATGTGATTGCCCAAGCCAATGCTAACTTAGACGAAAACAACTTTTTTAAAGATAAGCTGATTACGGCTAGACATGAAAATGAATTTACTCTAGCCCCATCAGATAAAATTAATTACATGGATGTTTCACCTAAACAAATTGTTTCAGTGGCCGCGTCGATGATTCCTTTTTTGGAACATGATGATGCGAATCGCGCTTTAATGGGTTCTAATATGCAACGACAAGCCGTGCCGACTTTGCGAGTTGAAAAACCGCTTGTTGGTACAGGGATGGAACGCACAGTCGCCGTCGATTCGGGTGTCACTGTCGTTGCAGAACGAGGCGGTATCGTCGACTCTGTAGATGCCGCTCGTATTGTCGTGCGTGTCAATGATAATGAAGTCTTTAAAAATGAAGACTCTCAGGACAAATATGAGAAAGAGACTCTCACACTTTATAGCTCACTTTCTTCGGGTGTCGATATCTACAATCTGACTAAATATGTGAGATCTAATCAAAATACTTGTATCAACCAAAAGCCCTTGGTTAGGCCAGGGAATATAATTCATCAGGGTGATGTTCTGGCGGATGGGCCTTCCACTGACTTAGGTGAACTTGCACTTGGACAAAATGTGCTGGTCGCATTTATGCCTTGGAATGGTTATAATTTTGAAGATTCGATACTGATTTCAGAACGGGTTGTTGAAGAGGACCGCTTCACTTCCATTCATATTGTTGAACTAAGCTGTATGGCGCGGGATACAAAACTCGGCTCTGAAGAAATTACGGCAGATATTCCCAATCTCAGTGAAGCCGCGCTTTTAAATTTAGATGAATCTGGCATTGTTTCTATTGGTGCCCAAGTCAAACCGGGAGACATCTTAGTAGGCAAAGTCACCCCTAAGGGGGAAACCCAACTGACACCTGAAGAAAAACTACTACGGGCAATTTTTGGTGAAAAAGCCTCAGAAGTAAAAGACACCTCCTTACGAGTACCCAGTGGTACAATGGGGACTGTCATTGATGTCCAAGTGTTTACTCGTGATGGCATTGAAAAAGATGCTCGTGCTTTACACATTGAACAGACTGAACTCCATAAAGTCAAAAAAGATCTACGAGATACACTCCGTATTTTAGAAGATGATACCTACGCTCGTTTAGAAAAATTACTCTTAGGGCAAACGGCTAAAAGTGGCCCAGGATTGCTAGGCGAAACAACGATAGATGAAAATTACCTCTCTAATTTAACGCGCCATCAGTGGTTTGAAATTCAGTTAGACAATCCTGAAATTCAAGCTCAATTTGAAAACTTTGCTCTGCAATTAAAAGAACAGCGGCAGCGTTCAGATGAACTTTATGAAGAAAAACGGCAGAAATTGATGACCGGTGATGATTTGGCACCTGGCGTACTCAAAATGGTTAAAGTTTACCTAGCGGTAAAAAGGCGAATACAACCTGGAGACAAAATGGCAGGACGACACGGTAATAAAGGTGTAGTCTCTATGATTGTACCTGTTGAAGACATGCCTTATACCGAAAAGGGTGTGCCAGTAGACATCGTGTTAAACCCACTTGGGGTGCCATCTCGGATGAACATTGGACAAGTATTAGAAACGCACTTAGGTTGGGCTGCCAAAAAACTGGGTGAACAGATTGCTTTGCAATTACAGATCATCAAAAAACAGTACAGCTTTGATGGGGATAACTCTGTTGGCAATTTACGGGCGTTTCTGGACAAAATTTACAACTCTAGTGGAAAGCAAGAAGATTTAAATTCTTTGACTGACTCAGAAATATTGGAATTAGCAAAGAATCTAAGTCATGGCGTACCGATGGCTACCCCCGTTTTTGATGGTGCGAGTGAACAAGAAATTAAATTTATGCTAGAGTTGGCAGCTTTGCCTAAAACGGGTCAGGCGACTTTATATGATGGTCGAACAGGAGAAGCATTTGAACGTTCAGTAACGGTAGGCTACATGTATATGCTCAAATTGAATCACTTAGTTGATGACAAGATGCATGCTCGTTCCACAGGGCCTTATAGCTTGGTCACTCAGCAGCCGTTAGGGGGTAAAGCTCAATTTGGTGGACAGCGTTTTGGTGAAATGGAAGTGTGGGCGTTGGAAGCTTATGGGGCATCGTACACTTTACAAGAAATGCTGACAGTCAAATCGGATGACGTGAATGGTCGAACTAAGATGTATAAAAACATTGTCGATGGTGATCATCGTATGGAAGCCGGGATGCCCGAATCGTTCAACGTCTTGGTGAAAGAAATTCGCTCTTTGGGAATTGATATTGAACTTGAACAAGTTTAAGTAACTGACGAAATAACAAGCAAGCCGTTTTTTGATAGCTTCACAGAACGTTGAATGAGCTAATGTAGCACTGATTTCTTTTTAAATCCTAAGTGTTTGTCAACTACCACCTGCTAAAGCAGGTGGCTTGTAGGCTAAAGCCATTAGATCGCCTAAAGCCGATACCAAGCCACAAAATTCGGCGAGCTCTGTCGAGTCCTTGACCAGCCTAAGCCCCCTTGATGCCTACGTTGGGAAGACAAATGACACCCAGGGGTGATCAAGTCGCGGTGCATTTCCCACTCTGTTCGTTAAGTCGGACGGTGTGTACCGTGTAAAAACCCTTTCCAACTTATGCGTTCCAGAACGAAGTTTGGCGAGAAAACCTTTACCCGCGATTGCTGCGTGACGTAACCCAAAGGTTTGCAAGTTTATTAAAAACCCGCATTTTTCCTTATTATGAAGTATTGTGAGATAAATCTGTTCGCCTAAAAGGCGAAGGTGTCAAGCTTGAGGTAGAAAATGAATTTTGAATAATGCTGCTAACTTGTACGCTTAAAAAAGGAAATCGCCAGCGAATAGCGAAGGAACAATTAATATCAATATTTTATAAACTTGCAAAACTCATTCATTCCTCCATCGCGAAAGGTGAACGGCTATTTAAATAAGAAATAATCATTCGCTATTCACGTAGCGATTATAATGGAATAAAATCGCGACTTTTTGATGAGCCTACCAAATGATGAGTTGAGTTTTGCAAGAGGCACATTTGAGATTATACCGTGCGACCCGTTTCATGCAAAGTACACTAAATGTACGTAACATGAGCTCAATTTGGCAGTTTTAAGCCTAATTGTGATAATTCAAAGATTGTGAGATTAAAGCTATCTCAAGATGACCTAAAGTCTACGTCCATTCCCTTATTGGTTTCACTGATAAGAAACGGGTAAAGCAGGGAATAATGTGTTGTTTAGTGAATTAGCTTATTAAACAATGCTAGATAATCAGATAGGCCATAACGCAAGAAATTATTGATGTACATAAAACGTCGTAACTCAAAGCGGAAACAAGCTAAGTTATAATCCGTGTTTGGTAAGAAAACACATATTACATAGTATAAGTAATATGATAGGTGTTGGACTCGCAAGAGTCATTACCACGGCGTAAAGATAATGTCTAAGTCTGAATATAGCCAATCTTTGGAAACGGGGGTAATTAAGTCTATTAGACTCATTCCAGAAACACTGTTATGGCGGTGAGCTCCGTTTATCAAACTTTAATAGGTAGGCTTAACAGGATTGTACAAAAAGCCAAAGCCCCTTTGTAATGAAGGGGATATGCTGACGTGTACATTGTCAACTAAGAACAATATTATTAACTAAATAATTCAGTACCCAAAACATGAACAAGTTTCGGAATAGAAATGAAGCTTATGACGATATTGAATGGCAAAACATCAATTGGGTGTTAGTCAGGAAATATACGAGGCGTTTAGAAAATAGTATTGCAAAGGCTGTAGAGTACCATGATTTCAAGCAAGTTAAAAAGTTTCGCAGAATTTGGAATTCAAGCAAACTCGTTAAGTTGTTAGCTGTTAGGAAAGTTACTCAAGATAATAGGGGTAAAAAGACAGCGGGTGTCGATAAAGTTATAATAAAAACCAATAAGCAACGGTTAGAACTAGCCAATAAACTGGAATTAGATGGTAAAGCAACTCCTTTAAAAAGGGTTCATATACCCAAACCTAACGGAAAAATTAGGGGATTAGGAATACCTACCATTGAGGATAGAGCCAAGCAAGAACTTTGCAAAGGCAGCATCCAACCAATTTATGAAGTTATGGCAGAAGCTAATGTTTATGGTTTTAGACCGGCACGAAGTACTCACGATGCAATACAAGCAATATTTAGTGGCATTAAGTCTAAGAACCTGTTCAAAATCTTTTATATGTGTTAAAATCAAAAAATAGACTAAAATAATCAATAATTAAGGAATAACTTATGAGAAAAATTTACCCCAGCGATATTAGTCGAGAAGAATTTGAGAA
>Ga0190315_1000195_pt1:0-25000 | contig 37544 bp, 26 predicted proteins | sample 48701101_MG_FD_161673 | JGI IMG/M metagenome (GOLD analysis project Ga0190315, IMG submission 161673) | Hydrothermal vent sediment bacterial communities from Southern Trench, Guaymas Basin, Mexico - 4870-11-0-1_MG | ecosystem: Environmental > Aquatic > Marine > Hydrothermal vents >...
TAATCACTTAACTTTTTTAAAGTATAGAAAATTTTATAGAACATTCTAATCTAAAAAGATCATATCTGTCCATAATTTCTCAATTTTTATGTCGTAGTAAAGTGACTGCACCCAAATAAATTTTGCATTCCAATCAATCCGGCCGCAAAATAAATTTGGAACGAAAATGATTTGTACTTAGCGAAGCACACCGAAGGTTCATTCAATCGGGAAACGCTATATATACAAAAACACAATGTCAATTCACTTGACTTGTATTTCATCTTTCCAATTTAATCCAATCAATGAGAATGACTAGGTATGTCTAACATACGGAATAAATTTATTAAACCGTTTACTATCCCTGTTGCTTGTTTGAGCGCATTGGCAATACCGGCCTTTGCTGATCAGGCTGAACACACTCAAGAAGGTGAGAGTGTCAAATTGAAACAGGTTCAATACAAAATTGGCGGTAGAATCCAGTTGGATTATGATTACTTTGATGGCGTTCATAATCAGGATAATTCAGGTAGTGGTAGCGAAATGCGTCGTGGCCGCATTTTTTTTAAAAGCGCTTTAACCCCAAATTGGGGAGCGAAAATGCAGCTTGAAGTCAATGATCGTAAAAAAGAAGCAGAATTGAAAGATGCTTATGTGAGATATAAAAGCGGAAAGGGCTTTGATTTAACAATTGGTAAGGCTAAAGAATCTTTTGGTTTGGAAACGATAGAAAGCGCAAACTATGTTGCTACCATAGAACGTGCCATGATTTCTGACGCTTTTGCCCCTTCTCGTAGTTATGGTTTAGGGTTTTTTGGGCAACGCGGTAATGTAAGCCTTGCTGGGGGAGTTTATGCGGACAATCAAACTGAGACTAACCGAGACACGTATGCTTGGACAGGTCGTGTGACTTACGCGCCTCGTTTTGGGAAAAATGCCTTCATTCATTTAGGTTTAGCCGGATCATTCCGTGATTTTGATGGTAATGATTATCAAATCAAAAAAACCGCTGAAGTTCATTTGGCTAACAAAATCGTTCAAAGCGCTATCACTCAAGCTGACAACATAACCCTTTTAGGGCTTGAATCAGCGGTTGTCTTTGGGCCTTTGTCAGTTCGGGCTGAATATATGAAGGCTGCCATTAACAGTGTGTCAGATTCAGGCGATTCAGGCGCTTCTGATGCGGATTATGATGGTTACTATATACAAGCTGATTATTTTTTAACGGGCGAAACCCTTTCTTATAAAAGGGGTCACTTCAATGTTTTTAATCCTAAGTCAGCGCACAATGCTTGGCAACTGGTCACCCGTTTTAGTCAGATCGATCTCGCTGACAATGATAAAGGCATTGAGGCCAATAATATCACCTTGGGTGTCAACCACTACGTAAACTCACAAATTCGCCTTTCAGCTAACTATATTTTGACCGATGTCAAAGGCCCGGATACTGAAGAACTTGGCAAAAAAAATGCTAATGCCTTATCACTGCGTTTACAATATCTTTTTTGAAAATCGCGACTTAAAAAGTGGCAAGCACAAGGGATTGATCCTACAAATTGCTAAAAAATCCAACCAACGGCCCAAGTTGGGCCCTTTGGGGTTGGGGATTTAATATTATTCGCTATTCGCTATTCACTATTCAAAATTTGAAATCAAAGATTATATTTAGGCAATCCCAAAAAAATAATTAGCCCAAATACCAATTTAAGCAGGTGTTGTGTCAATGCCACCTTCGTTTTCGATGTTCAAGTTTTTGCGCGCCAAAATTTGAACGTCGAAAGCTAGGGCGAACACGCAGGTTCGCCCCTACACCCCCTGAATACGCGGGGTTTAATTTATTTTTTGGATATTCCTTACTTATCATATTGGTTTCATCATTTTGTCATCAATCTGTCAAAAAGTTTTATTAGAATGATTTAAGATCGGATATTTCATAAATTGCAAATTGTTTATCTAATCCGTTGATTTATAATATTATATTGCCTAAAAAATTGAAAAAATTTGTTAAACTAACAAAAAGCGTTACCTATTTCCACATAAAAGCGGCAACTTAGATCACAAATAGGACTTAAAAAACATTCATTGAAAGAGGTATTTGACGGTCGTTTTGCAAATGCAGATTAAACACACACATTGGAGAATAATAGAGTGAATAGATGGAAAAGCGTAAAAATAACGGCCATCGGCCTGCTCGGTTTGAGTGTCGCTATACCTTCTTTAGCATCAGCAGATTCGGATTGGATAGAACGCTTTAAATTAAAAGGTGACTTTCGTTATCGCTATGAGTTCATTGATGATGAAAAGAGTGCTTACGAGCGTCATCGTAATCGTATTCGCTTACGGGTAGGGATTTACGGCAAAGTCAACGACACGGTGGAAGTTGGGACTGTGGTTGCTTCCGGTAGTGATGATCCTATCTCTACCAATCAAACCTTGGATAGCCAATCTAACACGAAAGATATTCGGCTTGATCAGGCCTATTTTGCTTGGAAACCACAAAGTGGCCTGACGATAAAAGGCGGTAAATTCGAGAATCCGTTTTATCAGCCTCTAAAAACAGAACTGTTATGGGATACAGATTTGCGACCGGAAGGTATAAACTTGCAGTATCATGCGGATCAATTCTTTGTCAATGCCGGCTTTTTCTATTTAGAAGAACGCAAAAAAGAGGATGATTCTTTTATGTTTGGGGGTCAGGCAGGCCACAAGATGAAGTCTAAAGAGCTCAACACGACTTTTGGTGTGGGCTATTATAATTATACTGGTATCAAAGATCGGACACTGGATGAATTTGATTTTCTGGAGGATGAGGGTAGTTTCGGTAATACCTTGGATGACGAAAACCGGTTTATCACTGATTACAACGAATTGGAGTTATTTGGTGATATGACCTTTAAGGGTGCCGGCTTGCCTGTGTCTTTATTTTTCGATTATGTCATTAATACGGTTGCCGATGACAATGACACGGCTTATTTGCTTGGCTTCAAAGTGAACACTGCGAAAAAACCGGGTTCTTGGGATTTTCGCTACAATTACCGCAATATTGAAGCCGATGCGGTTTTTGGTACCTTTAGCGATTCTGACTTCCGCGGTGGTGGCACTGATGGGAAAGGCCACGAACTCAATTTCGGTTACCAACTTGCCAAAGGTTGGAAATTGTCGGCTTCCTATTTTAGGAATAAAAAGGAGCTTGAGAAAAAATATGACTTTGATCGTGTCATGGTTGACCTCAAGTTTAATTTCTAAGGAACTGTCAATCAAATAACTTGCTCATTTGCAAAACTCCGATGTGCAACCATAAATCAACGACTTACATAGTATAAACTTATCTATCGTAAGCTATCGTTTTATCGTTTATGCTTAATAGTTTTGCAAGAGACTCGGTAAATTATATTTTTTTTAGTATGGACACCAAAGTAGAACTTATCAAAAAAAGTCTCAAAGTCTTAGTTTCGTGTTATAGATTTTCAGTTATCAGTTATCAATTATCAGTTATCAGTTATTAATTATCAACGCCTTGATATCCCGTATTGGAAAGGCCAACATATTTATCTGACAAACTATAGATGAACATGGCCTTGGACTCTTAGCACCTATCAGTTTCTAAATTGGCGATGCATAAATGCCACAGCACACCTATAAGTATTTATATTTGACGTTATTCAAAAAAAAAACTCTGGGGGCAATGCGCCAAGTTTTGAAAACGGATAGGTGCTAAGAGCCGAAGGCTTTGGGCCACGCCGAAGCCATTCATGGTGGACAAGCTATTGTATCAAAAGCAATGGGATTGTCACGTCATACAATAGACATTATACCGATTTAACACAACTTATTGATATTATTGATATTCCTATTTTGAATAGGAAAATGAAATCAAGCACTTCTAATTTATGCCAGTTTACAATATCTGAAATTATTAGCCGAAACAAGAACTTCCACACCAATCGTCAAAGCGGTGGAGGATGCTATAAATTAACCGAACATGATCCAATTTTAATGACACTGTTGGAAATTTTGCTTGATTCAAACAGTCGTGGCGATCCACAATCTCTTAAGGGTGTGATTAAAAGTGCGGGGGTAAAACCAAATCAAGTCATAAAAAGTTATCCAAAATAAATTTTGGGATTCCAAAAAAACCAGTGTCTTCGTGGAAAATTTGGATGATCTCTCGCACTTTTAATCGTACCTATCTCTCAAATAAAATACCTGTAAAAGCACGATGTATTTGGCAAACGAGTTAAAAAAAAGCATCAAATTTGCCGTCAAAAAATTGCTGACTTGCTTAGAGAATTAAGCTACAGTTTACAAGGCAATCAAAAAGGAGGGGAATTTTCATTCTTGTAGTAATGCTCAGTTTGAATACATCAACACGCAAGTCAAGTCTTTCCATTCCTATCTCCATGAATTACTCATCAACTTCGATAATGTTCTCTCCCTCACTTGAAGCCATTTCTTAAACGCATGGTTTTCTTTTCCCAAAAGACGAAGTTAGTCATATCTGCTGTCTATTATCCACCTTATCCTAATCTATATAATCCGATTGAACCTATGCCGCTTTGGAAAATTATTTTATGCGATTTTGAATACAATTGATGCCATCATAAAATGGGTGGGTAATATGACATTCAAGCCTAATAATCCTACGCTTCCAGAAAATTAAAACACTTATGAGAAAGAGGTTGTTGTTGGTAAAAAAGAATTAAAAAATTTCAATCAATTAATTAATTAATGAAGAAAATGTTCCAAAGACTTACCAAAGTGGGATGTTACTATATATACCATTATAAAAATAATGTGAAATTTTATTTTTCCGCAACTGCCTAACCGCGCAGGTAGAGAATATTTACGAAATTTCATTAAGCAAAAAGAAACTAAAAGAGTATACAGTGCAATTTCAACGTTCAGTTATTTTCTACTTTCTCTTAAGAGATGGGTGCGATTAAAAGTGCAGGGGTAAAACCAAATCAAGTTATAAAAAGTTATCCAAAATAAATTTTGGACTCCTAAAAAAACCAGTGTCTTCGTTCCAAATTTATTTTGGATGATCTCCCCCGCACTTTTAATCGCACCCGCTTTCTCCCTAGTTGCCCCTTATGATTCATTTTGATGCCCTGTGTGTAATATCAGTTAATAAAATCAGGTAGTACGTTCTCATTTTTCCCGATATCAATTAGTTTATCCAAGTAATTCGTTGTACTTAACGACAATGAGTTAGCAAAACTATTAATAAAATATGAACAATTGAATAACTGAACTTTAGTTCACTGATATTTTCCATCAACTGATATATAAACCTTTAGCGATAATTTGCTATCATGTTTGTTTTATCAACGGGTATGCTAGTTTATAAAAAAACAATGCTTAAATAAATCAATGGATTAAGCATTTAATAACAACGACAAGGATTGTATATAAATAAGGGCTCACACCGAGGCATCACCACGATCTAATCCCTTCATATACAATCCTCGTCGTTCAATGGGTAATCCTACAATGTGGGTGATAGAATGCTGATTCAGCTTCTTGTTATGATTCGATCTGTTGAATCGGCATTCTATTCTTAAAACATGATTTTGGGAGTATCAAAAATTGAAATTAAAATCTAAAAACCGCTTGACGCGGAGTCATCATTATGAACTGGGCTGATTTTAGTATTATTTTCCTGATTTTGTTCTCTGGTGTCCTTAGCTTTTTTAATGGTTTTGTTAGAGAGCTGTTTTCATTTTTAGGTTGGTTATTTTCAGGCATAATAGCCTTCATTTTTTTAGAAGAATTGGCTGAATTATTGATGACGCTGATTTCTTTTCCCGATCTGCGTTTAGCAGTGGCGTTGATAACTTTATTTTTGGCTAGTTTTATTTTGCTTGAATGGACGAATTATCTAATCCTCAATTCCATTGGGCGTACAGACTTATCTGTACCTGATCGTCTTTTAGGCGTACTTTTTGGTATTTCGCGGGGCGGTGTTATCGTTATTTTTTTAATGATATTGGCTGGATTAACTCAATTTCCATCGACTTCATGGTGGCAACAATCCTTTTTGATTCAAAATTTTAAACCTATTGTTGTCGAATTGCGTAGCCACTGGCCGCTTGAAATTGCGATTAAATTCAATTTTGATCCTGAGCCTGAACAGAGGCTACCATCCTTTTAGGTACGGAGTTATTTTTTTTATGTGTGGAATTGTTGGGATTGTCGGAAAATCAAGTATCAATCAGGCCTTGTATGATGGGCTAACCGTATTACAACATCGTGGTCAGGATGCCGCGGGTATTGTCACTTGTGAAAATGATCGTTTGTATCTGCGTAAAAATAATGGTCTGGTTCGTGATGTTTTTCAGACTCTCCACATGCTAAATTTGCGTGGTAATATGGGCATAGGCCATGTCCGTTATCCAACCGCAGGTTGTCAATCAAGTGCGGAAGCACAACCCTTTTATGTGAACTCCCCTTATGGTATTACCTTGGCGCATAATGGCAATTTGATTAATGCGGATGCCTTAAAGAAGGATTTATTTCGAGACGAGTTACGTCATATCAATACAAATTCTGATTCTGAAGTGCTACTCAATGTTTTTGCCCATGAATTACATAAATTGAATAAACTACAGATCAATCATAAAGATATATTTGAAGCGGTTCGTGCTGTACATAAACGTTGTCGGGGTGGGTATTCAGCCGTCGCGATGATCACTGGATTAGGTATTGTCGCGTTTCGTGATCCTTACGGGATTCGCCCTGTGGTATTTGGTAAGCGTGAGACTTTAGCTGGGATAGAGTATATGGTGGCTTCAGAAAGTGTGGCCCTGGATATACTTGGGTTTGAATTGGTACGTGATATTGCGCCCGGTGAGGCCATTGTCATCACGGCTGACGGGCAGTTGTATACTCGCCAATGTGCCGATAATCCCATTTATTCACCTTGTATTTTTGAAATTGTTTACCTCGCACGTCCTGATTCGATCATAGATGGTATTTCTGTGTATAAAGCCCGCTTACGCATGGGCAAAATGTTAGCGAAAAAAATTCTGCAAATTTATCCTAAACACGATATCGATGTGGTGATTCCCATTCCCGATACCAGTCGTACTTCTGCTGTGCAATTAGCTTACATTCTTAACCGCAAATACCGTGAAGGATTTGTCAAAAATCGCTATATTCCGCGCACTTTTATTATGCCAGGGCAAAGTATGCGTAAAAAATCCGTGCGTCAAAAACTCAATGCCATTAGTTTAGAATTTAAAAATAAGAATGTTCTGCTAGTGGATGATTCCATTGTACGGGGTACAACTTCTAAACAAATTATTCAAATGGCGCGTGATGCTGGAGCCAATAAAGTGTATTTTGCTTCTGCGGCTCCGCCTGTCCGTTATCCTAATGTTTATGGGATTGATATGCCATCAGCGGATGAGTTACTCGCGCATAATCGTACTCCCGATGAAATTGCGAAAGTCATTGGTGCTGACTGGTTGATATACCAAGATTTAGAAGACTTGATTGGTTGTGCTCGCAAGGGTAATAAAAGTCTTAAACAGTTTGATACGTCTTGTTTCACGGGTCAATATGTGACTAACGATGTCGATAAAAAGTATCTTGATGCCCTTGCAAATGCTCGGAGTGATGCAGCTAAAACGGAAGGCAAGGCGCTCCATACTGAAATTCTTGATTTGTATAATCAGTGATCATATGTAGAGACGTGTTTTTGTTGCCCTGCAATTGCCTATCGTTTTTTGAGGCTATAATGTTTCAAATGATTTTCAAAGCGACAATTTTGGGCCCCCCCTACAACGGTTGTCTGATCTTTACCCATAAGTAGATACCTTATTAACTAACTCGAACTTCAAGTTTTTGATGTTTGGCAAGCTTTGCGTCAATCACTGATTGAGTGTTTAAATTGGTAATTCATTTTTAAATCAATGATTTAAAAAAACTTAAAGTTCAAGTATTAGAATGCTTTCGCAAACTTAGTTTGTGAATTGGGGGCACAAATGCAGTAACGAGCGAAAGCGAGATTAATTTTAGTTTGTTAGGTTTGTTGGCAAAGAATTGATTTTTAATAACCTACAGGGTTCTGTTGGGAAGGACTAACTTGTGGTGAAAACAGAAATGACACAAGGATAAATAATGAACGATTGGGATGAATTTGGTTTTAATACTCGTGCCATTAGGGTTGGACAGGTGCGTACTCAAGAGGGGGAACATAGTGAGGCCATTTTTCCGACTTCTAGCTATGTTTTCAAAAATGCCGCTGAAGCAGCAGCGCGATTTTCACATAAGGAACCGGGTAATATTTATTCGCGTTTTACTAATCCTACAGTGCGTAATTTTGAAGAACGATTGGCAACCTTGGAAGGTGGAGAGCGTGGTATGGCAACTTCATCAGGTATGTCAGCCATTTTTAGCACCTGTTTAGGTTTACTCAAAGCGGGTGATCATATTGTCGCTTCACAAAGTATTTTTGGTACAACCGTGGTATTGTTTAATAATATCTTGTCAAAGTTTGATATCAAAACGACGTTTGTGAATTTAAAGGATATGGAGAGTTGGCAAGCTGCTATCCAACCTAATACGAAGTTATTGTTCCTAGAAACACCTTCTAACCCGCTTATGGAAATGGGCGATATTCCAGCATTAGCAGAATTAGCCCATGTCCACAATTGTTTGTTAGTGGTTGACAATTGTTTTTGTACTCCAGCGTTGCAAAAACCTTTGTCTTTAGGTGCTGATATAGTAGTTCATTCTGCTACAAAATATTTAGATGGACAAGGGCGGTGTATAGGTGGCGCAGTAGTGGGTTCAGAAAAACGGGTTGGGGGTGACATTTTCGCCATACTTCGTTCAGGCGGAACAACTATGAGTCCGTTTAATGCGTGGATTTTTCTGAAAGGATTAGAAACGCTGAATTTGCGTATGCAGAAGCATTGTGATAATGCAGAAGCATTAGCGAATTGGTTGGAAAAACAAGAGGCGGTAGAGCGCATTTACTATCCTGGCTTAGCTTCTCATCCTCAACAGGCTTTAGCCAAAAAGCAACAAAGCCGGTTTGGTGGTTTAGTTTCGTTTGAAGTGAAAGGGGGGATTGAGGCTGCTTGGCACGTAATAGATTCAACACGGATAATCTCTATTACAGCTAATCTAGGTGATACTAAAACGACGGTTACGCATCCAGCAACAACGACTCATGGGCGGTTGACACCAGAGCAACGCGGGGCTGCGGGTATTAATGAGGGTTTGATTCGTATTTCGGTGGGTTTGGAAGACGTTGAAGATATTCAAGCAGATTTATTGCGTGGATTGAGTTAATCAGTTAAACAAGCGTAATAAGATCACTGCCATTTAATGCCCTTGCGGAAAAATAAAATTCCCCAAATTTATAAAATGAGTGGGTATATTATTTTCACGCAAGGGCCCTAAAGGGGTAAATTAATGGCTGTGATTTGTTTACGAATTTGCTTTCCTAGCATCAACATTATGCTCCTAAAAAATAGATTGATTCAGTTCTTCAAATTCGCGTTTTTCTTTCTGATTTTCATAAACATTACTATCTTGCGGCTTTGGTTCTGGGAGGCTACAGACAAAGCCTTCTGCCTTTTTTTCAACACACAGTTCACTCGGAAAAGTAGAATTAGGCGCATCATTAGATGCAATAGGGGTTGGCTTATTCAATTTGGCAAAACAAGGAGAAACATTGCCTACTAGAGTAATTATCAAAGTCATGCTGAGAATGACAACGAGTAATTTTTTGTTCATTTCGATTTCCTTTCAGAGTATGAAAATTAAAAATGCCCGTTGACTTCTCCTTATTAATTGTATGTGGAAATTTGACTATTTTTTTAGGTCGTTTTGATGCAAAAAATTATCCAATTAGTTAAATAATAGCTACATTATATCTGTCTATACCAATCAATTTTACGAGTCAGGAATCAGGAGAAAGTCTAAATTTTAGGAGTCAGGAGAAAATCTAACTACTGAGTAATCCTATGAAACTTTTGATTTGAAGCCGGCTTTGAAAATAAAGCCATGTCATAAATCAGTTAAAAAATAAAAAGCCACGTATCGCGCCAGTTTTGTAGTGATACTCACTTATCTTATGTTTTAAAAGGCCCTCCAAAAATGGGTTACAATCAAAAAAATTTAAAATCAAAACAAAAAAAATTAAAATGCAAAAATTAAAATCAAAACAAAAAAAAAGCTGATTAAGCAAATCACTTAATCAGCCCGTCAATAGGAGGAAAACTATTTTATCTTCCCTTATTCAAATTTCTTTATATAAAGGGAAATGAATAACTTGTTAGGTTAGTTTCTAATTAGGTTTCGCTCGTAGCGCTGTCATCGGTTGAACCTGCATCGGAACCCTCTGTGCTGCCGTCATCTGTTGAAGCACCATCATCGGAACCATCTGTACTGCCGTCATCGGATGAACCGTCATCGGTTGAAGCACCCTCATCGGAACCCTCGGTGCTGCCTTCATCGGTTGAACCGGCATCGGAACCCTCTGTGCTACCGTCATCCGTGACTTCTTCTTCAACTGGAACCGCGCCCTGGAATAACAAAATGGCGTTACCACCTTCCGTGATCTCAAGCACTACAAACTTGACATCTTGATAAGTGACTCCATCTGTATATTCAATTCTATTGAAAGTCACGTAAGTTTTGCCATCTTCAACATAAATCTCAAGATAGTTGCTGTCAGGCGTTGTTGCTGCTTCACTATCAGCACTGTCACTCGCATCACCATCAGTGGCATCTGCACTTTCATCAGTATCGCCTTCAGACGATCCTGTTTCTTCGTAAGTAGCAACCGCTAAAATGACACCTCCTTCTTCCGTATCACCAGTGTCTGCACCGTCTGTGTCGGTCACTTCCAGTAGGGCCATATCCACTTCTAAACTGACATCTTCTCCACCAATATTGGCAGTGCCCCCTTCTGGGCTGCTGACTTGTCCCGTAACTTCGGTGTTTTCTTCTGTCACCGCGATAGCTATATCTTCGGATAAATCAAACTCTTGATTGATAACATCCTGCACAACCACTTCTTCTAGTTCTGGAGACACAACTTCCTCAAAAGTAGATGTTACAGCTTCTTCCTCAGGGGTTAGAACGTTTTCATCACCGCTGCCTTCTTCACCGCTCTCTTCGTCACCACTCTCTTCGTCACCGCTCTCTTCGTCACCTGTTTCTTCTTCACCAGTATCGGTATCACTTGAATCCGAGCTATCATCAGAAGAGTCGTCTGTGGAGATTGCCATATTCTCTAAATCCTCGTCAGACACTTCATCAAAAACTTCATCGGAGGAGATGACAGTACCGGCATCATCACTGGTATCGGTTATTCCAACATCGGTTGTTCCAACATCAGTTATATCAGTGTCGGTTGTGTCGGTATCCGTGGTGCCGGTATCCGTGCCGGTATCATCGGTTGTGCCTGTATCTGTGGTGCCGGTATCATCGGTTGTGCCTGTATCTGTGGTGCCTGTATCTGTGGTGCCGGTATCATCGGTTGTGCCTGTATCTGTGGTGCCTGTATCTGTAGTGCCGGTATCCGTGGTGCCTGCGCCCTCATCTGTTGGACACCAACTTTTAGGATTATTTTTGCAACTATTCGCAATTGCATTATCGTTCTTAGGAGCAGCGTATAACACTGCTTGTTAGACCAACTGTGCCCATTAAAGCAGCACTAATTGCTATAACCAATACTTTCTTGTTCATGATTAATCTCCAATTTAATTTTGTTGTTAATAATATACAATGTTTGAACATTAACTTATTAATTTATAGTGGTCACTTATTTATTAATTTGTAATGCCCTAAAATTCTTGTTCTCATATTTATATTAATAATTAAATTTATAATTAAATATAACGAAATTTCATGTCATGGCTACAGGGAAATTTCTGAATTAAGTGTAGGAAAAAATCCTAATCACTCTCCTACGTTTTCAATATTCTTTAGCATTAGCATTATAGATTAAGAAATTATTAATTTGTAATGCCCTAAAATATAAATTATTAATTTGTAATGCCCTAAAATTCTTGTTTTCATGCTTCATTAGTAATAATTATTAACGAAATTTCATGTCATGGCTACAGGGAAATCTCTGAATTGAGTGTAGGAAAAAATCCTAATCACTCTCCTACGTTTTCAATATAAATTAATAAATTTTGATTGGTATCAGTCAATTCCTAAATATCATCTCAGGAAAAGGCTTAATTTGTACGGTATCAATTTATTCTTAATTCGTAATGCTATTATAAAATTGTGTTCTCATGTTTCTTGATAATGAGTATAAACAAAGTTTCATGTTATGACTACAGGACAACTTCTGAATTGAGCGTAGGGAAAATTCCTAATCACTTTCCTACGTTTTTCAATACTTTTTAATATTATAGATTATCCAATTTTGATTGGATATAAGCCAATTTCTGAATCTCATCTTAGGAAAAGACTTAATTAATATGTCTAACCTGTTTTTTCAGTTTCAGGGTTTGCAAATCACCTCAAAATAAAACACCGTCTTTCAACATTTTCACTCTACTAATTTTCTATATTTATAAGCATAGCCAAGTAACGGGTGACTTGTTTTAGGAAAATATCAGAATGAGGTGTCAGAAAAACCCTTAATCAATTGTATAGCAATTATTATTCCATAATTATTAAAACTAAATTAATAATTAGCATATATTATTAAAAATCAATAATTTATATTTTTTGACTACCCCCGTATTATCGTATCGTCTGGTGCGATTAAAAGTGCGTTGGAGATCATCCAAAATAAATTTTCCAGGAAGACACAGGGTTTTTTGGAGTCCAAAATTTATTTTGGATGACTTTTACTTGATTTGTATTTTACCCCCTCGCACTTTTAATCGCCCCCTGTATCATCGTTTTAGTCATTATCAGTAGTTCGAAAACATAATAAAAGCAAAATAAATTTTGCACTCCAATCGGGCCGCAAAATAAATTTTGTACTCCAATCAGGCCTTCAAGATTTATCAATATGACCTTTTTTTTAATGCGCTTTTTCGAACTACTGATTATATTAAACTTGCCCCTAAATAAACGTAAGTCATTGAAGATATGAGATACAACGAGATTAAAAATCAAGGATTTAGTTTATTAAGGGACAAATCTATTAATTACCTAAAGCCATGATTTGAATGTGACATTGTTAATTGAGTTATGAGAATAATGAACTAGCCATTTTGAAGTCAAGATGGCCTACATTTTTATTGAAAATTGGAAATGATTTGAAAAAAAGCTAGAAACGTGGCGATATATTGGATTGATAAGGCAGGATTGAGAGGAAAATAAGTCTTTAAAGAATGGGTAAAAGGTTATAAATGGTAAACCATTACCAATTACCCATAATTGATTAATGGGTGGGAAATAGTTTATGCCACCAACGTTTGCGGTTTGCAGGTGTGGGAGCGTCATCCATAATCGCTTCTGGGGGAATGCGCGTCAATAACCAACGCGGTGGGATAACGCTACCGCTAGAACCACAGGCAGCACCGAGATTATTAGGATCAAATATCTTTATCATAGAGGGCGTTTCCTTATCATCCGCGTAGACAATTCCACAATAACTATAATTATGATCTTGATGAAGTAATTGATCAATCTCTTGAATAAACTGATTTAACGTCTCTGCATCTACGGGCGTTGTTGGCAAGGTTTCTCCAACAAAGTAAATATACCACCCATTTGGCTGAGCTTTAAGCTTATCCCAGAGTTCATCTAACTGATGCCAGCGCAACATGTTGATAAAACGCCCTTTGTAATGCTGTTGAAAAGAAATCATAACCTGTTATCAGTGATCAGTGATCAGTGATCAGTTATCAGTGATCAGTTATCAATTATCAGTGAACTACGTAATTATAAATGGTAGTTCCTATAAACTAAAGCAATGTTGGTAAGTGAACTATTGACATATATTTTGCGAACTAGGACTTTACAAAGCCAGAAGCGGTAAATATTTAATATGCTTGCCAGCAAATAAAACGATAACTTATTGATTTTTAATACCAGCATGGCTTTATAGGAAGTCCCCGAAATGGATAACATTGGATAATTGAACACTGTTTATTGATAATTGATAACTGAACACTGATTACTGATTATAGGTAGTTGACAGTTTCTTAGGCACCGCGACGTTTTTCAGCACCACATACTGCGGTAAGCCATTTTCATACGGTGGGTAGTCTTCGCCTAAAATCAGTGGTTGCAAATACTCACGACATTTCTCGGTAATTCCAAAACCATCCTCGCTAATAAAATCAAGGGGCATTTTCTTTTCCACATTCGCGACATCTGCTAAGTTGGCTACGCCAATTTCCCACTGGTAGGGATTGTTAGAAGTACGCACGACGGTGGGCATCACGGCATTTTTACCCTCCAAAGCTAATTCTACTGCGGCTTTACCCAAGGCGTAGGCTTGTTCGACATCAGTTTTGGAGGCAATATGACGTGCTGCGCGTTGCAGATAGTCGGCAACTGCCCAATGGTATTTATAACCAAACTTTTCTTTAATCATGTTGGCTACCACTGGGGCAACGCCACCCAGTTGTGCATGTCCAAAGGCATCACGAGTACCGGCTTCTGCTAAAAATTGGCCTTCGTTATTTTTAACGCCTTCTGATACCACGATAGAACAATAGCCGTAGTTTTTGACGGCATGATCAACTTTAGCAAAAAATTTCTCTTGATCAAAGACAATTTCGGGAAACAAAATGATATGGGGGGCATCACCTTCTTTTTCAGCCGCTATTCCTCCCGCAGCCGCGATCCATCCAGCATGACGTCCCATCACTTCCATCACAAAAATCTTGGTAGACGTTTTTGCCATCGAAGCGACATCAAAACTGGCTTCGCGGATAGATACCGCGACATATTTAGCGACTGAGCCAAAACCGGGGCAGTTGTCAGTAATAGGCAAGTCATTATCAACTGTCTTAGGCACACCAACACATGTGATGGGATATCCCATTTTTTCGCCAATTTGCGACACTTTATGTGAGGTATCTTGAGAATCACCGCCACCATTATAAAAGAAGTAGCCAATATCGTGCGCTTTAAACACTTCGATCAAGCGTTCATATTCAACTTTGCTTTCTTCCAAACCTTTCAATTTGAAACGGCAAGATCCAAATGCCCCTGATGGTGTATGACGTAGTGCAGCAATAGCCTCATCTGGTTCTTGACTGGTATCAATCAAATCTTCCGTGAGCGCACCGATAATACCATTACGGCCGGCATAAACATTACCGATTTTATCCGGGTGTTTACGAGCTGTTTCAATCAAACCACAAGCAGTGGCATTAATGACTGCGGTAACACCGCCAGATTGTGCGTAAAAAGCATTTTTAGGCATACTGAAAAATTCTCCTATTTTAGTTAAAGTGGTTATGAAAAAAGTTATCAGTTGTCGATTATCAATTATCAACAATAGTATTATTGTTTATAAAGTTATTTTAAATAAAAAGCGCATTCTTTCATATCATAAAATAGCTATTCTTCCAATTGAAATGTTGATTTTATCAAATTCCTCAAGAATTGTATTTAAAAAAAATCATTATTGTTATTATTGCTTAATTATAAGAGGGATTTGCAAAACGCCGACGTGCAACCACAAATCAACAACTTACAAAATATCAACTTTTCGTAAGTTACTGTTTTATCGTTTCTATATTTAATAATTTTTGCAAAATGTTCATAAAATATTGATTTTTGTAAGGGATGCGATTAAAAGTGCGGGGGAGAGCATCCAAAATAAATTTTCCACGAAGAGACTGGTTTTTTTTGAGTCCAAAATTTCAAAAGTTTTGATTTTAACGTGTTGATAAGGGGGCAACGACAAATTGTGCCATAAACTATACTTAGCGCCGTCATAAATTGCGCTTTTTGACCTCTAACGGCCAACAGCTAAAGCAGTTGTCTTAAAGCTCAAGTCACCTAAAGGTGACTAACAGAAAAAGCGCAAATTATAACGGTGGACAGTATAACGCTATGCTGTCGAAATTTGGCCTTTTGAAACAAAAACACATCCCCGCTTTTTGGATATTGCAATTGCACAAAACCCAGCGTTTAGTTGGCTTGCGGCTTTTATCCAAAAGCCAAAAAACGAGATGCGTAAATGTCATAAAAAGCCCGTTTTTCGACAGCCTAGTATAACGCCGTTTAAGTTGCCCAAAAGCGTCGTCAAAATATTAACAATTAACATAAAATCATAATGATTCTGAAATTCTGAACTACTAAACTTATGAACGTCTGACTACTAAAAAATCAAAAAGTCACGGTTCTAACCAGTTTTGGTTTTTATTGATACTAAAAATAGCAGAAATTAAATAATGATGAAAAATCCGTTGTTTAGTAGATTACTTCACAACGCTTATAAGCTGGAAAACTTTACCAGTGAAGTGTTAGCTGGCGTATTGCGTTCCAATCAAACTTTGTTAGATAGCTTTGTTAACAAAGTATTAGGTATTAAAGGGCGCAATTTTCGCGTAGAAACTCAAATGACTTACCAAGAATTAACTGTAGACATGGTTTTTTCCAATAAAACAAATTTATGTTTTTTGGAAAATAAGGTTCACGCAATTGTAGAAGAACAAACTGCTCGCTTAGAAAAAGGTGAACAAATTTTACTCACTGAACGACAAGACAAGTTAAATGTTTATTTAAGGTATTGTTCCAAGTACTATGACAGGCAATCAATAAGTGGCGTTGACTTTGCACAGTTCCGTTGGGTTGATATTAGTGTTTTTTTAGCCTTCTATCCAGAAAATCCTTTAGTCAGTACATTTATTGACTTCCTTGAAGAGAATAACATGAAAAGTATAACTGAACTGAATACAGAAGATTTGAACACAATATCGACATTGAATAACACTATCATGAAAATGGATGAGTGTTTAGACTCAGTTGCAGCTAAATTTACAATGCTCTTTGGTTACCCTAGCCGTGGCTGCACCAAAAGAAACATTAGAACGTTTAAAACTGCTTTTTGAACTTAACTCCTATCGCATGATGAAACAAGATATTTTATTAGGTGGTGGCGGATGGTCTGAAATAACCGTTTGTTTTGATTATGAAAAATTAACCTGCCCTGAAACGACTTTAGCCATTTGGTACTGGTGTGATAGTTCCCATAACCAATACCAGTTATTAAAAAAATTGTTTAAACAAAATAAGCACATTTTTTCGATTCATCCCGGTTTTATATTTGAAGAAAGGCCGATAGGCCTACGAATTATCCTTCAAAAATCGCTCACAAGTTTTGAAAATAACTCTAATCAATTACAGGCAATTTATAATTGGTTTGTTGAGACATTAAGTATTTTTAGGTAGTTTGCTGACAAAACACCTGAACTTCATTGGAATTTGCCTCAATAACAAGATGCTTGAGGCTAAGGCCTTCATGCTAAAAGAGCAATATTCAACGAGTTAAATCTTTTTAAAGTCCCAAAATGAATTATTCATGAGCCTCTTACAAAACTATTAAGCAAAAATGATAAAAGAATAACTTTTCAGGCCAATGTTTTTGTGCGCAAAAACATTGGCCTGAAAACGATAAATTGATATCTTGTAAGTCCTTGATTTATAGTTGCACGTCGGATTTTTGAAAGTCCCTATCATATCAATAAAATATTGATTATGATTATAAAACAATGAGTTAAATCAAAATATAAAACTTGAACTCGATTTTTACACTTTTACGGCATAGTGGTAAACCTGGCTTAAGCTCTTAAGCTTTGTATTTTTGATAAACATGTCAAAAACAAAACTCTGATCGTAAACCCATTATGGGTTTGCTCTTTTAGTACATGATGGGAAGCTTTGCTTATTTTTATTACTGAATGGTTGAACAATCTAATCAGATTGTAATTGATACCTATTTTCAGTTGAAATCCATTTTATGGTTTGCCGTCATTAGGACATTTTGCCTCTCTTATAACTTATGTTTCAATTCAAAATGGGTATGAATTGATATCGACACTTGTCTAGCTCATAAAATTTTTACTTTGACCGGGAAACAAAAAATGGTAAAGTGACCTCTCGTATTTCACTAAGCCTTAAAAGGAGGTTGAATCGTGCCTATTCATCGACTCTTTTTCTTGTTAGTTCTGTCAATTGCCCTACCTTTTGCACACGCAGCTGAGGCAGATATCAATAAAATCGATATCAACAAAGCAGATGTCTGGCTTTTAGATTATGCCTTGTATGGTGTGGGCCCAAAAAAAGCGGCTGCTATTATTGAGTATCGTGAAAAACACGGCCCGTTTCAATCGATCCACGAGCTATCTAAAGTGTATGGGATAGGGGAAAAAACGATTGAGAAGAATATGGAGAAAATGTTTGTTTCTCCTCCAGAAGAATCTGAACAGCCAGAAGCTGATGCTCAGATAGAACAATCCTCTGAGGAAAACGACTCCGAAGAAGTCTCTAACACTCAATCGACTACCAATATGCCATAATAGCCAGTGACATTTTGATTGAATTGAAAATAAAGGGTAGTTCCTACAAAACCATGCCAGTATTTAAAAATCAATGAGTTAACAATGACATTTTGTCTCACCCATTCTCAGGGCAATTAGCTAAAGAACGCTAATTGCAAAGTATGTAAGCGTTTTAAAAAAGTACTTGTATTGGTTTATAGGGACTATCTATATTGTTCACCGTCACAATTTGCGCTTTGGCAGAGTGTTAAAAATTGTCGTTAATCCCCATTTTTTAAGGAGAAAATGGCGATTATAAAAACGCGCAATTTATGACGGTGCTAAGGTAACTCCCAAAAAATAATATACCCAAGGGCAACCACAAGGGATTGCCCCTACATCTTTATGAATATTGTAGGGGCAATCCGTAGGATTGCCCAATTCGGTGTGTGGGTATTTTAATTTTTTGGAGTTACCTAAGTATATCTAAATTAGGTTTGCAGCACCCTAAATAAAATCTATGAAATTAATTGTCTTACATGACTATTTTGAATCACTAGAAGGGGGGGGCAGACTGAGTAGCGTTTTAGCTCAAGGATTGTCTGCCGATTTAGGCTATGGTTTTGCCCGTGCAAAGCATCCTTTTTTAAATTCTCTCCACCCTCAATATAATTTAAACGTTTACAGCGCCATTCCTCTGTGGCGACAATTCAAACTGGCTCACGCCTTTTCCAATCGCCCCACCTTTTTAAAAAATTATGACACTGTGATTTATAGTGGTTTTTATACGCCATTAGCCGTGCGCCATCATCAACATGGCCGCAATATTTTGTATTGTCACACCCCACCTCGATTTATTTATGATCAACGCGACTTTTATCTAAAGCAACTGCCCTTTTCATTTCGTCCAGCACTACAAGCCTTTATTAAGTACTTGCAACCGCGCTATGAAAACGCAATAGCACAAATGGATACATTGGTGACAAACTCTGAAAATGTGCGCCAACGTATTCAACATTATTTAGATCAAGATGCGATAGTGATTTATCCCCCCTGTGACACAGCGCGTTTTATTTGGCAAGGGCAAAATGATTATTATCTATCAATGGGCCGCTTAGATCCTTTAAAAAGAGTGGATTTAATTATTCAAGCCTTTTTAAAAATGCCCAATAAACGTCTTATCGTGACTTCTGGTGGAAAAGAATTAAAACGATTACAAAAGTTAGCTCAAAATGCACCACATATTCAATTTACGAATTGGATTGACGATGCACAGTTGGCTGCTTTGGTAGGCAATGCGATTGCAACATTGTATTTGCCGAAAGATGAAGACTTTGGTATGTCGCCATTGGAGTCAATGGCAGCGGGCAAACCCGTGATTGGGGTAGCAGAAGGCGGATTGTTAGAAACCGTAATTTCGGAGAAAACCGGCATTTTGCTTAAACCATCGTTAGATATTGAAGAGATTTCTCAAACTGTAAAAACTATGACACCCCAACGAGCGTTAACTATGCGAAGGGATTGTGAAAAGCAAGCACAACGTTTTCGGACAAACGTGTTTTTAGAAAAAATGCATCAAATAATGAGTTAGTCCTTATATAGAATCTTTACAAAACCATGCCAGCAAGTATTAAAATGTACGCAAAGTATACTCAGCGCGGGAACAAACTTTCAGCCAAAAGTTTCGCGAAGCGAAACTTTTGGCTGAAAAACTTTTATAATGACGCAGGTGGGTTCGAAAAGGACTTTGCCACCCGACATAAAAGTTTTTCACGCTAAAGTTTTTGCGCGCAAAAACTTTAGCGTGAAAAGTTGTGCCCTCGTGCAGTATACCCATTTTTAAACCTCATTTAGTGATCACGGATTTACGCATGGAAGGTATGAATGGCATGATTTTGCTCCAAAAAATTCAAAAATATAACTCCATTTTACCCGTAATTATGCTCAGTGGTAGCGCCCATATTTCTGACGCTGTCCGTGCTACGCATCAAGGTGTTTTTAAATTTTTAACTAAACCTGTAGATATAGATGCAATTATTTCACAAAGTATACTGCACGCGGGCACAACTTAAACTTTTATGTCGGGCAAAAAGGGCAACCACGTTGCCCACCATCCTCATTAGAAAAAATCAGTTTATTCTCGTGCTGAGTATATTCCCTTATAACATGGCCTCATTAGTCGAACGTCGTGAGGATATTCCATTACTTATTGATCATTATTTTAGTCATGCAAAGAGCCAAAGAAGGCGTAGAACCCTCGCGTTCTTCGCCATAAAGCTTATATTGATATTACTAGCCTGTGCCAGGGAATGTCCGACAACAGCAAAACGTTATTGAATAATGTAGTGTATTGTCGCTTTCTCCTTTAATTCCCATATCATTGCTTAAACAAGCATTACATGAGAGTGATAAAAGCCGTGTTTTACGTCTGGTGGAAGGAAAAAGCAGATACGCTACCTACATTGCAGGATGCGAAAGAGAAGAATTTGAATGCTTATTGGTTAAGCATAATGGGACGTGGCAACAAATAACTTACGCAACTTGAATACGAGAAAATATTTAATGCAAAGTCCAAAACGACGTATATTATTTCCTGCCTCGTCCTAATCTTAATCGAATGTTGAATTTTGATAACGCCCATGAATTGAAAACACCGTCCCTGAAGGTGACGGTGTTCATCTCTATTAAGTAGGTACGCAAAAGTTTATTAACATTTTGTCGGGGCTGCCTGGGCAGCAAAAACACGCTACCCACCCTACAGAAAATGTTAAAAGATTTATGCGTACCTACTTAATAATAAATAAGTTTATACCGATTTAACGTAACACATTGTTGTTAAATCAGTATAATGTCTAATGTTTAATATAGATTTGAGGTAGGTATTTGATTTATTAAAATCAAACAACTAGGCAATCGGTATATTAAGTAGACATTAGACTTGCCCCTAAATTAAACGTAAGTCATTAAAAATATGAGATACAACGATATTAAAAATCAAGGACTTAGCTTATTACGGGATAAGTCTAAGTACCCGTGCAAGAGTTTCCCAGTATTATGGGCACAAAAATCATTGTTTTTGTTAAGTTTATTTTTTGAAAATACCTGCACGGGTACTTATTAATACCGATTAAATTTAAATGCTTGACTTTATGATTTTTATAAAAATTTTATTATCAAAAAAAATCAATAAATTGTGTTAAATTGCTATAAACTCTAGCATATTAAGAAGATGGCATGGCGTGAATACGGGCATTGAGACGGCTTTTATGACGGGCCGCCTTATTTTTATGAATTAAACCCTTATTAGCCATGCGATCAATAATGGGTATTGCCACTTGATATTCGGCTTGGGCTTGTTCTAGATTGCCCAAAGCAATTGCTTTAATTACTTTTTTAATATGGGTACGTAACATAGAACGCAACCCCATATTGTGTTCGTGGTGCTTTTCAGCTTGGCGAATACGTTTTTTTGCTTGAGCAGAATTAGCCAAAATATAAACTCCTCTTGGTTTTGGTAGTTAGAACATTTTATAAATTCTGTTATTTACTGAATCACTTGTCAAGTACTGTTATTTTATTAAGTGTTAGAGTTCCTAATTTTTATTTAATTTCAATTGAGTGAGGGACTCGCAAAATTCCAACGTGCAACCAAAAATCAACAACTTACAGAGTATCAACTTTTCGTTAGTTATTGTTGTTATCGTTTCTGCTTAATAGTTTTGTAAGAGGGTCGAGTGGTAATAAGAAGAAAAATTTAAAAATTAGGTGACAAACTTGACTTATGTTTTTTTAATAATTGATTATTGAACAATAATAATTTAGGACTTACACATTGACAAATTTAAACTTTTATGCTCTCTATTAAATATTAGAGTTGTCCGAAAATAAGGATTTTGTGAATTTAACTATTTGTTATTTATTATTTATCAAAAAAAATATTTACGGACAAGTCTTATTAAGGGTTTAAAATTGTGACTGATAACTCAAAATAAGATTTTCAACTCTTTTTTTCGATATGTGTTATATTATGTGTCAACCAATTGATTTTTATTGAGAATATAATTTTTATAAATTTGTCAATGCGTAAGTCCAATAATATTTTTTGACGTTGTAATTGACGGCTCCTTACTGTGAAAGCCAGGCGTAAATTTTTTGGTTCAACTCTAATACAGTACGCATATCTGTATCACAAGGAACGGATTCTACCCCATACAATTCTTTTAAATTGGCTTTAACGGTTGATTCGTAACGATTTTTGTCAAATTGTAGTAAAGCTGGATATTTTTAATCCAAAGACCGCCAAGCTGGACATCTGTCTTCGTGCCATCAGGTTTGCCTCTTCCAATATTTGTTCAAATTTTTATAACGATTGTGAGTAATCCGGGTGCATATAGGGTTTTTCTCAATTTTAATTTATGAGGTGCTGGTATTGGGGTAATTTTTTTGCATAGGCTTTTTTCTAAAGACGATATTTTATTTTTCAGTAATTGATTTTACCACATTATCTTTTCAAAATAGAAAGGATTGATTTTTGTTTTTTATATACTATACCTTGAAGAATTTTATCTCTAGAAATAAGCTCACTTTATATTACAAAGTTTACGAAAGCATTTCCTATAATATTCTTAAATAAAAATAAAATAATTAAATATAGAGCCGGAATTGCTGAGGTTAATATTAGGTTCACAAGCCTTATGGAAGTTTCCCGTAATTTTAAAGTGGTTTTTATGCATTGATACACTGAATAAATTATTCTTTTAGTTATAGCTAAGAATCATAGATTTATCAAAAAAGCATCTAATTTGATCGTGATGTCGTTATTAAAAATTATTTAAGCACAATTTTTATAACTATTATGTAATACCACAGATTAAAACCGTTTCATTTAATTAAAAAAAAAATATCTTGTCAATGTGTTGTTGATATCATATATGGTATCAAAGACACAGCTATCTTATAAATTTTATATGTATCATTTTTTTTTAAGGCTTTATTTTTTCATAAAACCTTGGAGGGACTTGCAAAACTCCGATGTTCAACCAAAAATCAATAACTTACGAGTACTTAGGCGATTTTCGCGAAATAAAGTACCAGTTGGGTCGTTTTTTACGCCGATTTATCTAGCTGCAACTTGGTATATTGTTTTCCAAAAATAGCTTAAGAAAATGTGAATTATTGATTTTTCGTTTATGCCCAATAGTTTTGCAAGAGGCTCCTTGTACTTTTTTTGATTAAAATAGTATTCAGTAAATAGGTAATAATTAATACTTGACATAACTTCATCAAATTGATTTTAATTGATTTTTAATACTAATATTCACTAATTTTTTAATTAATAAAATAGCTCTATTAGTATAGCAATATTATTAGTATTTATAAATTAAATTTGTGCCTTGTACTTTTTTATTAAAAAGTCATCAAAAATAGGTAATGATTAGTACTTGACATAACTTATTAAAATTGATTATTAATGACTTTTAATACTAATGTTCACTAATTAATATAATTAGTGAACTAATTAGCCCTATTACGTATAGCAATATTTAAGTATGGTATTCTATTAAAATTTGTGTTTTGTACTTTTACATCTATTGCAAAAAGTCGTCAATAACAAATAGGTAATGATTAGTACTTGACATAACTTACTAAAATTGATTATTAATGAATTTTAAATTATTAAATGGTTCACTTAATTATATTATTAATAACTAATTAGCCCTATTAACAGTATAGCAATATTATTAGGTTGGGTATTTTATTAAATTTGTGCCTTGTACTTTTTTATTAAAAAAGTCGTCAAAAAATAGGTAATTGATTAGTACTTGACATAACCTACTAAAATTGATTAAAATGACTTTTAAATTATTCAAATGGTTCACTAATTATATAAATCAACTAATTAGCCCTATTAAGTATTAGCAATATTTAGGTATGGTATTTTATTAAATTGGTGCCTTGTACTTACTACTTATTCCAAAAGTCGTCTTAATAACAAATAGGTAATGATTAGTACTTGACATAACTTACTAAAATTGATTATAATGACTTTTAATACTAATGGTTCACTAATTAATATCAACTGATTAGCCCTATTAATGTATAGTAAATAATTTAAGTATGGTATTTATTAAATTGGTGCCTTGTACTTACTACTATTCAAAAAGTCGTCAAAAAATAGGTAATGATTAGTACTTGACATAACTTACTAAAATTGATTATAATGACTTTTAATACTAATGGTTCACTAATTAATATCAAGTGATTAGCCCTATTAAGTATAGCAATATTTAGGTATGGTATTTATTAAATTGGTACCTTGTACTTATTAATATTCCAAAAGTCGTCAATATAAAAAATAGGTAATGATTAGTACTTGACATAACTTACTAAAATTGATTATAATGGCTTTTAATACTAATGGTTCACTAATTAATATCAACTGATTAGCCCTATTAAGTATAGTAAATATTTAAGTATGGTATTTATTAAATTGGTGCCTTGTACTTACTACTATTCAAAAAGTCGTCAAAAAATAGGTAATGATTAGTACTTGACATAACTTACTAAAATTGATTATAATGGCTTTT
>Ga0190315_1000195_pt1:27500-37544 | contig 37544 bp, 26 predicted proteins | sample 48701101_MG_FD_161673 | JGI IMG/M metagenome (GOLD analysis project Ga0190315, IMG submission 161673) | Hydrothermal vent sediment bacterial communities from Southern Trench, Guaymas Basin, Mexico - 4870-11-0-1_MG | ecosystem: Environmental > Aquatic > Marine > Hydrothermal vents >...
GCGGCTGGATCACCTCCTTTATAAGTAGATATAATATAAATATCAATTGAAAACGTTGAGTGCCCACACAAATTACTTGATCAAATGCTTTGTCATTATTTAAAGGTGGTAGCGTTATGGGTCTATAGCTCAGTTGGTTAGAGCGCACCCCTGATAAGGGTGAGGTCGGTGGTTCAAATCCACCTAGACCCACCATTAATATACAATATTAGGGGGGCTATAGCTCAGCTGGGAGAGCGCCTGCTTTGCACGCAGGAGGTCAGCGGTTCGATCCCGCTTAGCTCCACCATTAGACAAAAGTGGATTGGATTATTTAAGTTTATTTTTTAAATAGTGATTATTAGTATTTATTGATTAGTTTTTTTTATGTTCTAAAATAGATAAAAAGTCAGTAGTATAGGTTTTATTTTGTTCTTTAAAAAATTGGAAATTGATGTCAAGCGTTGATATTATATTAATACATATTTTTTAAATATTATATGAAGTTATATATTATTTATTAAATATATAACCAGATATATTCCAGAGTTTTTGGGGTTATAGGGTCAAGTGAATTAAGCGCACACGGTGGATGCCTAGGCGATAACAGGCGATGAAGGACGTGGTAGTCTGCGATAAGCTTCGGGGAATCGGCAAACAGATTGTGATCCGGAGATTTCCGAATGGGGAAACCCACCTCTATTAAGAGGTATCTATACCTGAATAGATAGGGTATAGAGGCGAACTTAGGGAATTGAAACATCTAAGTACCTAAAGGAAAAGAAATCAATAGAGAGTTTGTTAGTAGCGGCGAGCGAAAGCGAATAAGCCCAGTTACATAAAGCCTAACATTTTTAGCAGAATAGTTTGGAAAATCTAGCAATATAGAGTGATAGCCTCGTATGTGAAAAAAATGTTATGTGGGTAACTAAAGAGTAGGGCGGGACACGTGTTATCCTGTCTGAAGAATCTTCTTTTGAAGAAAGGGGGGACCATCCTCCAAGGCTAAATACTCGTTATCGACCGATAGTGAACCAGTACCGTGAGGGAAAGGTGAAAAGAACCCCTGTTAGGGGAGTGAAATAGAACCTGAAACCGTGTGCGTACAAGCAGTGGGAGCTTTGTTTATTAGCAAAGTGACTGCGTACCTTTTGTATAATGGGTCAGCGACTTACTTCTCAGTGGCAAGCTTAACTGAATAAGGGAGGCGTAGGGAAACCGAGTCTTAATAGGGCGATTCAGTCGCTGGGAGTAGACCCGAAACCGAGCGATCTATCCATGGACAGGGTGAAGATGGGGTAATTCCTATTGGAGGCCCGAACCCACCAGCGTTGAAAAGCTGGGGGATGATTTGTGGATAGGAGTGAAAGGCTAATCAAGCTCGGAGATAGCTGGTTCTCCTCGAAAGCTATTTAGGTAGCGCCTCGTGTTTCACTCTCGGGGGTAGAGCACTGTTACGGCTAGGGGCTCGTCTAGAGTTACCAAACCGTTGCAAACTCCGAATACCGAGAAGTGCAATCGCGGGAGACACACGGCGGGTGCTAAGGTTCGTCGTGGAAAGGGAAACAGCCCAGACCGCCAGCTAAGGTCCCAAAATCATGGCTCAGTGGGAAACGATGTGGGAAGGCATAGACAGCCAGGAGGTTGGCTTAGAAGCAGCCATTCTTTAAAGAAAGCGTAATAGCTCACTGGTCGAGTCGGTCTGCGCGGAAGATTTAACGGGGCTTAAGCCATGTACCGAAGCTGCGGATACTTTTTTAAAAAAAAGTATGGTAGAGGAGCGTTCTGTAAATCGGAGAAGGTTTATTGTGAGATAAACTGGAGATATCAGAAGTGCGAATGCTGACATGAGTAGCGATAATGAATGTGAAAAACATTCACGCCGAAAGTCCAAGGTTTCCTCGCGCAACGTTAATCGGCGCAGGGTGAGTCGGCCCCTAAGACGAGGCAGAAATGCGTAGTTGATGGGAAACAGGTTAATATTCCTGTACTTTATGTCATTGCGATGGGGGGACGGAGAAGGTTAGGCCATCTGGAGATTGGATGTTCCGGTTTAAGGTGGTAGGCAGAGAATTTAGGAAAATCCGGATTCTTAATGCCGAGAGCTGATGACGAGATGTCTTAGGATGTCGAAGTGGTTAATACCATGCTTCCAAGAAAAGCCTCTAAGCCTCAGATGACATAAAACCGTACCCCAAACCGACACAGGTGGACAGGGCGAGAATCCCAAGGCGCTTGAGAGAACTCGGGTGAAGGAACTAGGCAAAATAGCACCGTAACTTCGGGAGAAGGTGTGCCCTTTTTACGTAAAAGAACTAGCTTCTAGAGCGGAAGAGGGTTGCAGTGACCAGGTGGCTGCGACTGTTTATTAAAAACATAGCACTCTGCAAACACGAAAGTGGACGTATAGGGTGTGACGCCTGCCCGGTGCCGGAAGGTTAATTGATGTAGTTAGTTGTAAAGCGAAGCTATTGATCGAAGCCCCGGTAAACGGCGGCCGTAACTATAACGGTCCTAAGGTAGCGAAATTCCTTGTCGGGTAAGTTCCGACCTGCACGAATGGCGTAACGATGGCCACGCTGTCTCCACCCGAGACTCAGCGAAATTGAATTTGCTGTTAAGATGCAGCATACCCGCGGCTAGACGGAAAGACCCCGTGAACCTTTACTATAGCTTTACACTGGACTTTGAGCCTGCTTGTGTAGGATAGGTGGGAGGCTTTGAAGTGAAAACGCTAGTTTTTGTGGAGCCATCCTTGAAATACCACCCTGGTATGTTTGGGGTTCTAACTTAGGCCCGTTATCCGGGCCAAGGACAGTGTATGGTGGGTAGTTTGACTGGGGCGGTCTCCTCCCAAAGAGTAACGGAGGAGTGCGAAGGTACCCTCAGCACGGTCGGAAATCGTGCAATGAGTGCAAAGGCATAAGGGTGCTTAACTGTGAGACAGACAAGTCGAACAGGTACGAAAGTAGGTCTTAGTGATCCGGTGGTTCTGAATGGAAGGGCCATCGCTCAACGGATAAAAGGTACTCCGGGGATAACAGGCTGATTCCTCCCAAGAGTTCACATCGACGGGGGAGTTTGGCACCTCGATGTCGGCTCATCACATCCTGGGGCTGTAGTCGGTCCCAAGGGTATGGCTGTTCGCCATTTAAAGTGGTACGCGAGCTGGGTTTAGAACGTCGTGAGACAGTTCGGTCCCTATCTGCCGTGGGCGTTGGAAATTTGAGAAGAGCTGCTCCTAGTACGAGAGGACCAGAGTGGACGTACCTCTGGTGTACCAGTTATCATGCCAATGGTATTGCTGGGTAGCTATGTACGGACAGGATAACCGCTGAAAGCATCTAAGTGGGAAGCCTCCTTCAAGATTAGATTTCCCGATCTTTTAAAGATCTTAAAGGTCCGTTGAAGACGACAACGTTGATAGGCGGGATGTGGAAGTGCAGTAATGTATGAAGCTAACCCGTACTAATTGGCCGTGAGGCTTGACCCTGTAACACCCAAAAGTTTTGGTATTATACATGTATAGTTAGTATAAATACTAACTATATATAAGTTAATAAATATTATCTTGTATTTTTGTATTCGTATATATATTATTAAAAACGCAAAAAAAGACATTAGTTTCTGATTTATTAATTTTAAATTAATTTTATTTAAAATTAAAGTTGGCACCAATTTTTAAAATAAATAATTTAATTTTCTTGGCAGCCATAGCAAGTGTGAACCACCCGATTCCATATCGAACTCGGAAGTGAAACCACTTAGCGCCGATGATAGTGTGGAGTTTACCATGCGAAAGTAGGACGCTGCCAAGAGCCTACTTAATTTCATAACCCCGTGATTGTACGGGTTTTTTTTTGTGTTTTTTTAGGAGAAGGATAGAGTTTTTAGTTTTTTAGTTCGTTAAGTTTTAGTTAGTGTTTTATTTTATTTATTTTATTTTTATTTATTTTATTTAATTATTTTTTTATTATTTAATATTTTATTTAAATTTAATTTATTTAAATTTAATTTTATATTTAATTTTATTTAATTTTATATTTAATTTTATATTTATATTTAATTTAAATTTATTTAATTTTAAATTTATTTTATTTTTATATTTTATTTTTATTTAATTTTATTTTTATATTTTATTTTTTGATATTTTAATTTTTTGATTTTCTTGGCAGCCATAGCAAGTGTGAACCACCCGATTCCATATCGAACTCGGAAGTGAAACCAACTTAACGCCGATGATAGTGTGGAGTTTACCATGCAAAAGTAGGACGCTGCCAAGAGCCTACTTAATTTCATAACCCTGTAACGGTTTTTTTTAAGGAGAAGGATAGAGTAGATAGAGACTGGATAGAGGAAAGATAGAGACTGAATAGAGGAAAGATAGAGACTGAATAGAGGAAATAAAAAATTAATATATAATAAAAATTATATATAAATAATAAAAATTAATTATATAATATACTATATATATTAATAGGACTTACGCATTGACAAATTTATAAAAATATATTCTCAATAAAAATCAATATCAATTGGTTGAAAATAAAATAATATTGCACAATATAAAAAGGGTTAAAAATAGAATTTTGAGTTATCAGTCACAATCTTAAACCCTTGGTATTTAAGTGAGAACATAAGAGTTTAAATCTGTCAATGCGTAAGTCCTAATTAATTATTAATATATATAATATAAATATAAATTTGCTATATTATAAATTTGCATCATACCATAAATAGTTCGCATCATAACAGAGTGTTACTTCCAATTGATGTAAGTGTTTTCGGTAAAAAATGGTGAATTTGATTGATTATGGAACGTGCATAATAAAAATAAATAATAATGTAAGTAAAGTAAAATTTAATATTAAATTTAAATAAAAAATATAATAATGTAAATTTATTTAATATTAAAAATTTAATTAATATAATTAATATAATTAATTAATATATATAATTAATAATTAATGTAAAAATAGTATGAAATACATACGAGGAAAAGCCTTATATCCAGGGGAAAAAATGGCAATTGTCAGCGTAAAAGAGTCTTTTTTTCGCAATAAAACTGTGAATTTGGTATTACCGAATCCAGCATTCAAATTACAGCGGATGCTTTAGAAATAGGGTTATCGACTGTAATGTAAAGAGAGTTATGGCAGGAGTAGTTATGGCAGATTATCGACGAGAGCCTCTCTAGTTAGATAAACTACCCGAACCAAAGGGGTGTCCAAACTATATATATGCGATTGACTGTTCACATGAAGAAAAGCTGTTCTCAGGTTTATTCATAACGCCAATCAAAATGGTCAATACATAACAATATCAAGTATTTTTGAACTTATTCGATAGAAAGAACAAAATACCCGCTTTCATCCTGTGACTTTAGCAAGAACACTTGATCATTGGGGATTTGAATTTTGCTTCGGTACAAGGTATCAACATCTTAAATAAAATGAAAATTATGGCAACGATGTCAAAAATATTTACGACGTATAAGAGCTAATAGAGACTAATAAAGGTTCGTGCAGAATACCTAAAATTTATATGGATGAATCTTATGTTAATAAGAATCATAGCAATGATTTTATCTGATATTCAGAAGATGATGGAGCATGGTGCAAAAAAAAACCATTCTTGAACGATTGATTATTATTAATGCGATATCGTCAAAAGGATGGCTTCGCGGTGCAAAACGGCTTTTTCAAGCCAACAAAAAAACGGAAGATTATCATGCTCAAATGAATACAGGCTATTTCAAAAATGGTTTAGTGAAAAACTCATACACCGAATAATTCTCTTAATATTATGGCTAATGCATTTTACCATATTATCAGTTTGTTAACCGAAAACATCAACTTGTAAAAAATACAATAATATATTATCTGGAATGGCTTATTAGAAAACAACATACCATGTGAAAAAGATTGCTTGAAAGCAGAGTTAGTGGCAACAACAAAAATATCACCACAGCCTTTATTTTATTTATATGAAGTAGATGAAATTGCCAAAAATACCAGGGCATGAAATACTTAGAACCCCGCTATACCATCCCGAACTTCAACCTTGAATTGTGTTGGGAAATTGTTAAAAATCATATTGCTAGGAACTGTGATTTTACGTTGTCGAATTTGAAATTGCAGTTAAAAGAGGGGTTTGCTAAAATTAATGTTCAAACATGTGTGAAAATTATTAGAAAAGAAAAAAGAAGATGAATTTTGTTCCGAGTGAAATAAAAAATTAAAAAAGCTTTTTTTTTTAAATGAATAACATACAAAATTATAAAAAGTACTTTTTCATCGGCGAACGGGTGTGATTAAAAGTGCATGGATTTTTCATTCTTTTTATACCGCTTTAGCTTCTTCCCAATACTTCTTCCATCCCGCATTTGCCTTGACGACACGCAAAGCTAACATTGAATCGGCATTAGTGGCTTTCCACCAAGTCCTCGGTAATTTTAGAGGCTCTTGGATAATGTATCGGTGACAACGAACAATTTAGCCTGAACCAATGGGAAGTTCTTGTTCTATTGCGGTTTTATAATCAAGCTGATTCGTGCGATTGGATAAGTAGCGGTAACAAGCACGTACTGGTGCTTTATGATCTTCAACCTCATCCGCTTCCAAATAGGGCTTCATATTACTATAGTGGTTTGCATATGAATTGATAGTTTTTAATTTTTGTCATGTTATAATAAAGGGTTTGCTAATTTTTCAAAAAATTAGAATTTTCTTGGTTTTAATCTGTCCTGTATACATCCAATTCATTTTAGAGTTTCAATAAACCGTACTTAATTGATGGTGTTCTGGCCTATTTTTAGTACTTGTGAGATAAAAATGCTTTTTTATTTAACTTCTTATTATCATAGAAAATTTTCAATTTTATCAATTCATTTGCAAAGCACTATAATAACTTTTTCGTACTCATTGTTTTTATTTAAAGGCTTTTTTTTTAATAGCCCGCTTTTTTCATTGTGGTTTGCACAACTTTTAGCCGCATCTGCCAAATATTCACACACATTGATAAAAAATCAACGAGATAACTGCCTTGTAAACCCAATTTATCATCAACTTGGGAAGCGTACCAAGGCGCACCATCACCGATCACATGTAAATGGCTTTGTTTTCCTATCACCTGCCAAAATGGCACTATTCTAATAGACATTGTCCAGCATCATCAACACTACCCTAAAAGACAGCACCAAATTTCTGGCTTGTACTGCCTAGTTCATGCGCTAGAGATAAGCGGGCTTATTTCCATGCTAAGGCCTTGTTTTTTATCGAATCAATAGCCTCTTCATCAATGTTTACGATAGGAATCATGCTGCCAGTAATGAAGCCTATTTGAACGCGACAACCGGCTTTATCGAGTATTGTTTGTGTTTCTTTTTCACGGCGTGACATTTGATTGGCATGTTTTTCTGTCAAGGCTTGTATTGGGATTAAAGCAATCGTTATCCCATAATGTTCTTTCAATTTTTCAGGGACGCTAGCAAACGCTAGCGTCTGCACCAAAATAGATAATAATCCGTTGTAACGGTAAGGAACATCCCCGGTTGTAGACACCTGCTGTGGTACTAAAAGGTAGATACTGTTTACCTGGGCGTATAAATAAACGTTCTTGTACTTCGACATCACCAAATGTTGTATGCCATGCTATTTTTTTTAACCATTGCCTTTTACGTTTTTTTCTTCATTTTTCAAATCATTAGCTGATGCTTCAACACGGGGTAAAGCCCAGTCCCGTAAAATTTCATTCCCTAGGTTACGCATTTCTTCTATGGCTAGAGTGAAGCCTCATCCGCTGTTATCACATCTCCACTGGTATTTTCGGCTAAATCCAAAATTGACTCGAAGCGAGATTTTAAAGATGGATGGGCTTCTAAGCGCTCGACAAAGTTGTCTTTATTATAATTGTTTCATGAGAGTTCCTGAGCAGTTTAATTTAAAATAGATTAAACTTTTTATCTTACCATTCGCTTAATAAATTTTGACTATTGTTAATTTTCAGATTGATGTAAATAGAACTATCCAGCCCTAATCGTCTCAAAATATCAGTTTGTAAATTAGACAAGGGAGTTAAATATCTGAGAAATTCCCCAGAAAAAGTTTTAATGATTATGATTGTGAGAGTAATATTTGAAAAAACTGATAACAAACGTTTAACTGTTGGTTTAGCAGTCTTTTTTTGACGGTTTTCAGGGTGCAATCCCTCAAGTTTATCATTGCATAATGAACGGCGTACAACAAACTCAACTAAACTTAAAACTCGGACTCCCAAGCTTAAGAAGTGTGATAATCCAATGATTTGGTCTTTACGTTTCATAAAAACGGGAGCAATATTTAACTCACTTTTTAGGCGATTAAAAATACGTTCAATACGATATTCATAACGATAAGAAATCACTGCTTCAGATAATGACATTTGTGCTTTCGTTTTGTTTGTGACAAAAGCTCTCCAACCGAAACGTTGTTTAGCATTGTCTATAGCTTCTTCATTTCTGGTAACCGAAGTAATAGAAAACCGAACTTTGTTTATCACTTGTTTTTTACGTTTTTTGGAGCATCGTCCTGGTCCTACAAATTTCGTTTTGGATAAAATTTCTTTGTCATATTTGACATCTTGTAAGCCTTCTACTCCTTGAGTTTTAATCACTTTTTCGATTGCGGCTATGAGTTGTTGTTCATCAGTAATTTGTCTTTTCCCTCTACCTATTTCTGGCGTTAGAGCTTCTATTTTTTTCTGAGCCGTTTTCAACCGTTTTTCGAGTCCTTTAGCTTGTTGTTCGGCATAAACTGGTGATTTTTTGACCAAAACTCTTTCAGTCCATTCAATTTCTTTTCCTTCAAAAACGCCGAAGTGTTCTCGTTCACATTCATAGCCCGCTGCTATCATGATATCTTTACCATGTTCATCTTGACGATAAACAAACTCTAATTCATAATTTAAGTCCTTTTCTATTCCTTGAGTTATCCAGTCTTCCATATCGGTCGCCGTATGACCCGTTAATGGCAAAGGTGACAGGTAATAAATTTCTTGCCCAACGATATACAACCTGATTGAGAAAGCACTGCTTTTACAATCGCCTGAATATAATAAGCCAGATTTCTTTAAGCTTGAGTCAATACGCTTTATCACTGGAATATACAATTCATCATCTGCTGGATCGAAAGAAACAACTTCAGTAGCTAAAGGCATTCCTAATGTTACTGAAGCTTCCCATCATCAGTTTGAATTGAGGGGAGCGAAGGTCATCTTTGCTATGACCAAACTGTATCAACCCTTCAGGTTCAATATTATGGTTGCATGACACCGTTGTTGCATCGCATCGAATTGTCTCGGTTTCCAAATCATAAACTTTTATGGTTCTCTCATTGAGTTCAGCTTCTATTTTATCCCAATATTTTGAATTTGCCAGATTCTTTAACAAACAAGCTAGACGATCAGAACTCACATCCAGTGCTTCTATTTTTTGACCCACTAAGGAACTTAGGGTAGATTGCATGCCTTCAACATATTTTTCCATAGCAAGTTTCCTGTGATCGCCGTAACGATAAATGTAAGCGAGCCAAATCATAGCTGTCCAACCCCAACTTAAATTCCTTTGTTTCCAATGCCTTGGAATATTATTATCCAATATTTCTACCAACCCCATTTTTCGCATTTGCTCTATTAAGAGGGGTATGTCATCCACCATTTATGTTACAACAATTACATCTTGGGCTTCAAGAGCGGCTTGTAATTCTTTTTCCGATTGTGCTATCATTGCGTTCATCCTCATTAATATTCTCTATTTATTTAACTCACAATGATAACATCATTTCAAAATCTATTCTCAATTATATTCGGTGAAAATTTAAATTTATTTCATTTTTATTAAGCGAATGGCAAGTTTTTATATTATAAGTACTGAACAATAAATTTTCAGGTATTTTAATAGAAGCAACTAGTACATTGTCAAGGATCTATTGAGGGGTAAAGTCTTCTGAGTTTGATTCGAGCATCTTCGGTGGTAAAATGCCAGTCCATTTCAGTTGCCAAATCATTGCGTTGATCGACCCAAGCTGT
>Ga0190315_1000196_pt1 | contig 37536 bp, 29 predicted proteins | sample 48701101_MG_FD_161673 | JGI IMG/M metagenome (GOLD analysis project Ga0190315, IMG submission 161673) | Hydrothermal vent sediment bacterial communities from Southern Trench, Guaymas Basin, Mexico - 4870-11-0-1_MG | ecosystem: Environmental > Aquatic > Marine > Hydrothermal vents > Sediment ...
ATCGATCCAAGAAGAGACGCGAGCATCGCGTCTCTACATCACGTCTCTGCATCGATCCAAGAAGAGACGCGAGCATCGCGTCTCTACATCACGTCTCTGCATCGATCCAAGAAGAGACGCGAGCATCACGTCTCTACATCACGTCTCTGCATCGATCCAAGAAGAGACGCGAGCATCGCGTCTCTACATCACGTCTCTGCATCGATCCAAGAAGAGACGCGAGCATCGCGTCTCTACATCACGTCTCTGCATCGATCCAAGAAGAGACGCGAGCATCGCGTCTCTACAGATGATAGGTGATAAACGGTTTAAAATTTGAATTTCTTGTTTGCCCTTTTAGGCATTTGCGCTGGCATTTGTAACATGAAAGTGGAACCTAAGCCAATTTCACTGGAAACGTAAATGTACCCACCCATTGCACGACTTAGATGATCACAAATGGTGAGCCCTAAACCAGAACCGTCATGGGCACGGCTATAAGAATCATCGGTTTGGGTAAACGCATTAAAAATCGTTTCTATTTTGTCAGGCGCGATACCTTGGCCGGTATCTGTCACCAGAAACCCTAGCCAATCGCACCCTTGATAGATTTGTCGGCGGTTAATGGTAAAAGTAATCGTGCCTTGGTTGGTAAATTTGCTGCCATTGTTTAATAGGTTGAGCAGAATTTGCACTAATTTTGGATAGTCTGTATACATCGTGCCTAATTCACCACTCTGTTCCACAACTAAGGTATTGTTATGATCTGTCACTAACGGTTCAATAGTCGTGACAACGTTTTCTATCAATTGGCTCACAGCAAAGTCTATCGGGTTCAATTCTATTTTTTCGGCTTCTATTTTAGATAGATCGAGAATATCGCTGACAATTGATAATAAGTTTTTACCTGCGGTTTGAATTTTGTAAAGATCAGGCAAGATATCTTCATAACCTAAATCTTCTGCTTCTTCTTCAAGCATATCACTATAGCCGATAATGGCATTCAGTGGTGTGCGTAATTCATGGTTCATTTTCGCTAAGAAAGTTGTTTTCGCATGGTTAGCCGCTTCGGCCGCGATACGGGCTTGTTCAGAAATTTGTTGTGCCGCTTCAGCCGCGATACGCGCTTTTTCAGCTGTATCCTTGGCGCGGATAATTTGTTCTTCAGCTTCCTTAAATTCGGTGATGTCTTCAACGGTACCCACAAAACCTTCGAGTTGACTGCCTTCATAATGTAATGGGATAACATGAGCATGCACCCAGCGGATTTCGTCTTGTAAGCAGATACGAAATTTTGTAGAGCATTCATCATTGTGAAGCACACTGTCTTTCCAAAGCGTTTCTACCTTTTCCCGATCATTGGCATGGATAACATCTAACCAACTGTTACCCAAGTTTTCACTTAAACTGAAAATATTTTGCCATTTTTGGTTGGTATAAACGACTTTTCCCAGCCTATCAGCTTGACAAATACCGACGGGTGAAGCGTGAGCGAGTAAACGAAAGCGTTCTTCACTGTTACGCAAATCCTTAATTAAATGTTCACGTTGCTTGAAGAGAATCTGAGTTTGTAAGTGAGCACTCACCCGCATACAAACTTCTTCTTGTCGAAACGGTTTATTAATGTAATCAACCGCGCCAAGCTGAAAACCTTCTATGACATCTTCCACTTGGTTTTTAGCGGTAATAAAAATAATAGGAATATTTTGAGTGGCTTCTGTTTGCTTCAAACGACGACAAGTTTCATATCCATCCATGTCTGGCATCATGACATCAAGTAGAATCAGATCGGGTAAAGCGCGATTAGCAATCTTCAGTGCTTTTTCACCGCTATTGGCAAAAAAGAGTTGATAACCTTCTTTCGCCAACACTTTGCGTAATACGTCGATATTAGCAGGCGTGTCATCAACCATGAGTACTTTTGCTTGTTTAAGATCAATTTCATGACTAGACATCAAATAACCTCATTCTTGAACTACAATTCAAACGGTAGGGTGGGTAACGGGTTTTTAAAGCACAGCATTCTTTGCTATTTTGAATTAAATTTTTTCTTGTAGGGGGCAGGTAACGGGTTTTTTAAGCCCACCATTCTTTGCTCAATTTGAATTAAATTTTTTCTTGTAGGGGGCAGGTAACGGGTTTTTGTTGCCCACCATTTGTTCATTGATTCATTGATTCTGGCAAATCCAACATTATCGAAAAAGTTGTGCCCTGCCCTAGTACACTTTCTACCTGTATTTCTCCGCCCATCATTTCAACCAGTGTTTTGGTGAGAGATAAACCTAATCCGGTACCTTCAGGCTTATAACGGGGATCGCCTACTTGTTGGAAAGGATCAAATATTTTCTCCACTTCGTCAGCAGCAATCCCCATACCGGTATCGCTGACCTTAAAATGAAGTTTATTTTCTTCATAATGGACAGTCAAAGTGACACTACCTTGTTTGGTAAATTTGATCGCATTACTGAGCAAATTGATAATAATTTGTCGCAACCGTTTTTCATCTCCCTGAACGACATAAGGGATGGGCGTATTTTTTTGCACATTAAAAGCAATGCCTTTTTGTTCGGTACGCATCTTAAATAAGTCAATCATGCTTGATATGAAGGGTTCCAAATTAAAAGATGCTGGGTACAATTCTATACGTCCGGCTTCAATTTTGGACAAGTCTAAAATATCGCTAATCAGCGTCAACAAATATTCACCACAACGATGAATAATTTCTACTCCTTCTTGTTGTTCTAGATTTAAAGTTTTATCTTGCTTGAAAAGTTGTGTAAAACCTAAAATACCATTAAGGGGGGTACGCAACTCGTGGCTTACGTTCGCAATAAAGGCACTTTTAGCATGATTGGCCGCTTCTGCCGCAATACGAGCTTGTTCGGCTATATTCTTGGCCTGAATAATTTGTTCTTCCGCTCGTTTAAAATCGGTAATATCTTCAAGCGTACCCACAAAACCTTCAATTTCACTTTCTTCATCATAACGCAATGGGATAGCATGTGCCTGTACCCAGCGCGTTTCGCCCCGTGATGTGATACGAAATTTCATACTGCATTCGTCAAGGTTATGCACACTGAGTGCCCAAAGCCGCTCGATTTCTTCCCGATCCTCGGCATGGATGACTTGTAACCAGTTATTACCTTCATCTAAATTCAATATATTCTGCCATTTTGGGTTAGTATAAACAATCTTTCCCTTTGTATCTGCCTGACAAATACCGACTGGTGAGGCGTGAGCCAGTAAGCGAAAGCGTTCTTCACTATGACGCAAATCCTTAATTAAATCGTCACGCTGTTTCATGAGTACGCCAGTTTGTAAGTGATGACGAACGCGCATACAAACTTCTTCTTGCCGAAAAGGTTTGTTAATGTAATCAACCGCGCCGAGTTTAAAGCCTTCTATGATATCTTCTGGTTGGTTTTTAGCCGTAATAAAAATAATCGGAATATCTTGTGTTGCTTTATTTCGTTTTAAACAACGACTGGTTTCAAATCCATCCATGCTTGGCATCATCACATCCAGTAGAATCAGATCGGGTAAAGCGCGACTCGCTATTTTGATAGCCTTTTCTCCACTATGAGCAAAAAAGAGTTGATAGCCTTCTCTGATCAAAACTTTGCGTAAGACATCAATATTGGCAGGCGTGTCATCCACCATGAGTACTTTGGCATTTTTCAGTTCACAATCAATTTCATTAGGAGACATAAATGACCTCATTTAAGGTTCAAAGGGTGGCAATAGGTTTTGCAAAGCTGAGATAAGAAAACGCGCTTTGACGCTAAAGATACTCGGTAAAAGAGAAATCTTGCCTCGAAGCCTGCGTCTCTTGCGTCTCTTGCGTTAAAAAAAAGTTCTCAATCAACACCTTAGAGTTGGCCCACTTTATTCAAGCGGTTGCACTTGTTCTTGCAAGGTTTCAAAAATACTGTCCGTATCGTAATCGGCAAGGGCATCTTGAAAACGTTTGGATAATTCTTCTTGTTCAGGTGTGCCTTGGCGTAATTCCGTTGTTAGGGTTTCTAGGGCAGTGACGTTACTGAGTTCGGCCGCTTCTAACAAACGCTCATAGAGCGATTTGGGTAAAGACAATTTGACAGAAGGAGCCGTTTTTTCTGAGATAACAGGCTTGTCAAGTGGTGGTTCTTGATATTGACTCTCTTGATAATCAAGCGATTGCAGTTGCACTGTCTCAGGAATACTCGGTATCGGTTCATCAGGAAAAGTCGTCAACTCTGAACTATCATTTTCTTTAACTTGAAAATTATCCGGTGTGTCATTTAATATTTCTTCTTCAACTTCTAATGGAGTCACTTCTTTTTGTAATGTTTCAAAAATGGCATCCGTATCGTAATCGGCAAGATAGTTTTGAAAGCGTTTAGCTATTTCTCCTTGTTCGGGCGTACCCTCGCGTAATTCAGCCATCATCGTTTCGAGAGCACTTAAGTTGCCAAATTCAGCCGCTTCTAACAGAGAATCATAGAGCGGTTTTGGCAAAGACACAGGAGCTGCCTCTCTTGATACTGTCGTCTGTTCAGCTATTTCTGCTTTAAATTCAATACCCTCTACTGGATTCATTTGTTCCAGTATCTCAAGAATGCTATCAGTATCATAATTCGCGAGACAATCTTGAAAGTGTTTCGCTAAGGCTTGTTGCTCGGCATTGCCTTCGCGTAATTCGGCCGTTATCGTTTCGATGGCCGTTAAATTGCTTAATTCTGCTGCCTCTAGCAAAGGCTCATATATTGATTTTGGCAGAGAGAGTTGAGTGAAATCCAAATCAAGGCAGGGGGCTGAATCTTCTGAATCACTCACATGTTCAGACGCTTTATATTCAAATTCAACGTTTAGGAATTTATCTAAGCACTCATAAATCGCTTCAAAACGAAAAGGCTTGAAAATGAAATGGTCAAAACCCGCTTGTAACATCGATTCAGTATCTTCTTGTAGCGTTGAAGCGGAAATCGCTATACAAATTATCTTGTCATCAGAAAAATGGTCACGTATATAATATAAAGCTTCAGTCCCATCCATAACCGGCATACGGATATCCATAAAAATAATATCAGGTTTTTGTTCAGCTATTTTATCTAAACAGTCTTGCCCATTAACGGCTTCACGGATTTCAAGCCCAATATCCCGCAAAATACGCGACAAAATATGTCTATTTTCTTTGACATCATCGACAACCAGTGCAGAAACGTGGTAGCCGGGCGCAAGATGAGCAATTTCTGCCACGAATTCCTGTACGACAACTTCTCCCTCCCCAAGGGCTAAAGGTAGCAGCACTGTAAAACAAGCCCCTTTACCCAGTTCGGATTCCAAAGTCAAAGCGCCACCCATTAAATCGACTTGTTGCTGACTGATTGCGAGGCCAAGCCCTGTGCCGCCTTTATCGTAGCCAGCGGTATCTTGATGAAACGGTTTGAAAATCGTTGCTTGAGCCTCTGCGGGAATCCCTGGCCCCGTATCAATCACTTTAAAGCAATACAGTTCAGCTTCTTGTGTCACCTGCAAGAGGACTTTTCCGGTTTCCGTAAATTTGACCGCATTACCCAATAGATTAATGAGAATTTGGCGTAATTTGCTTTGATCAGCATACACCACTTGTTTTGGGACTGTGCTTTCCACGCACCACTTTAATTTTTTTTGCTCGCAGCGCATTTTGAACATAGCTGACAAGCCTTGAACTAATTCGCTGATATAAAAATTCTCAGGCCGTAATTCCATCGCCCCTGCTTCAATTTTGGAAATATCCAAAATATCATTGATTAATCCTAGCAGGTGATTACCACTTTTTTCAATCGCATGGAGGGAATCTTGTTGTTCTTGATTTAAATTAGTATCTCGCCGCAAGAGTTGGGCATAACCGAGTACCGCGTTCATGGGGGTGCGGATTTCATGAGACATGTTGGCGAGAAAGACGCTTTTAGTCTTGTTGGCAGCCAAGGCTTGATCGCGTGCTTGGGCAAGTTGGATCGTCCGTTGTTTAACCAAGTCTTCTAAATGATTACTGTATTGGTCAATCTGTACCAACATCTCATTAAATCCGTCAACGAGTGTACCGAGTTCATCATCGCCGGTTTTTTGGGCACGGAGGGTATAGTTTTTCTGCACCGATACCGTTGAGATGGTTTTTAAGAGATTATAAATCGGCGTTGTGAACAATTGTTGGAGTTTAGAGGCGAGCAACACACCGAGCAATAAAGAAAGGATTAACACGACAACCACAATACTGATTGCCCACCATAGGCGTTCATAGAGTAGTGTCAAATCGGCACGAATATAGACTGTACCAATCATCTCATTCTCGAAAATAATTTGTTTAAATATTTCTATATCATTTTTATGGAAAAAATAATTATCTTTAATTTGGCTTCCCGATGTGTTTGGGTTGGCAAAGTAATAATCACTGATCGTCTTTTCTGCCAAGCTGGGTGGCACCGTCGGTTCATCTTCCATCAGTGAGGCAAAGTTGGATTCTGAAAGCGCGTCTCGTATTTCACCTTCTTGTACATCAGGCACTATGCCATTTTCGAGTGCCTCATCTACATGGTTTTGTGTATATGGCACAAAATCGGGCATCGTGGTGTTTTCTTGTTCATTTTTTTCTAGTGATGCCAAACTGGGCGCAATTGCACTTTGTAGCTCGTCTTCTATATTAGGTGTCAAGCCTGCCGCATTTTTTTCTCCTTTATCTCTGACGTAAGTAGCGAACAGTTGCCCATCAGGTGTAAAAACGTAGGTTAATATAATATGTTCATTGGCTTTTAACGCCGCTATATTTTCTTCTACAGTTATGCTGTCATCAAAGCTAAGCCCAGCTGTGCTATTCATCCCAACTAAATCAGCTAAAACAAAGAGATCGGCAACCATGCTCCGACGCAATCCAAACCATTCACTGGTGATGAGTGCCCCCGAAGCCAAGAGCAATAAAATACCGCTGGTTAAAAGAATAATAGCGCTTAGCTTATTCTTGATGGGTATATCACTGAATTTTCGCATTTTTTCTGTTCCGTTATCCGTTATCCGTTATCCGTTATTAGTTAGTTCTTGTTTTTGGAAACAGAATACTAAGCAATATACCAATTAATTGATAACAGATCACTGATCACTGATTATTGAAGATTGAAGAATAACGTCAATCTGAGTCAATATTCAAGTTTGTAGTCGTCGCTGTAGTCGTCACTTCAATGTCATTAAGTTAAGCTTTTGGGTGAGTTAATAGCATAGAGTCGTCGCTTCTGCGACTTTGACAAATAAAACTTACATACAAAACATTGAAACTTTTGGGCTCCTGCAACCCTTTGGCTTGCCCCTACATGACACAACTTTTTGTAGGGACAATACTTCGGATAGCCCTTATCAACGGGGCAATCCTTTGCCCCAGCCCTTTTAATGGCATTTTTCTATTTTTCTACGCCACATTGAAACTGAACATAATAACTGATAAATTATTCAACTTTAAGCCGTTTGAAAGATTAGAAATTAAAGGCGGGATATCTCATGTATGTTAATGGGTTGCGAGGTTTTATAAACCTCTTATTAGTCTGTGTATTAACCGGTTCGTTAAGCTATGCAGCAGTTCCACTTTTCAATGAATATCAGGCGAAAGCGGACTATTTACTCAGATTTGTTGAAGTCATGAGTTGGCCTGATTCAGCATTTGATAATGCTGATACCCCTATTCGTATTTGTCTATTGGGTAAAGAATCGCTTAATCATTTTGAGCCCAAACTGTTAGGTCAAACAGTCAAAGGGCGTACTATCAAGGTATTAGATTTTACCAACTTAACGGATGTTGACACCTGTCACCTCCTGTTTATCAGTCAGTCAGAACAACACTTACTTCCCGAAATTTTGGCCTATACCCAGCACTATCCGATTCTGACTATCAGTGAGATAGAGGATTTTGTGGTAGAAGGGGGCATGATTCAGTTTTACAACCGGCAGAACAAAGTGCACTTTATGCTTGATCCTCAAACCATAGAAGAGGCCGGTATTATAGTCCAAATTTATGAGTAGTTTCTATGAATGATGTTTTTGAACACCAAGAATGCAAAGGAATACAAAGGATTGCGAGAGCTTATCAAAATGTCGTCCCCCTATCAATTGTTCAATATCATGAATGGGTACGTGTTCCTTTGTATTCCATATAGTTTGTTCGATAATGGGTTGGCCTTAGATATCACTCAATATTAAGAATATAGCGTTTCCCAATTGAATGAAGTACAAATTATTTGAATGCAAAATTTATTTTGCTGCCTGATTTTCGTTCCAAATTTATTTTGCGGCCTGATTTTCGTTCCAAATTTATTTTGCTGCCTGATTTTCGTTCCAAATTTATTTTGCGGTTCGATTTTCTTGATATAACTGTACGTCATGAGATCGGGAAACGCTATATCAAGGTTTTGAAAACGGGTGTGATCATTGATCATTGATCTAGCCAAAAATTATCGCTATTGAGCATTCGGCATTCGCCATGGGCGACGTTTTTTAATTCGCATTCCATAAGGGTAAGACTATGTGGTTTCAACAGAAAGTTATCAGTAACCAGCGACACTGGGGTATAACCCTTTGTCTTTTAACCGTATTGATTGGTTCATTGAGTTATGCTGCCGTATTACTGACTCCAAAAGAATATCAGGTTAAAGCGGTTTATTTATTCAATTTCTCTAAATTCATTAACTGGCCTGCATCAGCGTTTGATAATTCAAGAACCCCCATTCGTATCTGTGTTTTGGGTAAAAACCCGTTTGAGGATTTTGATAGGCTTGTGAAGGGGAAAAAAGTCCAAAAACGCCGTGTCATGGTGCAGCATATCCGCGACTATAGACAGGCCAACCGCTGTCACATTTTGTTTGTCAGCAAATCAGAAAAGGGCAATCAGGCGGCTATTTTGGCTTATACCCAACAATACCCTATTCTCACCGTCAGTGATATCAGGAATTTTGTGGTACGTGGTGGGATGATTCAATTTTATATCCGGGGTAGAAAGGTGCGCTTTATGATCGATCCAGAAACGGTGCAAGAGGCGGGTATAAGAGCCAGTGCTAATTTGTTGAGGGTAGCGAAAATTGTGAGGTAAGTTGATCATATCCATGGCAAGCGAACGGTTTAAACGGATACGACAAAGTAACGAGGATAACTATGTTTAAAATTCATCTCAATAAGCGGTTAATGCTATATTGTTGCATCGGGGTAGGCTTGCTCACGACAACCGTACCTAATTACGCAATAACTGATCCGGATTCAGACAGCGTATACGACTATTTAAGCAGTTTAAGTTTAGAAGAACTGGGTGAAGTCGAAGTCACACTTTCCGATGTTTTTGATATTTTTGATGCCGTGGTTGCCGTCAAAGAAGTGAGTGTCGCAACAGGCACAAACCAATCGACAGCCCGTGCGCCAGCTGTCACCAGCGTGATTACCGCTTCGGATATTGAAGCGATTGGCGCGACCGATTTGGACGAAGTGCTGGAAACGGTACCCGGATTGCATGTTTCAAGAAGAGATTTTGGCTACGCGCCCATTTATAGCTTTCGAGGCATTTACACTCAAAATAATCCACAAGCATTGGTGCTGATTAACGGTATTCCCATGACGGGCTTGTTTTTCGGAAATAGAAGCCATGTCTGGGGCGGAATGCCTATCAACAGCATCGCCAGGATTGAAATCGTCCGGGGGCCCGGTTCGGCTGTGTTTGGGGCTGATGCCTTTGCTGGGGTCATTAATATTATCACTAAAACCAAGAATGATATTGATGGTACTGAAATAGGCGCACGAGTGGGTAGTTTTGATACTTATGATGCCTATTTATTGCATGGTGATCAATGGAAGGGCTTCGATGTGGCTTTCTCGATGGAATACCACGATACCCAAGGACATGGGGAAATCATTGAGGAAGATATCCAAACGAGTTACGACAAAATGTTTGGGACTCATGCTTCTCTTGCGCCTAGCTCTGTCAATGTACAACAACGCAATTTTGATGCTCGCTTGGATATTTCTCGCGAAAATTGGCGATTACGTACTGCTTACCAAGGACGGCATAATCAAGGTACAGGCCTAGGTGAAGGTTCTGCCTTGAATCCCAATCGCTTGACCGAAGACCGTCTCCATGCCGATCTCACTTATCATAATCGTAAATTCACTGAAAACTGGGATGTAACTGCACAACTCAGTTTTTTCAACAATGAATCTGGTGCTCCTGTCGAGAGTTGGGTTTTGCCACCTGGTGCTTTTGGTGGTGCTTATCCAAGGGGCCTATTCTACAGTGCTAGTTTTTCAGAACGCCATACCTACTTAAACTTATCAGGATTTTATTCTGGTTTTAAAAAACACACAATCCGTTTGGGAACGGGTTATCATTATGGTGATTTTTATGAAGTCAAAGAATTAGGGAATAGCGGCATTAATCCTAGCACAGGACTTCCTCTTCCTCCGGGCAGTCAGGTTGTCGATTTTACGGATACACCTTATGCTTCTATGCCAGAAAAAGCCCGTCAAAATTGGCATTTTTTCTTACAGGATGCCTGGGCTTTTGCACCCAATTGGGAACTGACAACAGGTATTCGTTATGACGAATATTCAGATTTTGGGTCAACCACTAACCCCCGTATTGCCCTAGTATGGCAAATGACACCCGATTTGTTCAGCAAATTACTTTATGGGCGTGCTTTTCGTGCCCCATCATTCCGGGAGCTCTATCTAAACAATGCAGCACTACCATTGCCTAATCCAAACCTGCAAGCAGAAAGCATTGATACACTAGAACTCGCTATTGACTACAGTGTTATAAAAAATTTACATCTGGCTTTGAACTTGTTTGCTTACGAATGGCGTGATGCCGTGCGTTTTTTGCCCGAACCTACTGATCCTAATATTTTAAGCGTACAAAACGCAGGAAAACAAACGGGTCAAGGCTTTGAAGTGGAAACACGTTGGCTGGTCAACAAAAACTTCAGTGTATTAGCTAATTATGCTTACCAACATGCTGTTGATGAGAATGACCAAAATTCGGGTTTTGCTCCGCATCAAACGGGGTATCTTCGCACCGATTGGTTAGTTTATCCGAACTGGTATCTCAATACGCAACTCAACTGGATTGCTGACAGAAAACGGGCCTTTGGTGATCCGAGAACCGCTCTTGATGACTATACGACGGTGAATTTAACCCTGCGTCGCAAGGAGATTAGAGAAGGGCATTGGAATTTTGCTATGGGGGTCAGGAACTTATTTGATATTGATTCACGGGAACCGAGTGTTGGTCCAGGTCAAGACGGCATTATCACTATTCCTCATGATTTACCTCTAGCAGGGCGAAATTATTTTATGGAACTTCGGTATCGTTTTTAGACTTGCCCCTAAATAAACGTAAGTCATTGAAAATATGAGATACAACGAGATTAAAAATCAAGGACTTAGCTTATTAAGGGACAAGTCTTTTGAAGAAAAGAGGGCAGGATTGTAATATAACGGATGAAAGTGGAGGGCGAACACGCAAGGCTAGCCCCTACAACTTTGTAGGAGCATAGCTGTGCCTTTCTGCTATTTTGAGTGGAATGATTTTTCTCACAACTTATATATCTTAATGATTAAATTGGCCTTTTTACATTTAAAAGACAATACGATTGTCGATGAGATGAGAATAATAAAAGGTGAATAATAAAAGGTTATTAATTTGGCTTATAGGCTTTGATTTCTGCAAATAATACAGGTAGACATTGGAAAGGGCGATAGTGAGCCTTGCCAAATTCTGTCAAAAATGGAAATCCATGTTTGTATTCAAACATCGTTTTATCAACTTCTTCAGTTGTAATATTATGACTCATATTATGACAAGTGACTTCTTGAAAATCAGTGGCTAAAATGGCCGTTTGTGTTTCACTTAGACAAGGTGTTTGGTACTGAGCATAAACACGGTTAAATTCTAAAAGTTCTTGCTGTTCTTGATCTGATAAAGGGGGTTCTTTGCTAAAAACATCTTTGATATAAAGCTTCCCCCCCTTTTTGAGTACTCGGTAGGCCTCAGCAAACAGTTTTTGCTGATCAGAAGAATAACCTGTTGATTCAAAGAAAAATACCACGTCAAAGGTTTCATCGGCAAAGGGAAGGTGGTGATAATCACCAATATGTACCTGAATTTTTTCAGTTAGGCCAGCTTCGTCTATCAATTTTTTTGCGGTTTCTGCTTGAGCGGTAGACAGGGTAATCGCATCAACTTTTAAGTCTCCAATACTTTGAACAATGTCAATACTGGGACCGCAAACACCGCAACCCGCATCCAGGACATGTTGTCCTGCTTGTATACCCGCTTGAGAGGCTAGATAAAGATTAGTGGCACGATAAGGATCATCAACTGGCGTATTTGTGATCAGGGTACCGGCTTGGTAGGTTTTTCCAACATCTTGCACAATGATGGCATTCATTGTGTCGTAGTAATTGCGAACTTTTTCCAGAGTGTTTGTCTCATCAGCGGCCGTATCACTAACGGTTCTTTGATCTTGTGATTTCATTAGCGTTGTTTTCATCAATTTCATCTTCAAACTCTAAAGTCTTGCTATCAAACCAACGATGTCCAAATGCTAGATATCCTTTTGCTTCTAATGGTTTATCGGGGTGATAAACCATTTTGACATGATTAATTTTTCTAAAAAATGCACTGACTGCTTGCTCACTAAAAAAAGCATCACCCCAATTGAGATGGGTAGGCCACAAGGCGGGCTCAGATTCAGGTTGTGAAAACCCAGGCCAAGCGAGAAAAGCTTCTTTTTTAGAAGGGCTACATAATCCATTTCCAACTAAATAGTCAAAAAAGAATTGCCAACGTGGTTCATGCAAAGGTTGCTTATCAAAATAACATTCCAAACCTATCTGAGCATGGATAAGCTTACTCACATCCAAATTTAAAAAACCAATCTTGTCTACCAAATGGGAAAGGGTTTGCACTAAATTTCCAAGTGTATCAGTCGGGCCGGGCCAACCGATTTGCAGCAAATAGTCTAAAATGTCTTCAGATTTAAGTTCTTCTATAATTATGCGTACTGCTTCAGTTGGACGAGAAAGCATGATACCAAGGTGGATAATCTGGGCACCTGCTGGTAGCGCATGAAGACATTGTTCGAGATTTGCCTCTAATTTTTTAGAAAAAGGACGATTGAATTGCCTGATAAGAGTCTCGATCAGCGTCAACATATTGTTGTCACTACCCATTTTCCGATTGAATTCAACAAAAAAACTTGGAATAGCTACTTCAGGAGGCTGTCCAGTGATATCAAATTCGAGTGCGATGTTTTTCACACTTTGGGACAGAAAGGACGCAGGTTCAAGCCATTCACACTGAAATGCTTGAAGCATTTGCCAGATGGGATGGGTTAAAAACTGTGGAGGTAGAGTATTGAGGTGACGTGGCAAAGAAACGAATAAGTCAACTGCCTGAGACGAATTTGCCCCTAAACGACATTCAAATCCGGCATAAGAAAAAGGGGGTAAAACCTGGGCTAATGCTTGGAGGTGAGATAGGGCGTTAGGTGTAACCAAGTCAGAATGAAGGTGGGGAGTGATAACCTTTAGGTAATCTTCCATTGAGTTCATAAATAAAATCCTACACACGGTAAAGGGTATGCGAATTGAACGATTGGCATGAAAAGCCTCCAAGGTGTTGAAAACTCTTGGAGGTTGGCATTAAACACTCAAAGTTTCAAGCCTAGTATCAACTTGTTACGGGTAACGGTAGGTAAGGTAAAATGAGTGGTGCAACGGTTTCGTTCTGCTTCTGTGATAACTTCCTAGCCGGTTGACGCGCTGCTGAGATGGCCTTGACCTCCTTAACAGTGAAAGCGTAGCCGATTTCTTTGCCCAGCTTCACGGCCAATTGGGCAAACTGTTCTGCGTCAGTGGCTTCTTTGAGTTGATCTTGCAAGGCAAAGTCTTGTATAACACGTTGTTGGAATTGTTTCACATTGTCTATAGACATCTTATTTTCCTCATACTGACTGACTGAAAATTGTGATTTGATTGAAACCCATATCAAAAGCCTTACCCTTCAAACAAATCATAACGCTTGAAAAAGTGAAGACCGTTTGAGTGTGATAGGCCATTTGACTGACACGAAAATCTCCGCCGATCATGGCCTCAATAAATCACTTTTATTGAGTAATGTTTTACAAAACCCCTTATTGAAAGAAATAACCCAGCATTCTGGGCCTTTCTACTTTTTTTATAGTTATTATAAATATTATCGTGATTATCACGAAGTTAAATAAAGCAAAATCTCCGGCATTTCTCGTATCCCCAAACAACAAATGACAATCACTTTATGAATTAAGTTTTTACGAATATAAGATTGTGGTAATGTCTTGGTTTAATCCATTTTATATAAATAATCTTTGTCGTTATTAGTGGTGTTAAACTTAATCATCAAGAATCAGAACTTTTGTTTTTGAATAGAGAGTAGAATCAGAACGGTATGACAAACAAACGCTTCTGGCCGATACAGCAAAAACGAACGCTATTATTACTATTTTTAGAAAAAATGTAAAGACTTATTTTAATAATTTTGTTAATTGAGACATAAAATGATTTGTATGGCTATAAAGTTACCATTTTATAATTTATTAATAGACTTGTTTCAAAGTGTTAGTGGGTCGAAAACATTCAAGTAGAGTAACCATAAAAGTTTTTTATAATTTGAATTTATTTTTTAAATATCACTATTTTAATATATTCAAAACTAATCATTTTTTTTAGTTATTATTATTTAGTATTACAATATATTCTTAATGCCCTCATAAATTAAATTTGGGATAATTAATATCAATGTTTGAATGAATCAATGATCACTTATCAAAACATTGATATATTTTATATTCAAGATTAGTAATAATTAATTCTTTCAAACTATAGCGTAAGCTTTAGATAATATCTGGCAATTAAAAAGTTGACTATTTCACTTAATGCATTGAATTAGTTCTCAATTAAAAAAAAAACCGTTTTATTTTCACTCATCAAATTGTGAAATGAAAACGGAATGAAATCATTGATTAATAACATAAAAATTAAAGTAATTGCCCTTTTTAGATAATAATATAAAATGCTTAAAAAATATTGGGTAGGCGAAAAGGAAAATATCCGGATTCCCATCACTTTTCAAATTCTTAACCTCGATCACACCTAGCAAAACGGTGTTTTAAATCAATTTCATAAATAAATCTTATACTTATACTCTGTGTGACTTTGTGGTACTCTGTGAACTCTATTTGAAGTTCAAGTTTTTGCGCGCAAAAACTTGAACAACGAATGTTGGAAAAGTTGACTTGAAATCGATCTAAACACTATTGACACTTGACTCATAAGTATGACGCTTTTTTAATACATTAATTTAATTTAATTTAATTAAGGAGAAACCGTTATGAAAATGGTGACAGCCATTATTAAGCCTTTTAAACTTGATGATGTGCGAGAAGCACTTTCCGAGATTGGCGTACAAGGTATCACGGTGACTGAAGTCAAAGGGTTTGGTCGTCAAAAAGGCCATACGGAATTGTACCGGGGAGCAGAATATGTGGTCGATTTTTTACCCAAGGTGAAAATTGAGGCTGCTGTGAGTGAGGACGCGCTTGATCAAGTTATTGATGCCATTACTAAATCGGCTAACACGGGCAAAATTGGAGATGGAAAAATTTTTGTCTATAGTCTTGAGCAAATCATTCGGATTCGTACTGGAGAAACGGGCATAGATGCAATTTAAGTCGGATAACCTGGTAAAATATGATTGGATAACACATAAGGCTTATCAAGAATTTGCTGATAGTGCTTATTGCCGTCGGCCTTTCTTCCTGCTGAAGAGTCTTTGAATACGGGAAACACAGCTTAGATGCTGACGGCAACTGCACTGGTATTATTCAGAGACTGATGCTTGGACTGTCTTTGTTTTAGGCAAGAAGGGTGCCTCGCTTACCACCTATCAGTTTGTCAAAAGTACTTAGGATAAGAGATTGTTTCCATTGTAGAGACGCGATGCTTCGCGTCTCATGCTCTGGGTCGCCTCGAAACAGAGACGCGAGGCATCGCGTCTCATGCTCTGGGTCGCCTCGAAACAGAGACGCGAGGCATCGCGTCTCTACGAAAACTGATAGGTTGTAAGGGGTGCCTCGTAAAGATATTCCGCTTTGCTTATATTTGTGGTAATATTATGGGCGACGTTTGTGTTTTTAGGTGAAAAGGCAAACTTGCCCCAGTTTCCCAGATAAAAACTGTGATGTCATAATATCAGTTGTTCAAAAAACTTACAAAAAACAGAAACAATCAGGTTCGTGAGTACATCAATAATTTAATCAAAAAAATTATTATAATCTGAATGTGTTGAACTCCAAGGGACCCTTTTTTATCATGAACTTCTGAACTTCTGTCGAGTAAAAGCTTTTTGTTTAACTTATATTTTCTCTTTTCTTTTCAAATCTTAAGGAGGATTTGTTTATGAAGATGGTCACTGCCATCATTAAGCCTTTTAAACTTGATGATGTGCGAGAAGCACTTTCAGAGATTGGGATACAAGGTATTACGGTAACTGAAGTGAAAGGGTTTGGTCGTCAAAAAGGCCATACGGAATTGTATCGTGGGGCAGAATACGTGGTCGATTTTTTACCCAAGGTGAAAATTGAAGCGGCTGTGAGTGAGGAGGAACTTGACAAAGTCATTGATGCCATTACGAAAGCAGCTAACACCGGCAAAATTGGGGATGGCAAAATTTTTGTTTCTGCTCTTGAACAGACGATTCGCATTCGTACTGGTGAAACGGGCAGAGAGGCACTTTAAATGAGACAACCGGAGAAAAGCAAGATGACTATCCAAAAATCTCACTGGACTTCGCTTTTATTGATAACCCTTCTTTCTGCCTTACCCTCTGTGACTTTTGCACAGGAGTTGAATACGGGTAACACGGCTTGGATACTGACAGCAACGGCACTGGTGCTGTTTATGACGATTCCAGGTTTGTCTATGTTTTATGCGGGTATTGTACGCAGTAAGAATGTTTTGTCGGTACTGATGCAATGCTTTGCGATAACCTGTATGGTGTCTATTCTGTGGCTAGTGTATCTCTACAGTCTGGCTTTCGGAGAAGGCAATAATTGGATTGGTGATTTAAGCAAGGCTTTCATGGCCGGTGTTGGTAAGGATGCCTTAAGGGGAGATATTCCCGAAACGGTTTTCTCTATGTTCCAACTGACTTTTGCCATTATTACGCCGGCGCTGATAGTGGGTGCCTTTGCAGAGCGTATGAAGTTTTCGGCTATGTTGATTTTTAGTGCGATATGGGTCACTTTAGTTTACGCGCCAGTGACACATTGGGTTTGGGGCGGTGGCTGGCTTGGCAACATGGGTCTGTTAGACTTTGCTGGGGGTACGGTTGTGCATATTACCGCTGGTGTCGCCGCTTTGGTAGCCGCTCTTGTTATGGGTAAACGTCATGGTTTTCCGCAATCGGCTATGCCACCCCATAACCTAACCATGACGGTAACTGGGGCAGGTATGCTCTGGGTAGGTTGGTTCGGTTTCAATGCCGGTAGTGCTTTAGGCGCGAATGGTGATGCTGGAATGGCGATGATGGTAACCCATATTTCAGCCTCCGCTGGTGCAATGGCTTGGATGGTGATGGAATGGATCAGATACGGCAAACCGAGTGTGTTAGGTATTGTGACCGGTATGGTAGCGGGTTTGGGCACCATTACACCAGCTTCGGGTTTTGTAGGGCCGGCCGGCGCACTGGTTATCGGTCTCACAGCGGGCGTGGTGTGTTTTGGCGCGACAAACTTCCTAAAGCGAGTATTGAAGATAGACGACTCTTTGGACGTGTTCCCAGTGCATGGTGTAGGTGGCATTTTAGGTACTTTATGTGTCGGTATTTTTGCTTCCACAGAACTGGGCATCTTTAGCGGTCAAGGTTTTGCTGAGGGTGTCAGCAGTATGGGTCAACAATTGGGTATTCAGTTCGTGGGTGTCATTTCTACAATCATCTACACGGCGATTATGACCTTTATTATCCTCAAAGTCATCGATATCGTTATCGGATTGCGTGTGTCCAAAGAAGATGAGATTGAAGGTTTGGACATTGCGTTACATGAGGAACGGGGTTATATTATTTAAACGTTTTCCTTATGTTTTTCACAATCCCCCCCTTTTTTGGAACTCCCCCCTTGTGGGGGAATTTAGGGGTTGATTTTTGGAGAAGCTGATGAGCGAGTTACGCGATTATTTGCAAGAATATATCGATATCTTGCAAATGTTATTAAACCAGTACAGCAACGATGATCTGATGGTCGGAAAAGCGCAAGAAATTTTTAAAAGTGATCACGATCCGCGTTATTTGGTGTTGGCACAGAAATTAGCACAAATTAAGAAAAAAGCGTCTGATGTGAAGCAGAATGATAATATTGCTTCCGCTTTCAAATTAATAGATAAAGACACATATTAGGAATTGAATTTTTAGGGGCAATCCGTAGGGTTGCCCTTTTTTTATGTTTTGTAAAAGGGGAAGGGGGCAACGGGCGGCAACCGGGGCAAACACAAGGGATTGCCCCTACAATAATCATTTTCAGTAGTTCGAAAACAAATAAAAGCAAAATAAATTTTGCACTCCAAAGCAAAATAAATTTTGTACTCCAAAGCAAAATAAATTTTGCACTCCAAAGCAAAATAAATTTTGCACTCCAAAGCGAAAAATAAATTTTCTTTGAAAATCGGGCCTTCAAGATTATCAATATGACCTTTTTGTTTATGCGTTTTTTTGTTCGACTGATTTTTGTAAACGTTTTAAAAACACCCTCATTTCTTTAGCCGCCTGTTTATCTCCCTTCTTTTCTGCCACTGCAATGCCTTGCATATAGGCATCAATCGCTTCTTCAATTTGCTGATTTTCGGCCAATGCTTTGCCATAGCCTTTCCAAGCGGCTGAGTAATTCGGTTCAAATTCCAAGGCCTTAGCAAAGTGCATCGCAGCAGTCACAAATACTTTTTCTTTTGAATAAGCATTGCCTAAACCATAACGCAGCATCGTATTATCTTGCCCTTTTGCTAACAGGGCTTCAAAATGGGTAATGATGTTGTCCATGAGCTTGTCCTAAATCGCGAGTTCCACAATTAATGGTAAATGATCAGAGCCAATAGACTCTCCTGTTTTGATCTTCATGACTTTGATATCAGGACTCACTAAACAGTGATCGATGGGTATCATCAAAACAGGTAGAAAAGTCGGCCAAGTCGGCAAAATCCCAAAGCCTTGCCTAGCATTAATTAATCCCGTTTCTTGAATCAGTTGTGAATAAAAGGGTGACCACATTGAAATATTGAGATCGCCTATCAGCATTTTAGGAGACGCTAATTGTTTAATAAAGGATTTGACTTCAAACAATTGACTGTTTCTATGCTCAAACAGGCCTTCAGTGATGGGTGGCAAAGGGTGAGTTGTCAACAGAGAAACCATTTTATGATTGAACTTGATTTTGACTAGAATACTTTCCCGCCCGGAACGACCTAATGAAAGCATTTGCGTTTTTTCAAAAGGAAAACGGCTGAAAATCAGCGTCCCAAAAAAATAACTGTTAGGCGGTGCTTCTACATAAGGCAATGTTTTTTCAAGCACCTTTAAGTGTTTGAGCCAATGTCGATTCCCTTCTTGCACAATTAAAATATCAGGACTTTCTGCTGCAACCAGTTGAACAAGAGCAGAATAATTTTGGTTTTTAATATTCACGTTTGAAAGCAAGATGCTTAGAGAATGATTTTGGGTATGATTTTCGACACTTGGAAAGTACCAAGGTAGCACGACGAGGCCATTGATAATCAGGCCTAAGAAACTCAAAATCGCCCATTCCCACTGTCGTAGCCATAAGCAGATAAAAACACAGAATATTGATAAAACAAAGTACTGTACTTTGAAATGAGAAGTCAATTCAAAAGTCCAATGGCGGGTACCCAAATAACCCGTGAGGCTGAATAACAATATAATCGCTATTAACCACTTGATTCTTTTTAATAAAAAGGATTTCATGGATTGGTTCTTATGTTGGCCCTTTAGTTTTGTGTTTCAGTGGGCAACACTCTTTGCCCACCCTACAAAAATCATGATAATGTGTGTTTCTATGGTGCTTCACACCACGCCAATTCACCCGGTAATTGACTAGCAGAATATTCAAAATGCAATACTCGCCGATGTAATGGATTCAAACTGGCGGATGAAGCGTGAAGTAATAATGGCCGCATAACCATGACACCCCCTTTTGAAACGGGGCATAAAACTTCAGGAGTGACTTGTCGCAACGCTTGTATCTGAATATGACTCATACGCCCCCGTCGATGAGAACCGGGTATGACAGACAATGCTCCATTTTCAACCATGCAGTCATCTAAGTGAATACGAAGTGTTAGCATATTTTCAAGAACAGAAGTCGGCGGTTGTACATGCAGTATCCCCGCTTTTTTAGACCAAGGGCCAAATCCAGTGATATCACATTGCTTTTGAACAGTAATGGTCAAATCTTGATGCCAAGGCACGATCCAATTTGCATGACTGGTTTTATCAAAGAAAATAGCACGTACAACTTTAGCCCCTTTTCCCAAAATAGGCTCTATCAGCGCGCGTAGGCTAAGATGTCGCGCTAAACTTGAAAGTGAGGGCACCTGATTTAATAAATCACGAACAGCATAAAGGCTACCTTGGCGCACTCTGGTAGCGTTCCCTGAAGGGACTTGATTGAGTGCATTCAGAATATCATTGAGAATGTTATTAGAAATCATATCAGGCACTATCGCAAATCCATCATGATTGATTTTATTCAAATAAGTCTGTTGCTGCATTTTATTTTTCGCTATTTATTGAGCTAACAAAATCGTCATTTCGATAACTTAAATGACAAATAAAAAATTATCAATTCTCAATTATCAATGACAGAGTCAAAAAAATTTTGCCCTGATGCTTGACTTATGGAAAAGAAGACTATACAATGCGCCTCTCTTTCGTGAGGGGCTATAGCTCAGCTGGGAGAGCGCTTGCATGGCATGCAAGAGGTCGGCGGTTCGATCCCGCCTAGCTCCACAAATTATTTAATTCAAATTGTCCCCATCGTCTAGAGGCCTAGGACACTGGATTTTCATTCCAGCAACAGGGGTTCGACTCCCCTTGGGGACGCCACTCCGTTTTTTAACCCCGTTTGGGGTTTTGGAAGCGCGTCAAGTCATTTCACATTCCAATATAAATAAATTAAGTATAATTTTCTCAACAAACTGCCTTAAAATGGCTTTCAATTTATCGTTTTCGCGTTCTGCTTTCAATCCATCCCAATAATATCCCATCTAATAATCCCCTTCACTCAGCAATATTTAATTTAAATTGCTCATTTCGGCGATCCATTTTTTTCTCATAACATAAATCCTTTTTTTTTTTCATTTTGTTCATAAAACAATAATACGCTTTTTTACTAAAACCAGATGATCATAATCAATTAAAACATCAATCGCTTTATTAATTTTTTAATAGCGATATCAGGATGTACCCACGTACCTTGGGCTTGGGCTGCCGCCCCTAAGTGATTGAATTAGTTTCTGAAACTGTGGAAAAAAAATAACATGCCCCTAAACTCACGGCGTATTTTGTGTGCTAGTAGTATTAATACTCCTCATATTTATTATGTGGAGCGTGGCAAAGCCCCGCGGCGATGAATACGGTTTCAGTTATAACAAATAATAATTATAGCGTTTCCCGATTGAATAAAGTACAGTTATATCAAGAAAATCGAACCGCAAAATCAATTTGGACGAAAAACCGCAAAATCAATTTGGACGAAAAAAACCGCAAAATCAATTTGGACGAAAAAAACCGCAAAATCAATTTGGTTTGAAAAAAACCGCAAAATCAATTTGGTTTGAAAAAAACCGCAAAATCAATTTGCAACGACAATCAAATTTGTACTTCATTCAATCGGGAAACGCTATATCAGGCATCACAGCCCCGCTTTGGATCGATTATATCCTTTAAAATCTCCCTGACAATCTGATGCCCCCTTCCTCATCATCCATGAAGCTGTGACTGCTGCAAAGCCAAATAACATCAGGAAACGTGATCATCGAGTGAAAGTCAATGACATGACGCTTGGCACAATCTAATCCTTTATTATAAACAATCCTTGTAGTTATATAGCAAAATCAGAAAACGTGATCATCGAGTATTAAGAATAACCCTATTTAGCTACCCCTTCGCCAAGAAACCAATATTCATCACATGTTATTGATTAATAAAAAGATTATTTATGTCACCGGCCTACCGCGTGCGGGTTCTACCCTGTTGTGTCAATTATTAAGTCATCATCCGGCTATTTATAGCACTGGACATAGTTCACCTTTGAGTCAGGCTTTAGAAAAATTGCGCTACACCTTAAGCGATGAGCCTTTTTTATTATCACAATTGGATGTCGATTTTGAGTTAACTTATAACCGTTTATTGAATGCGTTTCGCGGGTTTATTAATGGTTGGTTTGCCGAAAGCGATAAACCGATTGTGGTGGATAAAAATCGAGGGTGGTTGCATAAGATTGAAACCGTGAATCTGATTGTTCCGGATTTTAGAATGTTGATTTGTGTGCGAGACTTAGGACAAATTGTAGGATCAATTGAAGCACAACATCAGAAAACATTGTTATTGGATTTTCCGGATCATTTAGCACACCATTCGGCTTCTTACCGCGCAGATGCTTTATTTAAAGACGATGGGCTGATAGGTAGCCCATTAAAAGCGGTTGAACAGTTGCAGGATATTGTCGATGAGGAGATGAAAGCGAAATTATGTTATATCGCCTTTGAAGCCTTGGTTGAACAACCACAGGAGACGATGAACACCATTTTTCAATGGTTGGGGCTATCTGATATATCAATTGATTGCCAAAACTTAACCGTTAAACCGCATGAAAGTGACAGTTATTATCGTTTTAAGTATCGGCATGAAACGTATCCTTTGATAAAACCCTTAGCGCATCATCAGATTTCACCACGCATAGTTAAAGAAATTCATCAGCATTTTGCCTGGTTTTATGAGCATTTCTATCCAGAAAAATTGTGAATTGTCCTTAAATCCGTTAAGGTTTTGCTCTTTTAGAGCAAGGCCTTAGCCTTGCCCTACTTATTTTAAATTAGCGTCATCAGCGTTCTATCTTCTTACTAATACCCCAATATAGGGGCCAACCACCGTTCAGCTTCCGCCATTGTCATACCTTTCCGCTTAGCATAGTCTTCCACTTGATCTTTTTCAATTTTACCCGTACCAAAGTATTGCCCTTCGGGATGGGAAAAGTACCAACCTGAAACCGCAGCGGCTGGGAACATCGCAAAACTTTCTGTTAAACGGATATCCGCATGTTTATCCGGTTCAATCAATCTCCACAAAGTCGCTTTTTCCGTATGTTCTGGGCAGGCAGGATAACCTGGGGCAGGGCGGATGCCACGATAAGCTTCTTTGATCAACTCATCATTCGTGAACGTCTCATTCGGCACATAACCCCAAAATGTTTGACGCACTTCCTTGTGCATCTGTTCGGCAAAAGCTTCTGCGAGACGATCAGCCAATGCTTTCAAGAGAATACTGTTGTAATCATCGTACTCTTGTTTAAAACGCGCTACATGTTTCTCTATCCCAATCCCCGCCGTCACAGCAAAAGCACCGATATAATCAGCCAACCCCGTTTCTTTCGGCGCGATAAAATCAGTCAAACACAGATTCGGTTTCACTTTTGTTTTGGACATTTGTTGACGAATGTGGTGTAGCACCGTTTTGACTTCAGTGCGGTTGTCATCCTCGTAAACGGCAATGTCATCGTCATTAATACTGTTCGCTGGAAAAAAACCAATCACGGCACGCGCTTCAAGCCAGTTTTCCTTAATAATCTGATCTAACAAACTTTGGGCATCGTTAAAGACTTTACGGGCCTCTTCTCCCACGACTTTATCATCAAAAATATGCGGATAACGCCCTGACAGTTCCCACGTTTTAAAAAACGGTGTCCAGTCAATCCGTTCCCGTAATGCTGCTAATGGGTAGTTTTCAAAAACTTTCAGGCCTAAAAAACTCGGTTTAGGCGGTGTATAGCCTTCCCAATTCAGCGCCAGTTTGTTCGCTCTGGCTTGTTGTAACGTCGCCTTTTTGCGTTGGCTTTGCTGCCCAGCACGTTGTTCACGAATTTGCGCGTATTCTTCACGAATTTGTTGGCTATACTTAGCCTTTAATTCGCTAGACAATAAGCTTTGTGCAACCCCTACTGCACGGGAAGCATCATGTACATAGACAACAGAATTCTTCTTATAGCCAGGTTCGATTTTAACCGCCGTATGAACTTTAGAAGTCGTCGCACCGCCAATCAATAACGGTAACTCAAAGCCTTGGCGTTCCATTTCCTTCGCAACATGCACCATTTCGTCCAATGAAGGCGTGATCAGCCCCGATAAGCCAATCATATTGCAGTTTTCTTCGCGAGCCTTTTTCAGGATCGTTTCCGCTGGCACCATCACGCCTAAATCAACCACTTCAAAATTATTGCATTGCAAAACCACACCAACAATGTTTTTACCAATGTCGTGAACATCCCCCTTAACGGTTGCCATGAGAATTTTGCCTTGAGTTTCTATCACGCCCCCTTCGCTTTTTTCTGCTTCAATATAGGGCATTAAATAAGCAACCGCTTTTTTCATCACGCGAGCCGATTTAACCACTTGCGGCAGAAACATTTTGCCGACACCAAATAAGTCACCCACGACATTCATCCCATCCATCAACGGCCCTTCGATCACATGTATAGGCCGTTCAGCTTCTTGCCGCGCTTCTTCAGTATCGGCCTCAATATAATCCGTAATCCCTTTAACCAAGGCATGTTCAAGCCGTTTACCCACCGGCGCATCGCGCCAAGCAAGATCAGGTTTATTATCTTGTTTGCTGCCACCACCGGCTTTATATTTATCAGCCACTTCTAACAACCGCTCAGTGCCATCCTCACGGCGATTCAAAATCACATCTTCAACCCGATCACGCAATTCAGCCGGTAAATCCTCATAAATCGCCAGTTGGCCAGCGTTCACAATGCCCATATCCATACCGGCTTGAATAGCATGATAGAGGAAAACGGAATGAATGGCTTCACGTAGAGGATTATTGCCGCGAAATGAAAAAGACACATTGGAAACGCCACCCGAAATCAGGGTATGAGGCAAGCTTTGCTTGATTTCGCGCGTCGCTTCAATAAAATCAACCGCATAATTATTATGTTCCTCAATCCCCGTTGCGACAGCGAACACATTCGGATCAAAGATAATGTCTTCCGCTGGGAAACCCAGTTTTTCAGTCAAAATCTGATAACAGCGTTGACAAATCGCCACCTTCCGCGCCTTCGTATCAGCTTGCCCCTCTTCATCAAAAGCCATAACGACAACGGCCGCACCATAGCGACGAATCAGCTTAGCTTGTTGAATGAATTTTTCCTCACCTTCCTTCAGGCTGATAGAATTAACAATAGCTTTACCCTGAACACATTTCAAACCCTCTTCCAAGACAGCCCATTTAGAGGAGTCAATCATAATCGGCACTTTAGCAATTTCAGGCTCAGCCGCTAACAGATTCAAGAACGTCACCATAACAGCTTGAGAATCCAACAGCCCCTCATCCATATTGATATCAATCACTTGGGCCCCGTTTTCCACTTGCTGACGCGCCACCTTCAAAGCTTCTTCATAATTTTCCGCTTTAATCAAGCGTTTAAAACGAGCCGAACCCGTGACATTAGTGCGTTCACCTATATTGACAAACAAAGCGTCTTTATCAATAGTGCAAGGTTCCAAACCAGAAAGGCGACAGGCCTTTGGAATTGCTGGTAATGTGCGCGGTGGATATTTTTCAACCGCTTCGCGAATAGCGCGAATATGATCAGGTGTACTACCGCAACAGCCGCCAAGAATGTTAAGAAAACCACTTTGTGCCCATTCAACAACGTCACCAGCCATTTCGTCAGGGGGTTTATCATAACCCCCAAATTCATTAGGCAAGCCCGCGTTAGGGTGAGCAGAAACATAAGTTTCTGAAATTCTTGATAATTCAGCAACATATTGACGCAACTGTTCAGGCCCCAAAGCACAGTTCAAACCAATAGACAAGGGTTGAGCATGGCGTACAGAGTTCCAAAAAGCTTCAGCGGTTTGCCCAGATAACAGGCGGCCCGATTCATCAGTAATCGTACCCGAAATCATAATCGGTAAACGCAAATTATGATCATCAAAATATTTGTGAACCGCAAAAATAGCCGCTTTTGCATTTAAGGTATCGAATATGGTTTCAATCATCAGTAAATCAGCGCCACCATCAACTAAACCTGTTGTCGCTTCATAATAAGCCTCCACTAATCCATCAAAAGTCACATTGCGAAAACCGGGATCATTCACATCAGGAGAAATAGAAGCCGTGCGATTAGTCGGGCCAAGGATACCCGCAACAAAACGAGGTTTATCAGGCGTTTTGGCTGTCAATTCATCAGCCGCTTCGCGTGCCACTTTGGCACCAGCAACATTCAGTTCATAAACCAGATTTTCCATCTGGTAGTCAGCCATCGCAACGCGGGTAGCATTGAAAGTATTGGTTTCAATGATATCGGCCCCCGCTTCCAAGTATTCGGTATGAATTGCCTTGATGATTTGCGGTTGCGTGATTGACAATAAATCATTATTGCCTTTTAAATCACAGGGCCACTCTTTGAAACGTTCAGCGCGAAAATCGGCTTCCTCCAAATTGTACTTTTGAATCATAGTGCCCATGGCACCGTCGAGAATGAGGATACGTTGTTTTAAAAGAGATTGGATTGTCGTTATCGTGTCAGTATTAGACATTCGTTTTCCTAATTGTTGTAAGATGATGATGTATTTTGAAAAATAAAATTTTAAAATAGTTTGCCGGTTGGAGTGCAAACTTCAGTTTGCCGGTTGGAGTGCAAACTTCAGTTTGCCGGTTGGAGTGCAAACTTCAGTTTGCCGGTTGGAGTGCAAACTTTAGTTTGCTGCTATGTAGGTATGGTATGTATAGTAAGTACTGAAGCATAAATTTTCAGGTATTTTAATAGAAGCAATCAGAAGAGGGGCAATCCCTTCTGGGGCCCTTTGCGCTAAAATACTGGTTTATTTGTAATTAGAGACGCTTCGCGGCGCAAATCTTTGCGGTAAAATACCGGTTTATTTGTGGTTCAGTACTTACATTTTTGATAAGTATAAAATTTCTGATAGATTAATTGTTTTAAACGCTAAAAATACATAATAAAACTAAAGCAAACTAAAGTTTGCACTCCATTCTCGCAAATGTTGCGTGATGAGAACAAAATTCATGAATACATTGCCGCCATTTTAGCAGCATAAGTCTCTCTTCCCCATTTCTTAACTTTAATGTATATTTGCCCTGACAAAACATAGGTGAAGGCAAACACATGAGCACCGGCCTTTTTCTCTAAGGGCTCCGAATCTGCTGCTCCCGTCAAAAGACTCTGATCAATTGAAGCCATACCTTCCGTAATGAAACCATCTACAGGTATCATTTTCCCCGCATTCACAACAATGATATCACCAGCCTTCAAGCTATCAAGCGATGTTTCAATTTCAACGCCATTTTTCCTAAGCCAAACAGAATCAGGGGGCTCAGTGGCAACCAAAAAACCGACGAGGCTTTTTTGGAAGCTCTCTTTGAAGATAAACAAAAAGCGTTTGCTTAAATAAAATAACCAGTTAATGAGCGCGGCCAGAAAAAAATGGTTTGTGAGCAGAAAACTGCCTACTAAAACGGAATAAGCAACTGGGCCATTCAATTGTTTGTGTTCAAAAACAGAGTAGTAGCCTTTCTGCCAGATAGGTGTCGTGTTATAGCTCACACCAAATGCGCTTGCAAGACTCAATGGAGAATAAAACAAAGGAGCGACTGTTGCCAAAGCGAATGATATCGAAGCGACAGTAAAATCTTGATGAACCGTGTTGATAGCGTAGTTCATCTCGCTAAGTTGTTGATTTTCAGGCACAACCTGCTCAGTTTTGGATTTTGGAGTCAACATGTCTTCATCAGCATTTGACGTTTTCTCAATTTTTGAACGCCGATACCATTTGATCCCAGCATAAGTGATCATTCCGCCCGCAATAATTAAGAAAGGTGGCATATTTTAATCCTCGTTTTGGGTTATAAAATAGATGTAGGGTGGGTAAGTTCGTTTCGACACCGGGCGACTTACCCACCATCCTTGCTCCACAACCAGCAAAGTACGTTTTTTGTCCTATTAGTTATTATTGTTGAGCTGGCACACTGGGCAGGCTTTTGCTAAACACTAAATCGGCAAAAGGTAAAGCGGTTAGTTCCAACCTGGATAAATCAATTACTTGACTGGCATTTTCAATTTCAATTCCAATCACTTGATTATTATTATCAAAGTCTAGCACAACATTGGGTGCGACTTCTTCAGACTCAGTGCTGACTTGATTGATCAGTTCAATGTAAAGCATATCTGTGTCCGGGTAGTATCGAAAAATCATAATCTTATCTCCTCAATGTTAGGGCTTAAAACCACGATCGGGAAAAGCATTGTGTACGGTTTCTCCATCTGATTCTGTCACAACCCGCAAATATTTTTTACCAATTTCACCAATAAATCCCCAATAGCGCATACGCCCGTTAGTTTGCATTTCTATACGGATAGGGTTATTGAGAACATTTTCAAGCCATTTTTCTTTGAGATAAGGACGGCGTGCCATGACACTATATTTAAAGTATTGTGTTTTTTCATCAATTTGTCCCTATTTGTCAAATTATATTACTCCACCTAAAAACCACAGGTAGTGCAATCTGGGTGATTATTTTTGGATTGATAGGATAGAACACTGATTTGACTGATTATACTGTCCACCGTTATAATTTGTGCTTTTGCATTTTGCCAAAAAACGAAGAGGTTAGTCACCACCACCTGACTTGGCTGTTAGAATCAATAGGTCGCTATTATATGACAATGCTAAGTATATTTGTCTAAATCAGAAATTTCTGAAACCAAGTATAATTCTGATTCTGACAATTGTTGATAAGGCAAACGTTGTCCGCGAAATCGTAGCAAAACAGCCGCTCGTGCTTTCTGCAACATGATTTTATTGACCACTTTTTGTAATACGACTAACTGTTTTTGTTCGGTGTGTACCCTGGCTTTATTTTTTTGGAGTAAAGTCTCTAAGGCCTGTTGTTCTTTAGAGAGTGTTTTTAACAACAATTGCTTGAGTGGGGTATTATCTAATGTTTCCAACTGAGTCAACTCAGCAATCTGTTCATCAGACAAACCATCAAGGGGTGCTATAGACGTTTGATGTAGCTTCAATTAAACAGATTCTATAAATTGAGCATCGCCTGTGCAATACGCTTTATAGGTTCATAAAAGCTATCCTGTAAATGAAGTGTTACCGTTTGACTCATTATTTGTACTCTCCAAAGTTGGTAAAAGCCTAATCAGCCTTCTATTTTCCGTTTAACATCCTGTTGTTCACTACAAATTTATTTTTTATAATATTAAACTTATGAACTTATGAACACCGTTATTTATGATTTATTTAAATAACTAGTAAAACTGATCACAGTTTATCATATTAATGATTAAATATAGCTCATTACGGCTCATTGTTCAAACACCGCTCACTATTTCTACCCAGTCATCCTTGGCAGCACAACAATCAGTGAGAAAATAAATATGACATCAATCATAAAGTGCCATCACCATTTCTTGTGGTAGTTACTGGGGGAAAGGCGCAATGCAAATTGAGATTTTATCTCACGCTTTGGGCGCAAAGGCGCTCCCGTTTCAAGATTAACTAACTTAGCGTTCTTAGCGGCGAAAGCGTGATCATTTAAATGAATCTGACAATAATTAATTGCAACGTTAATTGCAACGCGCCTGTTGATAAGCAGGTACATCAAAGCATGATTTCAGTGGTACAGGGTTCACCAGTCGAAATCTTCAGAGGATGACTCATGATAATTGTGTCATTAAAGAAGTCAGTTCATCCCTATTTTCCATATAGGAATCAATCGGATGCGCTGCTTGATGGTTTTCAGGCATTATCAACTCCCAAGAGCATAGATTATTTAGTTGAGTAGATTTTCTCCACTCCCTTCGAGGCGAGCATAATAGTATTGCCATCTCGCGGGTAAGGGCGGATATTCATCCAGATTGAGGAACTTAAATTTTGCCAATCATTGGCTACCTTATCTTTTTCAGCACTCATTTTATAATACTTTTTTAAACAATTATTTTGAACGGTGATTGATGTGATGAGTGTGATGAAATAGTTAATCAAAGGGTATACACGTAGGTTTGCCCCAATGCCACCTTCGCCTTCGCGAACACGCAAGGGCAGCCTTCAGTTTGCTATGTTTGGTTGGGGCCTACCTGCAATCATTTCAAAAGGTTCATCGTTCGACGGGAACGTTTCGGCCGCTTATCCCCCAAATCTGTTATGATATACTCACCACAAATTGAGTGGTAATTGCTAATGAGGTTTATGTCATCGATCATTAACTTTAAACCCATTACCCATTACCTATTACCCACAAGAGCTACTGTTATGATGGTGCTAAAGTGTCAATTTAATAAAATGCAAAATGAATACTATGAAATTAAACCAAACGATTAAGCCTATGAAATTAAACCAAACGATTAAGCATTATCCACTTTCCTCTCCCCAACGGGAAATCTGGTTTGACCAGATGTTGCACCCATCGGTGCCTTTGTACAATGTGGGGGGGTATGTACAAATTAATGGGGCCGTTGACCCCAAATTATTTGAACAGGCCATTAATTTTTTAGTACAACGCCATGATACTTTGCGGATGGTGTTGGTGCCGAGTACTGAAGAAATGCCGATGCAGACTTTTCTTGAGGATTTGCCGGTAACAGTGCCTATCCATGATTTTTCCGGGGAGAATAATCCGCGTCAATCGGCATTGGCTTTCCTGCAACAACAATTTGTTCAGCCATTTGACTTGTACGAAAAACCGTTATTTCATTTTGCGTTATTAAAAATTGATGATAATTGTTTTTTTTATTTTGGAAAATATCATCATTTAATTATAGATGGTTGGAGTTTTTCTTTAACCGCTCAGTCAATAGCAAAAATTTACACGCAATTAATTCAAGGTCAAAAAATTGAGCGTGTTGCACCATCTTATTTACAATTTGTCAACAATGATCGCGCTTACATTGAATCGGAGCGTTACAAAGTACATCGGCAGTATTGGTTAGCAAAGTACCAAACCCTACCGGAGCCTTTGTTTTCACCGCGTTATTTGAGTGGGCGTGAAGTTGACCAAATACCACCCAGTGAGCGTCGGGTGTTGTCATTAGCGCTGCCTTTTTATAACAAATTGATTGCATTATCAAAAAGTTGTCACGCGACGACTTTTCATCTCATTTTAGGGGCGTTGTATGTCTATTTTACCCGTACAGGCAACATGAAGAGTTAGCGGTGGGCTTGCCGGTGTTAAATCGTCCGAGTGCGGCTTTTAAAAACACCGTCGGCTTATTTGTTGGTGTCAGCGCAGCTCGGTTCGCGTTTGGAACTGATTTAAGTTTTAAAACCTTGTTACAAAGCATTGGGCGAGAGTTAAAACAAAATTATCGGCATCAACGTTTTCCGATAAGTGAATTAAATCGTGAACTTGGATTACTACACCAAGTTGGGCGTAAACAGTTATTTGATATCAGTGTGTCTTATGAAAAGCACGATTATGATGCATCTTTTGATTCTTATGCTACTCAAGCAAAAACCTTATTGCATGGCTATGAACAAACGCCCTTAATGATATACGTGCGTGAGTTTCATGATGATGAGGATGTGGATATAGATTTTGTCTATAACCTCGCCTATTTTGATGCCGCCGAAATTGAGCGTGTTCAATCGCGTTTTATGCTGATTTTGGAGTATGTACTCAATCATGTTGATGAATCTATTCGCACGATACCTCTGCTAACCGAAGCCGAGCAACAACAATTGCTGGCTTGGAACCAAACCCAAAGCAATTATCCCAAAGACCAAACAATTGTGGATTTATTCCAAGAACAAGTTGAAAAAACACCAAACAATATCGCGGTTGTTTTTGAAAATCAACAACTGAGCTATCAAGATTTGAATGCTAAGGCAAATCAGTTGGCGCATTACTTGATGACTTTGGGGGTTGGTGCGGAAACCTTAGTGGGTATTTGTGTCGAGCGTTCTTTAGATATGGTGATTGGTTTGTTGGGGATTTTGAAGGCGGGTGGGGCTTATGTGCCGCTTGACCCTGATTATCCGCCCCAACGCTTGCAGTTCATGTTGGAAGACTCCGCTGTTCCGGTGTTGTTAAGCCAAAGTCATCTGCTTTCACTCTTACCAGAAACAACGGCCAAAGTGATTTGCCTAGACACTGAGGCTGCGGTGTTTTCACGACAGAATACGAATAACCCGATAAGCGGTGTGGGGCCAACGAATTTAGCTTATGTGATTTATACGTCGGGTTCTACGGGAGTACCGAAGGGAGTTCAAATAAATCACCAAAGCGTAACTAATCTTCTTAAAACCACTCGTCCTATATTTCATTTTAACGAAAGTGATGTTTGGACCGTTTTTCATAGTTATGCTTTCGATTTTTCGGTCTGGGAAATATGGGGACCTCTTATTTATGGTTGCCGACTTGTCGTTGTTCCCCACTGGATGACTCAGTCGCCTGAAGCGTTCTATAACTTATTATGCAAAGAGCGAGTGACGATTCTCAATCAAACTCCCGCAGCCATACGCCAACTCCTACAGATAGGAACTAGGGATGTTGCAAAAAAATTGGCACTTCGGTTAATCATTTGCGGTGGTGAAGCCTTCCCCCGAAAGTTAGCTATACAACTGCTTGAATGGGATGTTCCCATCTGGAATTTTTATGGGCCCACGGAAGCCACGGTCTGGGCATCCATCAATTCAGTCGAAGCTGTCAATACCACAGAAGGTGCGATTCCCATTGGTCGCCCTTTGGCTAATACACAACTTTACGTATTGGATGTCCATTTGCAACCGGTTCCCGTTAATGTGCCTGGTGAACTCTGCATTGCTGGTGCAGGATTAGCCAGAGGCTACTTCAACCGGCCCGAATTCACTCAAGAAAAATTCATCGAAATTGAAGTTTTTGGTAAACCTCAACGCATTTACAAAACCGGAGACTTAGCCCGTTGGCTCCCCGATGGCAACCTCGAATACTTAGGCCGTCTTGACCATCAAGTCAAACTGAGAGGCTTTCGCATTGAGCTTCCCGAAATTGAAGCCACCTTGAGCCAACACGAAGCGGTTAAAGAAGCCATCGTGGTACTTTATAATCAAGAAGACAATCCCCGTTTAAGCGCTTATATTATCTTAGCTATGCCGATTGACGAAGTGTCCAGAGTTCTGCGTATTTGGCTCAAAACCCGGTTGCCCGAATACATGTTGCCTACCAGCTTTACGGTGTTAGATAAACTACCCTTAACCCCGAATGGCAAGATCGACCGGAAAGCACTGCCGACAGCTGACTTGTCCATCGACGCTTACCAACAGGCACCACAGACCGAAACCGAACATTTACTGTGCAATTTCTGGTCACAAGTGCTGGGGATTGAAGTCACGAGTAGTCTGAGCAATTTCTTTGAAGCCGGTGGACATTCTCTTTCCGCCACCCAATTAGTTTCCCGTATCCGTGAAAGCTTTGGGATTGAAATGCCACTACGGGTTATTTTTGAAAAGCTCCTTCTCCAAGAACAAGCCGAATGGTTGGATAAACAACAGCGTGGCTCAGAACTACCTCCAATTATACCAAAGGCTTCAGGCGAACCCTTAGTCTTGTCTTTTGCACAACAACGCTTATGGTTCCTGGCCCAATTGGAAGGTCAAAGTACGGCCTATAACATGCCGGCTGTCTTGCATCTGACCGGACAACTTAATGAAACGGCGTTACAACGCGCTTTGACCGCTTTAATTCAACGTCACGAGAGCTTACGTTTATGTTTTCCAGGGCTCGATGGAGAGGCGAAGGTCCAACGGGGCGAAGTTTATAACCCACTGAGTATCACTGATCTCAGTGATTTATCGGAACCGGAACAACAACACCAAGTTACCGAATGGATAGCTAATCATGCGCAAACACCGTTTGACCTGAATACTGGCCCGCTATTGAGTTTGCGCCTCCTCAAACTGGGCCCACCAGAACAGATTTTGCTGTTTAATATGCACCATATTATCAGTGATGGTTGGTCAATGATGGTGCTAGTTAGGGAGTGGAGTCAATTATACAGTGCTTATGCCCAAAACCAAGTGCCCCAATTACCCCTCCCAAAGATTCAATACACCGACTTTGCGGCTTGGCAAAGAAATTGGTTGCAAGGCTCCGTCTTAGAGCAGCAACTCGCTTGCTTATTTATTGGATCGAGAAACTCACCGGGGCCCCAGAGTTATTGGAATTACCCACGGATTACCCACGTCCGGCCGTGATGCGCTACCAAGGTAAACAACTACAGAGTACTTTAGATCAAAAAGTCACGCGCAAGATTAAGCAATTCAGTCAGCAACACAGTGTGACGGTCTTTATGACGTTATTGGCGACCTTTAAGGTTTTGCTGTCTCGTTACAGTGGCCAAACTGATATGGTCGTGGGCAGTCCCATTGCCAATCGCACCCATCACCAAACCGAGGATTTGATTGGCTTGTTTGTGAATACTCTGGTATTACGTACTCAAATCGAAGGTACGCAAACGTTTCCAGAATTACTAAAACAGGTGAGACAAACAGCACTTGGGGCTTATAACCATCAAGATATTCCCTTTGAATATCTGGTTGAACAACTGAATCCTTCTCGCAGTTTGAGTCATTCACCGTTGTTTCAAGTGATGTTCGTATTACAAAATGCGCCTTCCGGCGAACTTACACTCAGCGGTTTAAAAATGTCTTTGTTGGAACCAGATAAGACGACAGCCAAATTTGATTTGACCTTGAGTGTTGCGGAACACAGCGACGTATTTGTTTGTGATTGGGAATATAACACGGATTTATTTCGTCCTGATACGATCACCCGTATGACCGAACATTTCCAAGTTTTATTAGAAGGAGTTCTCAATAACTCAGAACAAGCGCTCTCTCAATTACCTCTGCTAACTGAAGCAGAACAACAACAATTGCAGATTTGGAATCAAACAGAAACCGATTATCCCAAAGACCAAACCATTGTAGATTTATTCCAAGCACAGGTTGAGAAAACACCTAATAATATCGCGGTGGTTTTTGAAGAGCAAGTACTCAGCTTTTCTGAACTGAATACAAAAGCCAATCAATTGGCGCATTATTTGATAACTTTGGGACTGGGTGCTGAAACCTTAGTGGGGATTTGTGTCGAACGTTCTGTCGATATGGTGATTGGTTTGTTGGGTATTTTGAAGGCGGGGGGGGCTTATGTACCGCTTGATCCAAATTATCCAAAAGAACGCTTACAATTTATGTTGGAAAACTCAGAATTAACAGTTTTGTTAAGCCAAAGTCATCTGCTAGAAAGGTTGCCATTATCAATGGCGAAAGTGATTTGTTTGGATAGTGAGTTGGAACAGATTGTGGATTATTCTAGGGAGAATCCCGTCAGACAAAGTGGGCCAGAAAATTTGGCTTATGTGATTTATACCTCTGGTTCAACGGGAGTGCCGAAGGGAACACTGCTGACCCATAAAAGTTTGAGCAATTACCTGAATTGGGCACTTAACGAGTATAATCCGACTCAGGGGAGCGGTGTGCCGGTTCAATCCTCTATTGCATTTGATGCAACGATTACAAGCTTATATTTACCCCTTCTCAGTGGGACACGAGCTATCTTATTGCCTGAAAAACAAGAGCTTGACAACCTTGCCAAAATATTACGTCACTCTAACCAGTTGAGCTTAATAAAAATAACCCCCGCTCATTTAGAGGCATTGAACCAACAACTCGAAAAATATGCTCAATCTACTTACGCTTTAATTATTGGTGGAGAAGCACTCACAACGGGTCAAATTCAACCTTGGTTGACTTATGCACCACAAGTTCGTTTGATTAATGAGTATGGCCCGACTGAATCTGTGGTTGGATGCTGTATCTATGATGCAAGGGGACAAACTGATTTATCTAGTCATGTACCTATTGGTCGCCCAATAGCCAACACCCAAATTTACATTTTAGATGCAAACCACAACCCAACACCGCTAGGCATACCCGGCGAACTCTGCATTGCCGGTAGAGGATTAGCCAGAGGTTACCTCAACCGCCCTTCACTCACATCAGAAAAATTCATCGAAATCGAAATCTTTGGCAAACATCAACGTATTTACAAAACTGGAGACCTAGCCCGTTGGCTCCCTGATGGCAACCTCGAATACTTAGGCCGTCTTGACCACCAAGTTAAACTGCGCGGTTTTCGCATTGAACTGGGCGAAATCGAAGCAACGCTGATTCAACACGAAATTGTTAAAGAAGCTGTGGTTATTTTGCATAATCAAGAAGATAATCCCAGTTTGGTCGCTTATGTTACCTTAGATAGATCAATTGATGAAGCATCGGTAGTTCTGCGTACTTGGCTCAAAACTCGTTTGCCCGAATATATGTTGCCAGCCAACTTCACGGTGTTGGATAAATTGCCCTTAACACCGAATGGCAAGATAAACCGGAAAGCATTGCCAGTACCTGATTTGGCTATTCAGGCTGAACAACAGGCACCACGGACAGAAACCGAACATTTATTGTGCAATCTCTGGTCACAAGTGCTGGGTATTGAAGTCACGAGTATACTGAGCAACTTCTTTGAAGCCGGTGGACATTCCCTGTTAGCCACCCAATTAGTTTCCCGTATTCGTGAAAGCTTTGAGATTGAAATGCCGCTACGGGTAATTTTTGAACAGCCCCTTCTCCAAGAACAAGCCGAATGGTTAGATAAACAACAGCGTGGCTCGGAATTACCGCCAATCAGACCGGTGGTGACAGACGAAACCTTAGTATTATCTTTTGCACAACAACGCTTGTGGTTCTTGGCACAATTAGAAGGCCAAAGTGCCACCTATAATATGCCGGCCGCCTTGCATCTTTCAGGCCAACTCAATGAAACGGCGTTACAACGCGCTTTGACCGCTTTAATTCAACGTCATGACAGCTTGCGTTTATGTTTCCCTTCGGTTAATGGAGAGGCTACCGTACAACTCAATGAGATTTATAACCCACTGAGCCTCACTGATCTCAGTGAATTATCTGAAACTGAACAACAACGCTTAGTGACTGAATGGGTTGCTCATCATACTCAAACTCCTTTTTATTTAAGCACAGGCCCTTTATTGAGTTTGCGCCTAGCCTGTCGAAATAAGCCCTTTATCCCAACTAAAATTTACCCCGTTTTTTGGCTATTACTTTGGTCAAAAAAAGCTTGGCGTTTCTTACGCATAGTATAGGGTATATTTTCTTGCTCCCAGATTT